>Ga0209700_101149_pt1 | contig 53696 bp, 24 predicted proteins | sample SiratroredBW_FD_187528 | JGI IMG/M metagenome (GOLD analysis project Ga0209700, IMG submission 187528) | Root nodule microbial communities of legume samples collected from California, USA - Siratro red BW (SPAdes) (version 2) | ecosystem: Host-associated > Plants > Roots > Nodule | place: USA...
CCTAGGCATAGTGTTTTCAGGAAAGAAAACACCCGTGTCTTGGTTAATTAGGAAGTGCATTGTCTAAGGATCTTATCAATAACGATTGATATCCTGACTCTACTAGTAATAGGAATCAAATAGATGACCATTACTAGGTGGTGGGAGGTCTGAACTGGGTGACTGCAGCTTGAAATATAGCTGGTCATACATGATTGATGATTCATTTGTGTGGGGGCTGTGTGGATTCACAGTTTGGAGATGTATGACAGGTGCATATCTCGGGATCTATTCAATGCACGAGTCTTCCGGAAGTAGTCATGTTTGTAGTGTGTTAGATTCTTTTATTGTGATGATACATGAAATTGAATGTTTTTTATTTGTTAAAATTTGGTTAGCTTGTATTGTGTTTGATTTTCTATCTGTGATGATCGTGTCTTGACACGGGAGCAGATAGTACTGCAGATGGATCTTTGGGAGATCATCTAGGTTGAAGGATGCTGTTAGGAATAGTGCATTATTTTGAAAAAAAAAACTTGTATATGATATTGTAAATATGTTTTGAAATTTCAGTTTAACTTTATTATGTAATTTTGATGTATGTTAACTATGGAATACTGTGAGATACACATGATGATAATATTTTAGCTGTCATAGTAGAACCTTTAATTTTATGGGGCGTTACAGTAAGCAACAAATTTTTTTAAAAAAATTACAAATTAGTTCAACCAATTCCTATCATTCTAACATTGATTAAACATCAATCAACTGAAACTTCCTTTTTGCATTCCAAAATAATATATTCATTGATCAATCAATATAAACATTATCCACACTTAATAAAAAAAAAAACATAATGTACTTAATTTTAAGTATCACTCAATTTCAATAATTTAATATTTCACATTATTAACAATTCAATGTTAGATAAGACAAATCTAAATAGATTTAAGAATTGAATTCAACTCCTTTTACCTATTTGTTGTTTGCTTCTTAAGTAATAAGAACCCTTCTTAAGTAATAACAACTTTAAGATAAATAAAAAAAAAAAAGTAAGATAACGGGTAAAACATTCCTAAGAAACCACTATGAATCGAAACAATAATAAGAAGTTGGGTCAATTGAGAGATTATTTTTGTGAATTAATTGAACCTAAAATTTTTTAAAACACTCATGAATAGAATTAAAATGAAAAAAAGTATATATACACAATTCATAAAGTTAAAGATAAACTTATTTCAAATCAAATTTCGATTGATTGAAAATGGTTAAAATGCAATAACTTTTAAACTAACGAGATCTAGTTAAAAATATATATACAATTTATTAAACTTAAAAAAATATATAAATTTTAAAAAATAGTTAAAACTTTAATTTATATTTTTAAAATACAAATTAAAATTTTAATATTTATTATTTTAAAACTATCTCTTCTCTTCATTGATAAAAAAATGTGGTTACAAAATGCAATTTATTTGGAAACATTTCATTAGAGTTTATGTATAAAATGTAAACGTTATATGTGTTTCTCTTTATATTAATAATAGATTTAAAAATAAAAAAATAGAGAAAAGTTAAATTAAGTACGTTGTAAGAAAATTTTAGAAAATTAATTATTATATGATATTGATAGACACCATTGATCATTGTTTATAGGAATGTTTTCAGTTTGGTTTGACCTTTTAGTCCAGTCAAAAACAAAAACTAGGTGTATTTTGTTCAGTTTCAATTTAATATAAAATTTAAAATAAATTAAATCAATGTTTTATAGTTTGGTTTGATTACGTTTTTTTTTTCTTTGCTATAAAATTGTTAATTTTTAATAAAAAAATTTTAAATAAAGAGACTTGTGGTTATTTTTTTTAAAATTATCATCATATATTAATATTTTCAACTTGTTTCCATATTTATAAACAAGTTATAAGCTTTTAAAAAATAAAATAGTTAAAAACTATAATTCAAAATGGTTGTAATGTATAAATTAAATTTCATTGCAATAGTGTCTCTTAAAAAGTGATCCATGAATACTAATTAATTATAGCTATATCGTAAAAAACATTTGAAGATTTTCAAACCATTCATAAAAATTTTAATTTTTTGAAGTTAAATTTAATTAGGAACTGAAAAAATGTACCTTGAACGAGAGAACACACTAAAGTTCTCCAAGGAAAACAAATTAGATTAAACCTATCTCTGAAAAATTCAGAGTTTATATGACTAGTAATAGTTAAATATGTATTATACTGAAAAATGTAATAATTACTACTATACAAAATAATTTCTATTTGAGAACAGGGTTTATAAAATATTTTTAAACAATAAAATTGCATAATGAATATTTTAGCTTATTCATGTTTAGTCATAAAACTTGAATGTTAATGCATCAATATAATATTATATTTTTACTGTATATACATTTTTTTATATTTAAAAAATAATTAATAAATATTAAAAATTATATCTATAGGAATTCTCCCTTTAACATTTTATATTATTATTTTACTTTTAATTATATTTTAAAATTAAAAGAATATATATATATATATAATATAATATAAACAAGATAAAAATTTAATATTTTTTATTTTATTTTTGGGTGTATTTTAAAATTATAAAATAGAAATAAAAGTAAATTATTCAAATACTAAAAATGATTGTCATGTAATCATTCATTATTTTTTTCAAGTAAGTACACTATTTATATTATTATTTTTTGTTAAATTTATACAGTACCTTCTTACATTCAATACTTAAACTTAGTTTACTCTAATATTTTTAATTAATATAATATTTTTAATCTATATATATATATATATATATATATATATATATATATAAAATATTGTGTTACGTTTATTAAATTTGTTCCAACCTTTGTTAAGAAAATATTGTTAGAGTCAATCACCTATGTTTTAGTATTGTCTGTTTTGGAACTCAGTTACTCTCTCAGTTTTATCTTTAAAAGGCGTTTTGGTGAGTTAAAAAATAAAAGTGTAAATAAACTGACCTTAGTCTCCATTCCTAAAGGTTTGCCTAAACAAGTCCCCGAATTGAAGGAGAAGAGATATCGATAAAAAATATTCATATACTGACATTAAGTCAGTTAATGATGACATATACCTATTTATTATGTTTAATAAATAGGTGACTTCATGTAATCAACAATCTTAAATTCAAAATTGTGACTTTTTTTTGTCAATTAATACAAGTCATAAATAAATAGAATGAACCTAATATAATTATTACATAAACAAAATAAAAGAGTAAATTACAATTATATTTTTGTTTCATTTTAATATCTTTAATTCATCTCCTAAATGAATACTAAAAACTCAATAAATTATTAATAGTAATTAATCATTAACTGACAAAAGTGATAATGAGAAGAAGAAAAAGAAATAAAGTCTACTCTTGTCAAAGTAATTGCTTTAACTCATCCACTCCATTTTCATTCTATAAAAGGCCAACCACTTAACATATATCATATATCAGATTGTTGATTTTGAAGCTTCCTATATCATTCTTCTTTTCATCCTGCTCTTTTCTTCCTTCATCTTGTTGGACTTTTAAGGTATGTAAATGTTCATCTTACATTTTTTTTTCTTTAATTGTATTTGTATGTGTATTTTTGTTATCTAACAATTCAAGCCAAAACAACTAACATACTTTAACACTGTATTTAGAATCATGAGTGACAGAAATGGAAGTGTTGCAGAACTTGGCTTGAATTTGAACCTATCCCCACCAAGGGTTGTTGATAATAGACCTCAATCTCCAACTGAATCAACAACACTGTTACCAACATCACCACCAAGCTCATGTGTGTCCACTGAGCTCAATCAAGATGATAATAACAACAACAACCTTAGCAGCCTTGAAGCTGTTTCTCTGATACTAGTAGGTTGTCCTAATTGTCTCATGTATATCATGATCAATGAGACTAACCACCAGTGTCCCAAATGCAAGAACACTACTTTGATTCATTTTCCTGATGACAAAAACCCTGTTGTGAGGAAGGGATAAAGTATTAGACACCTCTAGTGTCATTCTTGCATTTTAGTATTAAACTAAAATTATCCTATGTTTATAATGTCTCTTTTAAGTTATCTTTATTTTATCTTTTTTTCTAAATACTTTCTGTGAGAAATGCTATTTATTCAGTTTTTGACACTTTTGACTTTTATGTTAAAAGATGGTAGAAGAGTTTAGAATAAATAACATTGTTTCATTATATGTAATAAATGGTCATCTCACTAGGTTGACCATTTTAAATATTTAGCTTATCAGTTTTATTATCGTCAATAAATCATGTAAGTTTGACTATACAAAATAAATAAAATGAATGCAAGAAGTTTTAATTGTCTATCTTTGAATTTCTTATTTGATTAATGTATGAGTAAGATTATTTTATTTTTTATTTGAATTGGAATACTTTAGAGTTGTAAACAGCCATTTCTTAATTTGTTTTTATCACTTTCTTTATTTTGATTTCAATCTCTAACTCATAAAACAATATTGACAATTAAATATATATATATATATATATATATATATATATATATATATAAAATAAAAAAAAAAAAATATTTTTGTATTTTTTAAATATATATATATATATATATATATATATATATATATAAATAAAATAAAATAACAAAAGTAATTTTGAATCTTTTCAAAATATATGTTAATATTATATTCTATTTATTTTTCAAAATAAATGACATTTTAAGTCTTATGGATACAAAGATCAATATTTGAATTAACTTAATCTTAGATAGGATACAACACCGTATCATAATCTTAAACTTGCTGGGGATTATTACACTTAATAAACAATTTTCTCTTTATATTAAACATATTAATTATTATTTCATTTACAATTTCTTATTCAATCAATATAAATAATACAAACCTAGTTAGTAATTAAGCGAAAATAACAAATGGGCTATTTTTATCTTAATACAAGATAGTATATTTGACAAATAAGTGAGGCCATCTTTTTTTTAACATTTAATTTTGACCAATAATAATGGAAAATTTATTTGACATTGTCAAGTAACTAGAATTTGATGTGCTTTCATCTCATTTTTCTTTATATATAATTAAACCTTCTATTGTTATGAATAATTCAACCCCTAGTTAATACTAACACACGTTGAAACAATTTTGACACCTAATTATTTATACACAAACGTAGAAAAAAAAAGAAAAAATAAATAAATTTCATCTTGTTATATCATCTTAAAGCATTAAATTTTCACAAAAGCAAAAGTAGCTAATTGTTAAACTATATATATATATATATATATATATATATATATATATATATATATATATATTTGTTATTTTTTAGATTCAAATGGAGCTTATACCATCATTATGAACAACAGTAAAAGATCAAAGCACTTAAGACAGGTTTAGTGTTAAAATTATTCCCCCTAAAATTGTTAATTTGATTTATATCCTATATTAATATTTTATTTACTTTGATTTTATTTTTCACGAGGATGAAGATTTAAATTTGAGATTGCACTTTGCTGTGACCACCTGCGATGATAAATTGTAACTATGTGAACCTCAACGTTCTTATCACGAAACATTTCTGAAAAATTAACCAAGCATGCATTTATTTTAAAGTTGAGTTGAATTCATTTTAATAAAATTATTTTTAAATTACTAATTATAATTAAAGTAATTTTGATAATGAATTGTACATTAGAATATATGTTATATTCAAAGGAATTCATTTTGTAGAATAGTCAAATGGACACAGTTGAAATCCTAAGCATAATGATTGACAGGTAATAACAAATGGTGGGAGATAATCTAAATTTTGTTTATATAAATTTATTAATAAAATTTATACAAAAAAAAGTTAGATTTTGCACGAGTTTCTTTCTCTATTTTTTTGGGCAATTATTCATAAATTAAAAAATGACATTTTTTTAACCTCAAAGTAGCTTTTTTTTGGGGACGAGTTTGTGAGTTTTTCTAATTGAAAAACTTCCTCTAATCTAAAAGAATTTCTATTACAAAAATCATAAATTGAATCATAAAATTAATAAAAATGATGTTACACAGACAGTGATAAAATCAAATTAATGTCATTGTGAGATAATGAGATCATAAAAATTAAATTAAGGCACGATAATATCATTCTTCTAACGTGTAACTCTCTCTAAAATGTTGAAAGAGAAGGACAAGAATTTGAGTGAAGCATTTAATAGAAATATAAATGCAAAGAGTAATTGAGTTATAAATGCTGAACCATTTCATCTTAATCCTCTCATTGGATTGTAGTGATTGGTCAACAAAAATCCCACAAATCCCTTATCCCACCGCTTTCGTTTTCCTTCCAAAGTTTATGTGCTCAATTCATTTTGCTTCTATACCCAAATAATGTGTTTGATGGGAACATTTTCGAGTAAATTTATTATTTTTCAAATATTTTATAGTGAAATATATTGTTTGTATAAGAATTTTTAAGAAGAATTAAAATTTTATAAACATAATTGAATTATTGGAAATTTGATGATTTTGAATTCTACTTAAAAGTAAAAATTTGAATTTTTTTTGTATAAACTTAATAAAAATTGGGCCTTTAACCAAGATTTATTTGTCAAAGTCACTTGAGGAAATCTTTATTTCGATTAACATTTAATAAAAAAAATTCAATTAACAATATCATAAAAATAATTTTGATCAACATTAATTTAAATAAAAAAATCTCAACCAAAGTTAATTGAAACAAAATTATCAATATTAATTAAATGATTTTAATAATTTTTTTTAAAAAAATAAAATAAATCAAAATTTACTTAAAAAATATTAATATTTATATTTTTGTTATTAACTATTATTTAGTATTTAAATTATTTTTTCATTTAATAATAATTCAAATATTTTATCTAAATGAAAAATAAAATTTAATAAATTTAAATTGATTTATTTAAATAAAATATTTAAAAATAATTTAAATAATATTAATTCAAATCTGATTACATTTAAATATCTTAAAAGTTATGAAATTTTTTATAAGAACGCAGGCCACGTTCATAGAGTGGCATGACTATCAATAGCAATTTCACAAAGCCGAAAAGATGGGCCAAGGTTCTCCCAAAATTGCATATAAAGCTACTCAAATTTTGGTATCATCTAACAGAGGCTCTGCATTCTACACCTTCCATAAATTTCAACTTCACCCCATACTCTTCCTAAAGACCAAATTATCCCTTCTTATATTTATATTTAACATACATTCTCATTCTTTTCTCTCCCACTTATTTTTCTGATAGTTATAATACTTAGGTTTTGTATATATTGTTAAAAAAAATTGATTATTAATATATGACATATATCACTATTTCAGAATGATTACTTGAATATTGTTTTTAAGAAAAAATATATTTTTATTAAATAACTTATTTATCTTTAAAATAAAAATATTTTTAAAAAATAAAATTAATTATATTTAAGAATAATTCAAAAAATATAAATATATTTTAAAAAATTAAAAAATAATATATTCTAAAATGTATAATCTGAATTAAAAAAAATGTATTCCAAAATGTGAATAATATAATTTTAAAATGATTTTTCAAATTATATAGAATTACAAAACCCCTAATTAAAATTTATTCACATTTCTTGTTCTCCCTAAACATGAATACCCAACAAAGCCAATGGATTGTGTCAAAAGAGGAATATGAAAGCATTAATCAAGTAATCCAAAACCCACCGTCCTCAAAATAGGAAGACAACATCTCTCTCCATCACAAACCCAACCATAAGAGCTCATTAAATGTCTCCTTAATTTTATAAATGCGTGACCATATATACAAACAAGATATCGCTTCAACTGTCAGAATATGTGACACGGCATATTTATTAGGGACGAAAAAATAAACTTCAAGGGAGTTAATATTATTATCTGTTTGTTTTTTATTTACTTTTAGTTAATTAAATTATCCTGTGTTTTGATTAGATTTTTTCCTCAATCAATTATAATTCCATGTCGAAAGCAAAAACAAATTTAATCTTATTTTTAAAATTCTTTACCATGATTTTGGGAACTAGTTGATTTCAGTAGCTATAGAAACACACCATTAAGCATGTCAGCTGAAAATTTTCTATCAATTTTTTGTTATTCTGCCATCTTTATCGGAAATAATCACATTTTATGAACGAAAATGTGAATCCACACAATTTGTAGCCTCATATGAATAAAAGCGCACCCTTGAAAAAAAAAAGAAAAGCCAAACCAACTATAAGAATATATCGATTTTAAACAGTATTTGTTTGAGCTCAGAAAAACAGTGACAGAATTTTTCAAAGGTGTATTGAATAGAATAAATTAATAAAAGTTGATTATATTATAATATTAGCAGTGATAGCAGTCTAGAACCATCTATTCATTTCTCCCAATTACAAGTATAAATCCAGATTTTAATACAAGTAATGTGGAAATGATACAAACGTATCATCAATCACCTAAAAGTGAGTTTTGGCAGCCAAAATATTCAAAATGTTTCAGGTTCAAAGATTAACAAAGAGTCAAACAACTACGTTCTTCAAAAACTCGATGTCTCTCCACAATTTGCTATCTGTACATACTGTAGAATGAAGAGAAAAAGTCCTTCCTACCGCCGCTTCCCTGTGCAACCCTAGAAGAATGAAAAAAAAAATGTGCTCTTATAGTCACATCCATGTAATTGAAAATTTTTATAAGGGGATCAATATGCAATCACAGTTTTATGAAGAATGTAACTTTTTCCATATGATGGAAAATCCAAAATGAAGCAACTGACAAATATGACTGATCAAGTGATTAAAGATGACTATTATGTGAGAAATATCATCAGATATGATTCCAATACAATGTAGGGAGATTTCAGGAAAACTAAATATCAGTCAAATAGACTTTCCTTATAACGAGTGACAATAAAATAAGTTACCCATTTGATGCAGACCAAGAAAGCATAGCACAAAAGATAACTTTAATATGCAATAATAATTTTATACAGTCTTCTGTTCTGGTTTTTACATTTTTATTCTAATGTTATATGATTGAACAATGCCTTATGCTTTATCATAACCCACTCACAAAAATGGAAATGACGTCACACAACCAACTTTCCAGTATCATAACAATTCTATGTAGTGACAAATTTCACTGACTTTGTTGTGGGTATAACAATTTGAAATGAAGTTATAGGAGAGATGCCTAACATTTATGATGGAAAAGTGTTGCATCAATACCCTAGACAAGAAGTGATTCATCAATGTTCCAACCTCAAATCCACTAATATAGCATCTTTAAGGTCAATTATCACATCTAAAATATTGTTTGCTTTAAAACTTAATCACAATTTTGTCCTTAAAAGATATTTAAATGGATTAAGGGTGATGAGTGTATTAAACTATCTTAGGCGTTGAATTCTGTGTGATATGAAACTTTTGGATGTACCGGAATGGGTGGTGCCCTATTTCACTTCTATAGGGACAGGACTTCAATATGGCTGGACCTAGCTCGGATTCAGTCCCAAATAGCCCACCAACAAAGCCAATATAGACTAAGAGGTCAGGTTCATTAATTTATTGTAACCTTTATCCTTTGAAAACTTCATGCTCAGTGGTCATCTTCGCAACACAATAGACCTCTTCCCAGTGAGTGCATAATGACAGGGATCCTCTTTTCAACCTCTAACTCTAGATCTTCTCGCCCTCTGCTGATGGTAACCATTACTTTCTAAAAGCTTATTCGGTATATTCATAAATGACACATTATACATTTCTATGTGTTTTTGTCCATCTTATTTGCCTGTGCCCAAATTCAAATATGTCTATACACACTTATATCAATTCCACTGACCAAATATCATCTTTTTTGAATCAACAGCTTTTCAACAAAGTGTCAATCTAATTTCACGATCAACTTTATTCTTTATGTTCTATCCACAATGAAATAGTGAGAGAGGTCGATCCTTCTTCTACAGCATTTGTTATGTTTTTCTCTTTTTTTGTTTCGGTGTTATGTTCAGACATAAGAGATCTTTTTTCAATTTTAATTTCCGAAATGTGATATTAATTTATGCATAATAATGATTTCTTGTTATGCGCTGTCACTCTAGTGGAACAGTGGGTGTGTAAGAAAATTTGTGGTTGTGGAGAATAATCAACATCTATCAAGAATTGATAACAATTGTGGAAAATAATGTGAAGAGTGTGACATAAACAACATACAAGACATAATGCATAGGTAAGCAAAGAAATACACTGAGTTATAGTATGGTTTGCATATTACCTTTTTTAGCAGTTAGTAATCACATCTAAACTCATTGCGAGCCTTCTAGAAAAGGCAGTATAAACATGTAGCTCCCACGAGAATAAATCTAAAGGGCATCATCTTAGCAGTATGAACAATAAAGAACAATTACGAGTTCTGAAGATCAAACTCTCCCCATCCGCTACTGCTTCTTATATACTTATCTATAATGCCGAATTCCTGATTCTGAGCAACCCGTCTGGCATAATTGTCAGTTGAAATTGGGCCTTTCTTCAACTTACGGTAATAAACAAGATGCCAAGGCCATAACCGAGCACAACCAAAGAAGGCATCAACTGTTAAATTGTTTTCATCGTCTTTTGGAAGTTCCAAGCCATAATTATTAAGAACCATGTGCATCTCCTCCATAGATACAATGGTTGAAATGTCAGGACGGAGATTGACATTAGTTTCAGGAGAAGGATTCAATACATGTTTTCCAGTATGACTAAGACCCTCTGTCTCTTTTACTATAACTGGAGATAAATTCTCAACAGGAGGTTCATTTAGATCTGTAACTCTGTCAGATGATTTTAAGAAGATATGATTTTCAAGATTATCCTCCTGTACAACTTGGCTCTTTTCCACAGCATACACAAATGTGTCACCCACTGCTGCAGCTTTTCCATTTACAGCAACACCTGTGTCCTTGGATTGAGAATTCTCCAACTCCACTTTATAGCCACCCATTTGCTGCCCCTGTGCAGGTAACTGATCCACAGTTTCAACAGCAGTACCATTAATGGACGAGCCTTTTGAATTTAACTGTATTTTATTTGGAGATGATGAAGGCTGATTGAGTGATACTGATAAAGACCTTAATTTTGATGATGAAGAATGTGATCTTGAAGACACTGGTCTTGATCTAGAACGGGAACTGGACTTTTGCAATGACTTGGAAGATTGAGAATTTGAAAGGGAGCGAGATGCCGAGTAATCAGACGGCAAAGAGGATGAGACTGACCTCTTGCGTATCTTTGCTCTAGACCTTCTAGGCAATTCTATTTCATTTCTGCTTCGCTTTTTTTCCCCATATTCCTTTCTTTGATGCCGATACGTTTCCCTGGTTAAAGATGACCTCCTCCCACCTCTCTGGTGCCTCATTGGCAAAGCATCCCCACTAGACTGCAGCTTCATCCGGAAAGCAAATCTAAATTTATTCTCATCTTCATGGCTCCTGTCTATTCTACTATTTTGCCGAACACCCAGCCTATTGTATCTCCACTGTGAAGAATGTTCCTTCGGACAATTTCGCATTTTATGACCTGGATCACCACATCTAAAACAAGTTTGATGGAATTTTGAGCCACTTGGACGATTTGAGGTACCCTCAACAACATGTGCTCTGCTCGCATTCTCTTGGGAATTGGCTGCAGGAGAACCACCAGAGTAACCACCAGGATAATCTTCATTCTCATACTTCCTGTCATGGCCCAGATAAGGCTCGTAACGATCAAACTCAATCGCATTTCCATTCCCATTGTCAACCGGGTCCTGAACTGGCTCACCCCATCTATCATTTTCCTCCGTTTTGGGAATAATCCCACCCCCTTCATCACCAAAGTCTCCCCCATAATCCTTTTCCTCCCCAACATAATCCTTAAAATCATCATGACGATATCTCCTCTCCTCATCAGGCGTATCCACAGAATTTTCCCTTCCAGTCTTCTGATTCGACCATCCCCTGAAACCCGTTTTCCCTCTGAACCCATTCGCGTTTCTTCTTCCACCACCCCTAGAAATTCTAGAAAAATGTGTATTAGGCTGTTTGTTGGACCACGTTAGCGTCAACTCCTCCCCACATATATTTCTACCTTTCAGTGCTCTCAGAGCCTTTTCCGCGTCAGGAGGGAAATCAAATACCACAAAGCCATAGCCCTCTCTTTTCAACTGAACATTACAATGGCCAAATCGACGGAATACACGTTCAAGTTCATCTCTTCGAGAATGTTCTGACAGATTACCAATATAAAGTGACATCTGCAACATTACAAATTAAAACACCACATTAACACAGTAAATAGCATGATTTTGAAATGGAGCAGGAATTTCATCAAACACGTACAACGCATAACTAAAGAGTATAAACAAACCCTAACCAAAAGACACAAAGATGATCAAAGGGTTCAGTACAGCGATGAAACGCCTGAAGGGTGTAGCAGGACAGTGATGAAGGGAAGCTTCTAGAAGCACCAGAGTATGGCTAGGTCTCTGCTTCGTTCCTCTTTGAAACTCCCCAACCGATGTGGGATCTAAAGGGTTTTGTGAATAATAGTGATTTTCAATAGTGACAATGTGTTATAACCTAGAAACTCAGAACAATACAAGAAACAATCCTTTATTTTCCCATGATTTGATTATTCATCAACAATGATAGAGTTTTAAGAAAAAAAAAAATTATTGTTTTTCTTTTTAAATTTAAGATGTTTTGTAATAAAATATAATCATTGGACATCTTATGTCTGTCTGAATATTATGGAGCACTAAAAAAATTAAATAATAGATAAAATAGCTTTAAGACTATGTTCCGGAAAGTAATAGATCATAGCATTTTGACAGTAGAAATCAAAGTATGAATGAAATTGAAATTGTCTTTACTAAGGGAAACTTATTATGGGCTATGGGATAATTAATTAGAACTGAACGATACAGTCTCATGCTTATGGTGTTTTAATGTGTAATTAAAAAAAAATTAATAATGTTCTCTTTTGCCGATAAGTTATGTTTAATAAATATATCCTTTTATTGATTTAATATTACATGTTTGATGAAATAGCCCATTTTTTCAATCAATGCGAGCTGAAATAAATAGTGTGAACATTATAAATATTACCCAACAATATAAGAGTAAAATGCATGTTATTACAATTATCTTTTTATTTAACTTTTTTTACTTCATTCCCTAATTGAATATTAATAACTCAATAAACTATTATTCGCAAACAAAAAGGGTTAATAAAAAAAAAATACGAAATAGTTTTCGCTCTCACAAAAATAAATATATTAACGAATCCCTCCATCTTTCATTTTATAATAAGGTATAAACCTATCACTTTGTTCGGAGTTTGTTTGATGTTTTTTTGAATTATTTAATCTGATTTATTCTCACAAATTCAATAACCTTAAATTATACATTTTTTTAAAGTGTATTCATATACACCTTATCTGTTGAATTAGTTCTTTTTATATTTTTTATGTAATAATTTAAGTATAGACATATAAGATAATTTAGCAAATATTCATAATTATAAAAAACGTAAATGAGTTATCATAAAACTTTATTTAAAATTTAACTTGCCTCACCTTTTTTAACTATATTTTTGACATGAGTAGAGAAATTTTTTGGCATGAATAGAGAAAGTTGTTTATTTTTATGTCTTTTGTTTCTTATAACATAAATAATAAATATTCATTTCAAAATTTACTTCTAATTTGTCTAGATATTATGTAATTGTTACATCTTATTACAAAATAACTGTTTTCATGAAGTGTTTTTTATCTTAATTATTTTTTAGTTGTTATTTATAGTTACAATAAAATAATTGTTCGTGTAATTATAATGATAATTTTCATCACGGAAAATAGTTATTAATGTTTCTTGTTAAAAGAGAGTAAACTTCACTGAGTGAATATTTTATAAATAGGAAATATTTCTTTTATTTTTTTAAAACAATTTGTATATCTTGCAATACTGAAAAAATACATATAACATTATATGTATGCAGATACCTTTATTTCACGTTGATGTATTTATAATAACTCGTAAAAATTATTAAATATTAGTCTTCTTACATTCATGAGTTTTTGTATATAATTGTTTTAAAGATGTAGCTCATAGAGTTTGGTAATTTAGGTTAGTATTATCAGTTTCCTTTGACCTATTAACCTGATTTTTATATGAGAAAAACAAATCAAATTTTAAAATTTATATATTATACATTTAGATAATGCAAATACACAATAATAGTATAACTTGAATCATTAATACCTACAAATTAAATTATTATAATTATCGTTTTTATAATTGTTATCATTATTATTATTTTTGTCATTATCATTTCATGTCATTTCCATCTATTACTATAATATCACAATCACAATTAGGGTTACCATATTGTCAATGTTACTTTTATTTTTACGTCTTGTAATTTTTTTTTATTATCAATGTTAATACTAAGGTAGTTAAAATCGATATTTTAATTGTAAAATTATAGGATTGTACATATTATATGTTATTCAAAATTCATGTAAGGTCTTAAAATAACAAAATCACATGGATTGTCGAATAAAATTGTAAAAATGTGTAATGATAATTTCTTTCATATTATTCCTGTATTGTACCAATTATTCACCATATCCTCTTCTTGAGTGTCTTTAAGCTTAATTTCAATTAAAAATTAATATTATTAAAACTTTACTTTGTTACACATGTTGTGACTCCTAACATTACTCAACTAAATTAATACAATTAAATTTCAAACCTACATAGAAATTATGAGTATTTGTTGTTGCATTGTACCTTGTTGATTAAATTGAACAGTTTCTATTGCAATAAAAAAAATTAAGACATGTGCATCTCTCATTTATTTTATTTTCTTAAAACATCTCTCAAATACGTTTCTTATAAAAGAATATGTTATATATATTAAAAAAGTAAAATATAATATCCATGTGATATCACAATTTAGAGCCATTCATAATCATACCCATCTTAACTGTATTAATTATTATCATAATTGTTACTATCACCACATTTAATATTTACTATTATTATTACTCTTACCATCATTATTATTGTCACTTTGATAGTTCTATGATGGTTATTTTCATTATCATTATTACCATCTTAATATCACAATTCATTAAATTTTTCGTTACTATCACAGTTGTGATTACCTCAATATTACAATTTATTAAATTTTTCATTACTATCACAATTATCACTGAAACACTAAATAAATTTAATTTAATGTTTATTTATTTGATATTATATCTTTACCACTAAACCAATCCAATAATCTTATATTAAACTAACTTACATGAAAAAAAAAGAAATTTCACTAAATTTAATTGATCAAAGTTATTAAGATAGACTCTTCCTATCAGACATAAAATAGTAATTAATACTCAAACATTTTTAATTATTTTAAATTAGAAATATTGAGATAAAAAATACTGAAAAATACATTATAAATAAAAAAATTATTCTATATAATAGTTTTGTTTTTTAAACTATAATAAATCAAGTGATAATATTTTTAAATTTTATTTTTCTTTAAATTAATTATTTACAAGTTTAAACGGAAAGCACGACAACACACTGCACACTGGATACTTGTATTAAAGAAAATGATTAAAGAAAATGATGAGGATGTAATAATACAACAGTTTTGTATTAAAAAGAAAATGGTAACGAGTGGGCCGAAACAGAACGGGCCCTTTTGGTCCGTACATAAGCAATCAGAGACCAATACTCATTATTCATTGCCAAAATCTTTCTTCATTCTTTCTTACAAAATACCTCTTTTCCTTCTTTGTCCCCATTTCCCACCCTTTCCTCATCGTTCATCGCCTCCACAACGCACCCACCCAGATTCTCCTTCCTCTCCGCCTCCCTCTCCCCTCCCCAAATTTCGATTCTTTCTATCAGATCCGCAACCCCCATCTCGCCAAAACCCTTTCCCACCCATCCATGACGCTTGGCTCAGGAGGATCCAGTGTCGTGGGTCAGTCCCTCACTGCTCTTTTTTTACCTTATCAACTATGCCCTTTTGCTTTTTCATCTTTTCTTTCTTCAAATTCCTCTTCTTGGTCTTCGGATTTTCCCCTTCCTCGTCTTGCCGTTGACCTAAAACACTCCCTCTTTGCTTCTATATTTGCTCAATTATTATTTATCTGTTTGTTTTTGGGGGTTTCTGTTTCTGTTTTGTCCGAGGAATCTTGGATCGTTCGCTGCTCTTTCCTACCTATGAATTTATAGTCTAGTGTTTTCTTTTCCTTATTTTGCAAAGGATAGTTCTTGGTGCTTTTAATTTTTGTGATCATATGAATAATATGTTTTTTTTTTTTTCCTTTTATTTCATGTCGTCTACCATGGGCACACGTTTCTTTTACAGTCTTTGTGCATCAGTATGTATCTTTTGGAAATGTGTATGTTTTGTTGCTAGTGTTGTTTGCTGGGTCTTTTTCTTGTTAAAAGTATCTCTTCTCTGGTGGGGTTTTTCTTTTGATGGAGTGTTCTGATAATTTTTCAAGCAAACGTGGAAAAATAATTCAGAATGTGTGGTTGAATCCTGTGGCATGGTTTTGAAAGCGACTGTGATTTGAGCTGTAATGGCGAGGCATGACGTCAGCAATTGCAGCTGTGTTTGTCCATAATTTCAATGCTCTGTGTGGTGCATGCCTTCTGAATTTTAGCAGTGTGATTGTTAGCGATGACTTAAGTTGACTGTCATTGTTTTCTGTCAATAGCATGCATGTACTTGTGAAACTTAACTTGTATTTGTGTCTCAAGTGTTCTTGAATCTTGCACAGCATTTGGTAACTATCTGATTTCTTCCATTGGAAAATACATGGATGGTGAAGATTCGGAAAACCGTTGTCCCTACTGTTTTGATTTCAACCGTATCATCTCTAATTGTTCTTGTGGGCTTTTGTGGTTGTTGTTGTTGTATTATTACTGATGATGTCGGGTAATTAGTCAAATGCTGTTAGGAGTCCCACACTGAGTATGATGAATGAATCATGGTTCAAGTGTGATTTTCATGGTTTAGGGATTTTATCAATTTATGTAGATATTGTTGTCAAAAGCATGGATCCTACAATAGCCAGTAGCTAGTTACATTGTGTTGTTTAAATAGAAAATGTTTATGTTTTGTTAAATATTTGTACGTTTATATGCAGTTCCGAGGAACTTCAGATTGCTGGAGGAGCTTGAACGAGGAGAAAAGGGTATTGGAGACGGCACAGTTAGCTATGGAATGGATGATGGTGATGACATTTACATGCGTTCTTGGACTGGCACCATTATTGGCCCCCACAATGTAAGTATTTCTGTCACTTCTGTACATTAATCTTCATGCGTGTGTGTCTAATCATAGTCATCAATCGCACATAGTAGTACAAAGAGTCTATAGTCTGTGAATTTTTTAAAAAAGTCTTAACAAAGAGCAAGAAATTGAGTTGCATTATCAAGTATGGGAAAAAAGAAAAAGATGTGCAAGTGGTGACTGTAAATTCTGATGTGACATCCATCTGCAATGGCTCTATTGTGTTGCTATGATGCATGGTTGATAATTTTGTAATATTTTATTTGAAGAAGTAAATTCGTATGCTGATGTTAATTTATTGTATCAGAATCAGACTCTTTTCGTGAATATATTGTAACATTTTCTGAAACTTAGTCTTGGTTTTGTCCAAATTTAAGAATTTGGTTAGATTCTTGACTTTTATGTATTTATACATGCACATTGTGTATTATTCTACGCCTGTATGGAGTTGAACATAATATTGATATCTATTAAATTAGTTTTATTACTATTCTGTAGTTTGTGTTATGGAACTAATAGGTGCCTTTAGCTTTCTTTAATATTGAATATGCATGCCATACAGTTTTCTGTTGGATTGTTGAATATAAGTCTGTTATGAAAATTTGTTTTTCCTTGAATATGTAAGTTTGCACAAGTTTATATTTTGGTATAATATATATGCATTTCATTTTGTTTATTGTTAAAAGGATGCTTGCAGGTCCTATAATTGTGTTCTTCTCATTTATCTTTTCTCTGTCAGACTGTACATGAAGGAAGAATCTATCAACTGAAGCTGTTTTGTGATAAAGACTACCCAGAAAAGCCCCCAAGTGTTCGGTTTCATTCACGGATCAACATGACCTGTGTTAATCATGAAAATGGAGTGGTATCATTTATAATCTTTCATATGCATCAATTCATTCCATAAATATTATGTGCAGTGGTTGCTGGGATAATTAAACTGTTCTAATAACTGTGCTTTCTACTTCATTTTTTCAATTTGTAATAACTTGAGATCTCTTTTATGAGAGGACTAATAAAGTTTGATATGAGTTTTCGGGAAGAAGGGTAATAGAATATATTTCGTTCTTCCTTTATTTGAAAGCATGGATTGACGTGAAATTCATTTCATTTTGCAAACTTAATAACTCTTATCTGTGTCATGATTTATAGACTGGTACATGAAACAGGTTGAACCAAAGAAGTTTGGTCTTCTTGCAAATTGGCAAAGAGAGTACACCATGGAGGATATACTGACCCAGCTGAAGAAGGAGATGGCAGCTCCTCATAACCGGAAGCTTGTCCAGCCCCCAGAAGGCACCTACTTTTAGCATTGAAGACAGTATAGATGTCAGCTTGTATTGCATATGCTGTATGCAATATATAGTGTGTAATGCTTTGTGGATCCTTCCTTCTGAATTGAACATATAGGGGAATGCCCCAAAAGATATTTCCATCTCCTTCGCTTCAGAGCTGTTTTGTTGTCTTTCTCAACTGTGCTGAAGCGGGACGGTTTGATTAAAATACTATGTGTGTCAAATATTTCGAAAGCAACTCTAAGTAGTATTTTCCCTTTAATCACAAAGCTGCTTTCAATTTATTCTTGCCTCTTGCTGCTTCACTTTCTCTCTGCCTTTGTAAGTATTGGCAATGCCAATGTGGATGTGATTTGTCTTCGCTTTGGTTCTCTTTTTAGTTGGCAGGTTTCAGATCCACTCATCTTGCTGTGTCCTTTACGTAATTTTCAGAGATCTGTCTGATATGAAACAAAAGTAAAACCAAGTATAATAGGACACTCTGAGTCATTGAATATTTGGAGCAGTTAATAAAGCTTATGAGTTTTATTATTTTATAAGAGAAAAATTGTAGAACTTGGAAATTATTGTTATTGTTAAAACAAAAACTGTCGTGAGATGTAAGTGAGTGTTTGAGATTTATCTTGACTAAATGGAGTAATTTTAATTAAGTTGATTTTCTCTGATATGAATATTTAAAAAAGGACGTAGTAAGTTATATTGATTTCTCTGTATAATATTACTAATTTGGAATGATGCTGTTGAAATATATTTTATTTTTTACTTTCATACTTGTTTAATTTGATGATATAACTTAATTGTATGAAATGTTATTTCGTATGTATTATGGAAGAGTATCTTACAAGTGTCTGACATTATGTTTTAGCAACTAGCAACTAAAGTGAAGTCGTTTTTTTCAATTTAAGTTTTTTTTTTTGTTTTATTATGGACAAATAAATCCACCAAATGAAATTAATATATTGCATGGATAAGTTTTATTTTAGTAGAATGTGTTCAAGTTAAAGGTATTTAGTTCATGCCATTAGTAGAATGTGTTCAAGTTACAAAGTATTTAGTTCACGCCATTGAAATCATTTTAAAATATCAGCTTTTGTTTTTGGAGCATTTTGAAAATTAGAGATTGATTTATTTTGTTTATGGTTTTTCTATAATTCTTGAATATTAAAACATATTTTGAAAATGTTAAATTATTTTTAAGAGGTTTTAAATTATTTTTCTTTGTAAAATGAATAAAACGGATTTTTGTTCTTCGGCTTTATATGTGATATTTAACACATGAGCTCATGTAATTTTTTTATTTAGAAGAAATATTAAAAAATTAGTGCAGAAGGATTTTGAGCAAAACAAAATATAAATAAAAAATATATAGTACATATAGTTGAAGAATTTATAATTATAATGGATCCTTATACAAAAACATGAAAATATCTATAGTTGAAGTGTTACTTAAATCTAAGATAGTATATCTACATTTCAAATACAACGAATTCCTAAAACAGATAAAATAGTTGTCTACAATTTAAGTATATCAAAATTTTAAAATATTAAATTTAATTATCTCTAAAATAGATAAAATAATTATTTATAATTGAAATTTTAGCAATTCCTAAAACAAGATATATATTTTCTTAATGTTAAAATATCCCTTCTAGTATTTTAAATATAATTTAGTAATTAATTTAAGATTTGATTTTTTTTTTTATTTTTTAGACGATGTGAGTAAATAAAATGTTTAAACAATTTCGTACCCAAAATATATTTCAACGATTTCATTTAATTTTAATGGATTAATTTTTTAAAAAAAATATAGAATATAACAAATAGTAATATATATATATATATATATATATATATATATATATATATATATTATTACAACAATTAAAGATGAAAGCTTTTTTTATTAAATACTAATAATATTTATGAGTAAAAATATTATTATTTCTAGTATTAATTATTCAAATTTGAATTAAAATTAAATAAGTCTATTTTTTAAAAAAATAACCATATTTAACAAACTTTTTTGTAATATATATAATCATTTTAATGAAAACACTTATTTAAATAAAAACATTCCAAATTTATTTGTTTTATTCTAACACAAATTAGTCATAGTCAGAAGTAATAATACGAATGAAGTGATAATTGAACCATGGTGCAATAATATATTTTAAATTTAAATAAATCTTCCAAATAAACTTCCAATTATTATATTTTCAAAACACACAAGTGTAAAAAAAAAACATAAATATCATGAGTACTAATACACCTGAATAGGATGATTACACCAACATAAAAAAATATAAAAATCTTCCTTTATTTTAGAAAATGTACATATTTTGATTAGGTATAATTACATTATGATTTGATCTCTAAGAGTAAGTCCAATATATTAAGAATTATTTTAAGATTCAATTATAGTAACATTACAAGTAAATAAATGTAATTAATTATAAAAATTAATATTATTTACAATGAAAGTTATATAATACTTTTAGTTCATTAAAATTATTAAGGTTTATAATATTTATTCATTTATAGTATTATATCAAGAGATATACCATTTCGTAACTTTAAGATCGAAGGACTTTTGAGTATGCAAGGAGAAGAGTTAAAAAAGGGGAGTTTACTATTAAGGTAGGGGGTGCAAATAGGTATTTTATTTCATAATAATTTCTGTCCCTTTGTATTTAGGCCCAATGTTTGTCGTAGCAAGTTCTTATTTTTTCTTCCGCTTTCCGCCCTAAAACCCTTCCTTCTACTAAACCCTGTTTCTTCTTCTGTGCTAAGAAACGTTTCGACATGGCACCGCATTCCAAAAAAACGCAGAAGATGAAGGTGTCAGGAGACAAACCGAAAATCGATAAAGCCTCGAAGAAAAGTTTCAAACGGAAGGAGAGGAGGCAAAACGACGCCGTCACCGCCACTAAGTCGGAAACACTACCTTTGCAGCTAGAAGACGAGGTTCCAGATTTCCCTCGAGGTTGCACTCGGTCACTCTCCTTATTCAATATTTTTGTACTGAGTATTCATTTTTAATTTGAATTGAATGTGTTTCATGTAGGAGGAGAGGTATTTTTAAATCCTAGGAATGATTATGATGAGTTTGGTGGCGACAATCACTCGAGAAAGACGAAGAAGAATAAGAGAAGAAAAAATTTGAGTAAGAGTAGTGAGGCTGTAGATGATTGGGGCTCGCTTTCTGGTGACGGTATCGCCGGCAAGTTGCCGAGGCGCGTGAATAAAATTACTCTCAAGGTAGCATGCAGCATTTTATAGGATGGAAGGGCAAATTGTTTATTAAAGGAAGATAGCTTTTAGAAATGGGAATGTTAATAACTACCTTGCTTGTTGTTTTTGCATGTTGTGTTTTTTGCTTTCTGTTTCACTTCGTAATTCCATGTATAGATTAGCTATAGTGATCTGCAATATACGGGTTTATTATGAAAATTACATTAAATGCACAGAACTTTGAGCTGTTTAAGTTGGTGGTTGAATGTTTTGGTTGATATGGTATTTGAATTGAATGATGAATTCGATTAACTGTTAATTTTTTTTTTTTTTTAAATTTTACAACCGGGATGATCAAACCAGTGTTTCAATATGTATTTAGTCTCGAATTATCATGTTTTATTATTTGCTTATTGAGATCATACCCGTTGGATTCCTTTTGCTTTTTGTGTGTGCTGTGCTTTAACTTTTTGTTTTCGCATGTATACCAGAATATAACTCCTGGAATGAAGCTTTGGGGAGTTGTTGCTGAAATAAATGAAAAAGATCTCGTAGTTAGTTTACCAGGGGGTTTACGTGGTTTAGTACATGCAGCAGATGCAGTGGATCCTATTTTTGATGACGAGATTGAGGTGTGCAATAAGCCTTTCGTAAAATTCTGATGGTTCTTCCTTCCTCCTCTTCTTACACATTTCTTCACTACTCAGCATAAGTTTTCTAATTATTATATTTTAATTTTGTTGTTCTTTTTTGCTTGTTTGCATCAGGTTGGGGAAATTTTCCTTTCTGGTGTGTTTAATGTTGGGCAACTGGTTTCTTGTGTTGTACTGAGTTTGGATGATGACAAGAAAGAGAAAGGAACAAGGAAAATTTGGCTTTCTTTGCGTCTTTCATTGTTGCACAAGAACTACAACTTGGATGTTGTTCAGGAAGGCATGGTATGTCATTATTTTATCAGGAAATTATGTGTAACTTTTGTATACCATTCATCTTGACTAGGATTTAGTTTCCTCCTTTGATTTTTAAGATATTGTCAATTATGACATATTTGGATCTTGGCTAATTGCATATCTTGGTAAAGAATATATTTACCAAATCATCATTTGGAAGAGTACTCTCAACAACATTTAAGCAATCCTATGCTGACCATAACCTGAAATTATTGTCGTATATGGGAGTAATGTTTCCTAGTCTACTATAATTAAATTAGGCTTGTATAATTTTTTATCTGGTACTCTGGATGGTAGCACATGGACTTTAATGTGATTTAATTCACGTTGCATTTGCCTAATTATTGTTTATGATTTATATTTTGTAGGTTAGATATATTTGTAGATTATTGTGTTACATTCCTTACAAAATTACTGTTTGCTTATAATAAAGCAACTTTCCATAAAAAAGTATATAGGAATCGAACTCAATGGAATTTCTTAAAAATTTAGATTGCTAACATGATTGATGTTTATATTTGAACAGAATTATTCAAATAATTTATACTGAGAATTTAATAAATAAATTAGAAATATGTTACCTTAAATCTGTTTATAATGTTTTAAATCTGGTTCTTGCATTGTAACATGGAAAAAGAAAATTAATTCTTATTTTATAAATTTTATTATGCTATTTTGGTCCACCATGATGATGGCAATGCCTTTCATATTATATAGCCTGTCGTGGTTCTTGATCCATTCACTATATTCAGAGGCCTTTGAGAATAGTAGGGATTATGGAATATGATAGATGAAGCTTTTTATTTTTTTGTACACTACGTATATTCAGGTCCTTGCTGCATATGTGAAAAGCATTGAAGATCATGGTTACATTCTTCATTTTGGTGTGTCTTCTTTCATGGGATTCCTACCAAAAGAAAGCTCTACTGGTAAAATAAAATCAACTGTTCTGAATTTTATAATCTTGTCTGGCATGATTAAACCAAGTTCAATTTATGGTTTTCTTTCCTCATGCAGAAGGCGGGGGTGGTGAAGTAAAAATTGGGAAACTTCTGCAGGGTTTGGTTAGGAGCATTGATAAAGTTCGTAAAGTGGTTTATTTGAGTTCTGACCCTGATACAATATCCAAAAGTGTGGTATGCTTTCTCGGTGTTCATTCTATTGTCTTTTTGGTACCTATTTTTAATGATTCTCACTTTCCCTTCTGATTGGTTATTTTCTTTATGCATTTGATACAGACCAAGGATCTCAGAGGTTTATCAATTGATCTTCTAGTTCCAGGAATGATGATAAATGCCCGTGTGAAGTCAATCCTTGAGAATGGAGTTATGTTACAATTTCTCACATACTTCACTGGAACTGTAAGTGTATCCTGTAAGTGTGAATGGATCATCTTGGCACACCCATTACCCTCACAATATTACTATTAAATATATTTTCTTTGCAGGTTGATCTGTTTCATTTGCAAAATATTTATCCTGGAACAAACTGGAAGGATAAATATATTGAATCTCAGAAGGTACTTTTGAATTTTATATTTGCATGCAACATCTACGAGTTGCATTCCTGTTGTTTCCTAACACACTGAAATATTTTCATTTCAAGCTCCTGCTGTATATTTACAGCAGTTATTTAGTGCAAGATGTTTCATGGATGTATTTTGTATGTGTCATTTGATCTAATATTCAAATGGAAAAAAGCATTTTGATGCCTTGTTTTGCTTTATGCTAATAGGTAGCATTGGCTTTTTGGTTCCTTTGTTGTTTCAGAGAGACACCATTTAAGCAGTAAAATGATGAGGAATTTGATCCATATATAGTGCAAGCAATCCACTAGAAGCTTTGCAGATTAAAGCTCTTTAGTCTTGTCTTCTACTCTTGTTCAACTGATCTTAACTATATATGGCGCTAAAATTTAAGTGTAACTTCTGTAACTATAATAATACCAGTGGATTGATATGTGCATTTCACAAGTTGTTTTAAAGCTGTTATTTTTTCTATCAAAAGAATTTCTCATTTTTTTCTACTCAACTCCCCCATTGAAACAATGGTTCTGTACCTTTTGTTCTTTGATATAAATGGATTTCGGATTGCACTTATAAATTCATAATGCATCATCATGTTTATTGTGTTATTTCTTGGCTTCATATTACTTATTTCCCTCCATGGATGTTTGCATTGGGTTTGAGATATGGTTGGTGTGTTGTTCAGTTGATGATATCTTCTTTTCTGCCAAGCAGATTACCGCTTTTTAAAGTTACTTTTCTATTTTCTAAGGTCCTTGTATGTAATATAGGTTGTTTCTCGAATATTATTCATTGATCCATCAAGTAGATCTGTTGGTTTGACGCTGAATCCACATCTTGTTCAGAACAGAGCCTCTCCTTTTGTAAGTATTGTAGCTTATATATTGTTGATGGGATATTTCATTCCGTGGAATGGATTCTTTAACTGTTTTTTCTTCTCTTTCCAACCAGTAATTTCCCTTCAATGTTGTTAAATGATATATTTCTTGGTTTGTTGCATTCATAATCAATATACTGATTAAAACATGTTTAGATTATCTTCAACACTCAACCTTACAAAACCAAATTGTAAAATGTGGTTTGCTAGCTCTTATATACTATAAATTGACCTCATCTCTAGGCTATATGGGGTTTCCTACAAAAATAATCCTAAAGTCATTTCTATAATAACAGAGAAGGTGACTTCGATAGGTCTCTACTATTATAATGTCATTTCCCAATAATCAATGAATTGGTTACATCATTGAATATGCATGTGTTGCAAAGCCGAGAATTTTCTACACTTTCTGTTATGTTTGGGGAAGCCAGAAAGAATGCTGGGAAATTTACATAGAAAATCCGAGCCTTTTTAAAATGGTTGAATCTTACTGATATAGTGATTTTAATAATCTTATAAATTTGAGAATTCCAATAAATTATATGTATTTTGTTGCATTTGTTATTCTTCTTGTGCCTCAATGATAATAGAAGTAGGATTATCACTGATATAAAATTCTTTGCCTATGTTGTTTCTGGTGGTTGAAGTTGATGTGAAGCTTTATTTCCTGGTGTTTGTGTAAGGTGCTATAGTATTTTAGATTTACAATTTGAGAAATGATTTATTTCGTAATATGTCTGCTTTTCACTCTTTCCAGGTGTTTGATGTTGGTAGTCTGTTTTTTTTAAAGTTGGTAATCATTGTTCCATTTTGTAGACTGATGAACTGACTTTGTCGTGCAGCATGTTAAAATTGGAGATATATATGACAGCTCAAAGGTTGTAAGGGTGGATAAAGGATCAGGACTATTGCTTGAAGTTCCATCAATTCCGGAGCCAACTCCGGCTTTTGTCAGTGTAAGTAGGGTCTGCATAAGTTTTAATGGTGTATAGTTTTACAGTATGAAATATGAATGTTCAACTATATTACAATAACAATAAACCTTACCTGACCAAGGAAAAATGTAAAAGGTCTTCGAAATTATTGTTGACAGATATCAGATATTGCCGAAGAGGAGATCCAAAAACTTGAGAAGAAGTTCAAGGAAGGAAATCATGTTCGAGTTCGGATTCTTGGGTTAAGATACTTGGAAGGAATCGCAACAGGAGTTTTGAAGGTTGTCATTGTATTAACATTTAATTTCCAAAAGATGATAAACATTTGTAATTGAATTATTACAGTACCTTTTTGTTGGTATTCCACTTGAATCATAAACTTTTTATTTTGGTCATTTTGTTTGGAGAGTGGGATATGAAGACTGTGTTTCACATGTAGTGTTATTAAAGGCAGTTAAGTTGGAGCTTTATCAATTTATGATTTACTTGTTAGGTGATCAGCTATGGTTTTTGCTGGCTAGTGTCAAGTTATTTTACACTTATATCATTTAGTCTACTGTGTTTTGTATCTGCACATCAATTTTCTGTTGAATTTGAGAATACTTAGGTACCTTTTTTCATGAGTGTTTGAATGCGATGACCTTTTCAAAGTAGAAGCAATATAATTTGGTTTTTCCATATTCAATATGTATTTTTTATAAAGACCAGTTTATTAATGTTAAACATGTTCTTGAACATGCAAAGTGATTACTTTGTTACCAATTTTTTTGGGAAAAGAAAAAAATAATTTCAAAGCATAAACTGAGGTACTATGTTGTTTCTATGTATAATGTATTACTGTGCGAACATATTATTAAATTTGATGGCACATGGAATAATGTTGAAGTAGTAGTTAGTAAGTGGTTTTCATTTTATCATCTTAATGTTTTCATATCATGCAGGTTAGTGCTTTGGAAGAGGAAGTGTTTACTCATTCTGATGTCAAGCCAGGCATGGTGGTGAAGGCTAAGATTCTTTCAGTTGACAGCTTTGGTGCTATAGTGCAAATTCCAGGTGGTGTGAAGGCTCTTTGTCCTCTTCGGCATATGTCTGAATTGGAGATTTCAAAGCCTGGAAAAAAATTCAAGGTTGTATTCTTGCCATGCATGCTTGTGCTTATTATTTTTAGTATTGTCATCTTTAATTTCGGTTGACAATATAATGTAGATTTGTTTTGTTGCATCCCTGTGGTGGGGCAGATTAGACATTTGTGGCTGAAGTTTTTGCTATGTTACAGGTGGGAGCTGAATTGGTTTTCCGTGTGCTTGGTTGCAAGTCGAAGAGAGTGACAGTTACACACAAGAAAACCCTTGTACGTTTCTACATGTGAACTCTTCTCCAGTTTATTCAATCTCAATGACATTATAACAATTTTTTATAGTGATGGATTTCCATAAACTTTAGATACTTTTTTTTCCTGTCATAACAGCCTTTAGATCATGAAATATGTAGAGCAGCATTTGTTGAAGCAACAGTGGGTGGGTGGGTGGGGGGTTGGAGGAAGTGACATAAAAACTTCCTTTTTCCGTTTACGTTTATCAATAAGCTTGTTTGTCCTCGTGCATTGTTTTCAATGGAGAGGAGTTTTTGGGAGCATTTATTACTCTCTCGCCACTGCACCGTAAATGACTGGTTCTCTATTCAATATTGAACCAAATATATGATATTTTTACAGGTGAAATCGAAACTTGGGATTATTAGTTCATATGCTGATGCAACTGATGGTTTGATAACCCATGGATGGATAACAAAGATTGAAGTTCATGGATGCTTTGTACGGTTTTACAATGGGGTGCAAGGATATGCTCCTAGGCAAGTCTCAAATTTGTCTATATACTTGTATCATAATCACAGTCAGTTATATTTTGATAGTTGCTTAAATCGTGTGACTGTAGTATCTGAAATTTCGTCTTCATTATTTCACCATTTAGTCTTTGACTAATTTCTTCATTCCGGTGTCATTGATATAGCATGAGATTTTATGTTTGAGGCCATTTCCTTTATCATGATAAAATTATATATAGAAGTCGTTTTGTGCCCAAAAAAAATTCTATCAAGTTAAGTGTATTTTGGAATTGCACGGGGTTAAAAATATATTTTCTGCAATATAATTTTTCTTCTCTTTATCTAACCATTCTTTTCAATATTTCGTATGGTTTTGAAGGATGTTTTATTGTTTAATTTTGATCCATGTTGATGTTTATATTGGATATTCTCTTTTGGGAACTCATTTTGACCCTCAATACTGTTGTTTTTGGGGCCTTTCTTTATGGTCAATGTTGAGATTATGCTTCCCCTTTATAGAATGTAAAATGTAAAATAATAATAATCCCTAACTTTTTGAGAGCCACTCATCGTGGGCAGTATATCCATTGCCATCCACCCTCCTTGTTTTTCACTTCGTTGAACTTTGAAGTTTGAATAATGAACCCCCAACCTGTTCTTTTGTTTGTGCTACTCCGAACCTCAAATTTTATTGAATGTTTGATGTCTCCTGTTTGAAAAAATAGGGAAGAATTTCTAATATTGGACGAATTTCTAATATTGTTTGTTTAGTTGACCTTTACTTTTATTTACTTGTATACTTTTCTTAAACCTATGACATTTTATTGTTAATTATAAATATATTGGTCATAAATTTAGGGCTTGTGCACTTACTACCCAAGAATAATGACTATGAAGGGTATTCGTATGACTCTGTTGGAGCCCCCGTATTGTTTACTTGCCAATCCATTGTTCTTTTGTTTCTGTCATTTGGCTTTAGCTACTATGATCTTATGAACTGGTCAAAACTTTCATATTCTCTTGTGAGTGGAAAGATTACCTGCGAGTTTCTTGCTATCTTGGTTGGCCCAATTTTAAATTGGAACAAGTCTCTAATTTCAGGCCTTTATTTATGGTTGTGTATTATGTTGTGGCCTCTTGGAAACTACTGACTATATTATTTAATAAATTCCCATTCTGATTTGAATATTGATGTTATTCTCTCAAGACCTATATTATGCAATATATTCATTGTTCTGATTTTATGTAAGAGCAGATTTGAACTTGGATTAGAGCCAGGTGCTGATCCAGGTACTGTGTACAATGTTGGACAAGTTGTCAAATGCCGGGTCATAAGTTCCATTCCTGCTTCACGGAGGATCAATCTTAGTTTCATAATAAAGGCCACAAGGTTTGTATTTTTCCACTTTCTGCTTGTTGAGATCCTGAATCTGGAAATGTCTGCTAAATTTTTCAAGTGTGTAAATTGATCATCAGACTGTTTTTTTCTTTTTTGAGGGGATCATACGCTTCCAAATATAACACAAAGTAGTTTGACTTCTGTCATGTTTTATGAGAAGCTATCTGCTGACTTACTTTAGTGAAGTTTTTGAAAGGTACAGGAAGTCACACTGCTTGTGTTCGACTTATGCTAATCCATGGTGAATTAAAATGACAGGGTATCTGAAGATGATGTGGTTACCTTGGGCAGCCTTGTTTCAGGAGTTGTTGACAGAATTACATCCAATAATGTAGTTGTTTATGTTAAGGCAAGTGGTTTCTCAAGGGGTACAATATCCCTGGAGCACTTGGCAGATCATCATGGTAAACATCCCCTTATGGTTGGTAAAGGCTTTTCCATTTTCTGCTTAATCTTAATATAATTGCTAATTGTAACTTCTTTTTCTGTAGGGCAAGCTATTCTGATGAACAAACTATTGAAACCTGGATATAATTTTGATCAACTACTGGTTCTAGGTATAGTTAAGATGTTGATGACATTCTATGTAGTATCCCATGTCATGACAAAGTTTATGCCTGTACAAAACTATTAAGCAGGAATTGTTGATGATTCTGCCTTTTAGTTTATAATTTCTAATGTTACTCATTAGATATGAATGGGATGGCCGCTTATTGTTATGTATTTTTCTTTTCTGTGTCATTTATCAAGTTGATAACTTTCATTATAAACCTGCAATTATTAATTTCATGTTTCATTTCAATGTAGATGTTAAGGGAAACAATTTGATTCTATCTGCCAAAAGCTCTCTTGTTAAACATGCTCAGCAGATTCCATCAGATATCAATCAGATTCAGCCTAACTCTGTTGTGAATGTAAGTGATGATGTCTATTGAATAATAATTATCTTTTGTTGGTTAGCTATTATAAAGCTGCTTTTTGTTATACCTAGTATGTAACAGGTAGGAGCCTTTATTTATGATTTCTCAGAGTTTTATTGTCAGTTACTCAAATCTTTGTATACGTATATGTATACACACACGTCAGTGGAGTGTAGGAACACACTGTTTTTCAATCTGGAACCTTCAACTATGTAGCAGAGTGGTTCAATTTACTACTGTCAGGTCCATTCTGCAAGTCGGTTTTGTGAGGATGAGTTAGACTTAAACTTACTTCCAATATGGTATCAAAGCCAAGGTCTCAATTTCAATTCTTAGAAGGGCAATTATTGAGGAGGAGATTGTTGCAAGTTGTACAATTATTCTGTGGTGCAGGCTAAGTAAGTTGGTCGAGTCACAATTGAAGAGTTTGATTTCTATAGGAAAATTGTTGTTGAGGGGAGATAGTTGCAGGGGTGCATCAATTATTCCATGACATAGGTCATGTGGGTCAAGTCACAATCGAATCGTGGTGAGTCCTATAGATCTAAGTTAAAAGTTATTGGTTGATCAAGGTGAATTATTCTCAAATCCTGAGAGATATAAGGAGATTGGTGGGGAAACTCATTTACCACACAATCACAAGACTTGATCTTTCATTTGTCGTTGAAGTTGTTAGCCAATTTATGTAGGATCCTGTCATTAATGCGATTTTACACATTTTGAGGTATATCAAAATGGGTCCTGCACAAGGGTTATTGTGAGGATAGAGAAACAATCAAGTTTCTAGATACTTCAATGCTGATTGTGGAGGTTGCCATATAGACAAACACTTTATTATTGTATTTTGTGCATCTATTGGTGTAAATATTATTTCTTGAAGAGCACTAAACAAAAATGTCGATGCGCAATCGACTGCCGAAGTAGAATAACAAGCAACAACTTTAGCTATGTGGGTGAATTTGTGTGAATCAAACAACTTCTAGAGTTAAAATTTTGTGAAGTCCAACAAATAAAGTTATGTTGTGATAATCAAACAGCTCTTTACAATGCATCTAATCTTGTGTTTTATGAAAAAACTAAACATATTAAGACTGATTGTCACTTTATTCGGGAGAAGTTGTTATCTACGGAGATTAATACTGAATTTATCAATTCTAGTAATCAACATGCAAATATTTTAACAAATCATGAGATGACCTCAAGTTCAGTTTATAATGTTCCGTGCTTGATACATACAATTTATTTGCTCCAACTTGAGGGAGAAGGTTTAGTAATGATTATGTTTTGCTGTATAGTTTCTATAAAGCTGTTTTCTTATCCCTAGTATGTCATAGACAATAACCCTTATTTATGATTAGTTGTATATTGTCAATTACTTAAATACACACACATCAGTGGAGTGTAGGAAAACATACTGATTTTCAAACTTGTCGAACATATATGAATTGATTCCAGCACTTTTTTGAAAGTCACATTTTTTTAATGTTACTGTTTAGTTTCTTTCTTGTCATTGACTGCTGTTAAGTTTCTGTTCTTTACTCTACGAATGGTGTATGGAGCAGGGCTATATATGTAACTTGATCGAGTCTGGCTGCTTTGTTCGTTTCCTTGGTCACTTAACTGGCTTTGCTCCAAGAAATAAGGTATTTCAGGCCTACCCTTTCTTTCTCTTTTACACATCTCACTATATCTTAGGCACATGATAATTTGGACCTCATTCTATTGGATTTGTATAGGCTGCAGATGACCAGAAAGCCAATATTTTGGAAGCCTATTACATTGGGCAATCAGTTCGTAGCAATATATCCAATGTTAGTATATTGAAGTCTGTAAATATGATTTTTATGAATCTTAGTGCTGGCTAAAACAGTGTAATTTCTTTTTTTATTAAACATCAGGTTAGCAGTGAAACTGGTAGAGTAACAGTCTCTCTAAAGCAGACAGCATGTTCTTCAACTGATGCATCATTTATTCAGGACTACTTTCTCACGGATGAAAAGGTATGAACAATCGTCAATTAACTCTAATATTACTGACCCGCAATCTTACACTTTATCATTCTACTTAGAGGTGTAATTGGGTGCACTTAACCCACGAATCCCTACCCACCCCAACATTTTTGTAAGTTGGGTTTGCTTTTAGTGCATCTAATTAGAATTGGGTTGAGTTGAGAACCAAGTTCATGGGTTTCAAACCCCATGAGCTCAACTCAACTAAATGATAACTATATAATATAGATGCTATACATAAAAACAGTTTTATTTTTAATCGTAGGAGCAATGTTCTATGAATACTGTACTTAGATCTTAGATATCATTCACGTTATTACTATTTAATTGTCTTTGTCTTCCTACCTAGAGACCTCAATACTAAGTTGTTAAACAAATTAATGGTGTATATTTTATGATTACTGTTTAGATTATTCAATATCTTGAGAATTACTGTTGAGATTAATCAACCCAACCATTGGGTTGATAAATATAAAAAGGTAATATCCAACTCAATTATGTTTAATTGGGTTGGGTTGAAAATTGAACTAGATTTAACCCTACTTGGACAATTTATGTCCTTACTTAAAGACATCTATTTTTGTGCTGTTTCCAGTGGTTGGTAAACATATCAGGCCTTGTTGACTTACTTTAGGTCCAGGCCGTTTTTTTTTTTTCCAATTTTAGTAGATATGTATAGTACTTCTGTACGATTTTATATATTTTGGTGGTTGTGTTATTCTGATTAGAATATGATATAGAAGTGTTCACTCTGTGATGCAACTGGATCAGGGGATGAAGTTTTAATGCACTTGTAGAATTTTACTTTCTTCATGTGGCATTTTTTTGAGGTTGTTATATGTAGCTAGCCCTAATAAACCATATCTGCAAATTTTGATTTGCACCTCCTTTTTTTATTAAATTTTGAAAAATACAAAAAGTAAAAAATTTAGCAGGAATGATTTGACGTTATTATTGATTCTTAGATAGTTAAATGATTCTTGGATGAGTTGCAAACAATGTAATGCTATATATATTTTTTAATCATCAGTTCTGTTTATTTGCCTCCTAGCATAATTTTTCTCTTCTATTTTCTCTTAATGATTATTTTCACGTCCTCTCTCTTTTCACTTGCTTCTAATCTTGTGTGCATCCTTGAATTAGATTGCCAAGATGCAAAATTTGGGCTCTGGTGCATCTGAATTGAAGTGGCTTGAAGGATTTAACATTGGTGCAGTTGCAAAAGGGAAAGTTAAGGATATTACGGATGTTGGACTTGTTCTAACCTTTGAAAAGTATAATGACGTTTTTGGTTTTATTACCAATTATCAGTGTATGTTTTCTCCTTTCCACTTTTATTTAGTTTGTAACTAATATGTTTGAGCGATTCTTACTCAATTGCAAGTTCTGCCTCTCACTGTATTATTCTTAGTGGCTGGTACTGTTTTGGAGAGTGGCTCCGTAGTGGAAGCATTGGTTCTTGACGTTGCAAAGGCAGAACGGCTTGTTGATTTAACTCTAAAACCAGAGTTCTTTAATAGTTCTCAAGAAAGTTCCATTAGTCGTACCAACAAGAAGGTAAGCATTTTATCTTGCCCCTCACCCATTTCCTGTCTTCTTTCACATATTCACACTTTGGTCCCACGGGGCAGAGAAAAGACCTTAGTAAATTTTTTAATACAAGTTATATGCGGTCAGGCTATGGAACCATCTTTATGTAATTACTATTTAAAATTGGAAATATCTGGTTACACTATTTCTTTCTTCTCTCCACTAAACATTCCCTTTTTAAATGAAAGGAAAATAGTTTGGATTTTTTTTCTTGCTACAATTAAGGTTCCATAATCGGCATTCAATTTTGTCTTGAGAAGGGCAGCCTTGTGCATGATGCTATTTTCCAATATTATTTCTTTATTTTGACCAAATCAATGAAATATATTGATTCCAGAAACGTAGAAGGGAGGCATCCAAGGAGTTGGGATTGCATCAGACAGTGAAGGCAGTAGTAGAAATTGTAAAAGAAAATTACTTGGCAAGTATTGATATTATTGTTCTTCACCGTTGGCTATTTTTCTGATAAAATTTGTTCATGCATATTAACATATTGTATCTGAACTTATTCTCTGCAAAGCAGGTCGTATCAATTCCAGAAAATGATTACGTGATAGGATATGCATCTGTATCGGACTTTAACACTCAAAGGTTTCCTCATAAACAATACCAACATGGGCAGAGGTGAGCACAAAATTTACTGATTAAAAATATCAATTCAGCTTTTGACATTTGATGGTAAAGTGGGTACATCAGTGCTTTTTAGAGCCATACTCTGAAGAATGACTATTATGAGCCAGGCCGGTGCCACCTCTGTGATTCCTAGACTTGAATTCCTCTTTTAGTATGTTGTAGAGTTGGTAGTCACAGACTGGCTTATTACATTGGTCTTCCTGAAAAGGTTTGTTGTTGAATGCTCTTTCTTTGAGATACAAGGAAAGGCTCATTTATGCTCATGAAAGCTGTCTTGTAAAGCGAGAAATGTCCAAGCTTTATAACCTTCATTTTAGCCATACTTTCCAATGAGGTTACAACTAATGTGTGCCAGGGATGACTGATATTAAGGCGACTTTCTAGCGCCTTGTCTTGTATATTAGTTTCCGTCTTGTATACTTTGGAAGGATTGATTTAGACTTTTAGATTTTTTATTTTTATTCATAAGTTCATGTCCTTACTCTTGTTACTTGGATTCCCGTGATGATGAATTACTAATACTTATTTTCTACTTGCTGATCCTGTCTCATTCTACTTGTAATAGATGTCTCATGAAGTCATCATAAAAATACTTCGACATTTTTTCTTATAGTAAAAATCTCAATTTATAAAGGAGAATTATTTTCCTGGTTTTCCCTTAACACCTTGCATTACATGTTTTATTTGGTCAGTGTTATTGCAACTGTTATGGCTCTTCCCAGCCCTGAAACATTGGGAAGGTTGCTTTTACTACTGAATGAGGTCAATGAGACCACCAGTTCTAAAAGATCCAAGAAGTCTAGCTATAAAGTGGGGACTCTGGTTGAGGCAGAGGTATGTGGGTTTATCTGTTTTCAAAACATATGTATTTATGTTTTCACCGCATTCTTCAAGCACACTTACACATGGACTGTTATAGGCTTCATCATTATGAACGAGATTAACATGGCCATTATTTTTCTTTTTACTAGTAGAAGTGTACCATGCTTGGAGGTTGCTAACATTTTCCAACTCTTGTAGACTGAATATTTTTCATTATTTCACCATCATGCTCTTATTATATCTGAATAGTACTACTACATTTTGTTTGTCTGACAATCACGAATGTTTTGACATTGTTGTCCAGATTACTGATATCAAAATGCTTGAACTGAAACTGAAGTTTGGGTCTGGTCTACATGGCAGGATTCATATAACAGAGGTAACCTTTCTGTGTTTCTGGTTAGATTTAAATTAGCATTTTAAGTTGCATGTTTGATACAGCTTCTAGCTGTAAATTGTGACCATATTTACATAGCAGTAACCTTAACTATGCGTAAGGCTTGACCTCTTGCCGCCGTGCTATTTTGGTTTTACTGTTTTTCTCAATAGTTTGGTGCCCTATCTGTGGGCAGGTACATAATGGTAATGATTTGAAGAATCCATTGTCTAGCTACAAAATTGGACAGACAGTGACTGCAAGGATTGTTGCAAAACCTAATGAAACAGATGGCAACAGGAAGGGTTCACAGTGGGAGCTTTCTGTCAGACCTGAAATGGTTACAGGTTAGTGTACCACTGGTTGGCAAAGATGTGAATGGTAGAAATACTGGACAGTTTGTGAAACTTGTATGCAGTAATTATTTTATTTGTATTTGACATCCTTATTTTATAATCATATGTGCTCTTGCCATTATATATTGACATTGCTGCCAGTCTCATTTTTATTGGAAGCAAGGGTAAATATATTTTCATCCCCACCCATGATTGAACTGTGTTTTGATTTCTATATATACTTATCCAGTCTGCCCTTATCTTCCTATGTTTGTTTCCTAATGAAAATTAGCATAATCTTTTAAATCTATCTTGTCAGTATCTACTTGTTAAATTTATTCCAACAGTTTTTCTGCTCACTATTAAAATTATCGTAATCTTCTGCTATGTAATATATAATCTCTACTTCAATTCAGGTTCCAGTAATATCGATGATGTATCAGGAAATAATGAGTTTATAATCGGGCAATGTGTGGCTGGTTATGTATATAAAGTAGAAAGTGAATGGGTATGGTTAACAATATCACGAAATGTGAGGGCTCAGATATATATTCTTGATAGTGCTACTGAACCCAATGAGCTAGGGGATTTCCAGAACCGATACCATGTTGGGCAACATGTTTCTGGTCATGTACTAAGTTTCAACTCAGAGAAGAAGCTATTGCGGTTGGTTCTACGCCCCTTCTTAACTCATCCTTGCAGAACAAATGAAGAAACACAAAATAATGTCGTGGACAAGGATTTAACAGCATACGTACATGAAGGAGATATTTTAGGTGGAAGGGTTAGTAAAATACTTCCAGGTGTTGGCGGATTGCTTGTCCAAGTTGGTCCTCGAACATATGGAAAAGTACATTTTACTGAAATTGCAGACACATGGGTGCCTGATCCATTGTCTGGATATCATGAAGGGCAGTTTGTCAAATGTGTAGTGCTTGAAATTAGTCACACTGTAAAGGGTACCATTCATGTTGACTTGTCCTTGCGATCTTCCAGTGTGAAGCTTTCCCAAGATTCTGCAGATGTTCAAAGCATTGTGTAAGTATTAGTACTGATCTTTTTGATTAATTTTAAATAGTCTTAAGACTGGACCGCTTATTTTTATCCGACTAATATATGCTGTTGCCATTAACTTAAAAGCACGCTGCTTAATTAAGTCGTGGGTGTGAGTCATGTTATGCAGCCTTACCCATGCTTAATTAAGTCCACGTGCAACCTGTCACTATGCCTGGGCTTGAACCCATCATTCAAATGAGTATTTAAATAATTAATTTTAAAGATGGAAATTAATTTGAATGCTTTTTGTGCAACTTATGCAATTTGAGTGGAAATATCTAATTATTGCATTCTCTAAGGATTACGTTGATGTCCCTTTGTTTAAAGTGTTGCATTCCATTTATTAATATACTACTTAACTATATCACAGTAAATCTTTTGGAATTCTGGACACATGTCAAGTTTTTGTGCAATTTTTATTGCCAATTTTACTCTTTTTTTCTGCGATGGGATTGGTTGTTTGGGTTTATGTACATTGGTTTGCTCCTGTTCAAAGCACAGGGTGGTGCCCCAAGTTATTTTAAAACCCTACACGTTTTATAATGATTATAGTAATAATATGATAGAATCTGTGATTCGTGATATTTCACCCATTATATTATCAATTGCTGATTTTTCAGGGATGCTAATGGAAAATGTGTAGAGAAGATTGAGGATCTACATCTTGATATGATTGTAAAGGTAGTGTTTTTTTGGTCTCTTTCCTTATCATAATTCTTTTTGATGCCGGTTTTATGTTACCTTATTTAGCGTTGAGTGTTTGCTTACCATCTCATTTGATGATGATTTGTCAATAAGTCATAGCATTCATCATTTACAAGTCAGGTTATGCTTTTGGAATCATTTGAAGTGATATCACTTTGTGCATAGTTTTTACTTTAGGGGGGTTGAAGGGGTGTAGGTACCTTTTGGAGATAAATGCTTGCTATTTTCTTAATCTTTTCCTCAAACATTTTGCTCTTAAATTCTAGTTTTCTTTGTATTTTTCTTCAGTAGGACTTCTGTGCACATTTCTTTTCTTTTCTACCATTCCTCTACTACATAGTTCTCTTTAGAAAAATCAAGGCAAATATTGTTCTGTACTTCATTTGTAAAGGAAAAATCTTTTGCTCTGTTTGCAGCATTGCATTGATGGAAATGAGTAAAGATTGTTTGTTTAGGGATGTTTGAGGAGAAATAATTTTGAAATTAGTGAACCCCGCTATATTATATCTCACATATTTCCATTCATCTCTCCTAATTTCTTTGTATTTTTTAAATTTGCAGAACTCACTATATTATGTCACACATCACTTTTTGTTTTGTATTTTTCTTCAGGAGGACTTCTGATAACGTTTCTTTTGTTTTCTACAATTCCTCTTACATAATTCTCTTCAGAACATTATAGGCAAATATTGTTATGTACTACTTTCATTTGTAAAGGAAAAATCTTATGCTTTGTTTGGTTTAAGAAATGCAAATTGGTTGAGATTGTCCGTTTTAGGATTTAGGTGTCAAACTAAGCATGTATAGATTAGTGGCATTTTTTCTTTCTGTATATTCTCCTCTATATATTTAGTTTTTTCTTTTTGATTTATTTTTGTCTTCTTTTTGCTAGGGTTATATTAAGAATGTCACACCAAAGGGTTGCTTCATTTTGCTCTCACGAAAGATTGATGCCAAAATTCTTCTATCCAATTTATCTCATCAATATGTTAAAGAACCCGAGAAAGAATTTCCTGTTGGAAAACTTGTAACTGGCAGGTAAGTACTCAATCTATTGTTTCTGTTCACTGCCTAAAACGATGCATTTCTTAGGGAATGTACTAAGATCGAAAATGGCAGGGTTATATCTGTGGATCCTCTTTCAAATCGTGTTGAAGTTACACTGAAGACATCAAAAGTTCACAATACATCCAAATCCGAGATTATTGATTTCAGTAAATTTCACGTTGGAGATATTATATCTGGCAGGATTAAGCGGGTTGAGTCATTTGGTTTATTCATTGCAATTGACAACACAAACATGGTATTTCTGCAACCTTGGAAGCTATTTGTTGTCCATTTATTTGTAATAAGAAGTATTATGATCTAAAGAAAATGAAGTTTATATATCTCTTCTATGCTTTTAACATTTTTATAATTGTATGCATTCTATATTGTTATTTATTTTAATTTGATGCTTTTATCCTTTTATTAGCTTGGATATCTCAAATGCTTACAGCTTCATCCAGAAAAGAGTATTCGTGGTTGTGATTATATTTATAATTATGATTATGCCTCTTGAAAAAGTGACAGCGATCGACTTGGTACTGTGAGCTCACTTGATTATGCTTCTTCAATTACCTAGGTTGGATTATGCCATGTATCAGAAATTTCTGATAACCAGATTGATAATATCGAAGCAAACTATAAAGCTGGAGAGAGAGTAAATGCAAGAATATTAAAGGTAAATCAGATATATAAAGCTTTAGATATGCTACCGGGTTCTTTGTTCTTTCCAGGAGATTATATGCCTGTTGGTTTTAATGTGAACAGCAACCTGTAGCTGTTAAATGTGATTGTTTTTATTTTTCTTTCTGTGTATATTTTACAATCGGAAATTCTTTGCATGAGACCTGTAGTATCCTGTAATATGTTTCTTCTATCCACTCAGATGAACATATTGACGATTCAGAAAGTTGCACCATAATAAGGGTAGATCTAGCAGACAACCTAAAATGCACAAGGAAAAAATTGGAATCCAATGGAAATCTGGACAAGTTGCTTGAGTATAATTTATAATGAATGAAAGTAGTTGTAATTTTGGTGAGGCATAACAAAGTTGATAAATAACTATAACACTTCTAAATGGTATGTTAACTTGTTAAAACTCTAATTTATATCTTAATTATCATTAAATTGAGTGATATATTGAATTCTTATATGTCGGATGTCGACTAGGCTTTCTTGCTTGATCAGTATGTATTAAAGTAAATTGCTAATTACTTGCATTTCCGTAATTATCATCAGGTGGATGAAGAAAGACACAGAATTTCTTTGGGAATGAGGAATTCATATATGAGCGATGAAACATTACTTCAGATAGCATCCAAGGAAGGATCAGATGAACTTATTGCAGATGGAATGAAGTCTATAATTTCTATGCATAGTAGTTTGCTTGAAACCTCAACTATAGGTGTTGAGGATGAAATTAATCAATTCCCAATTCTTTCACGAGCAGAAGATAGGGGAGACATTCCACCACTCGACGTTTCCCTAGATGACTTTGATCAAATTGATGTAAATAACGCTAATAGTCACAGTGAAGAGCATGCAAATGAAGAGGTCATTATAAATGAAAAACATAAAAGGCATGAAAAGAAGAAAGCAAAGGAAGAAAGGTCAATATAATGCGTAGTTATTTGGCATTTGCTATCTCATTTGTTGTTTCTTCTTATTTTCTTTTTAATCTCTAAAATGTGGGAAGTATATTGTACAGGGAGAAGCAAATAAGGGCAGCCGAGGAAAGATTACTGGAGGAGGATGTACCTAGAACTGCCGATGAGTTTGAAAAGCTGATTAGAAGCTCTCCCAATAGCAGTTTCATCTGGATAAAATACATGGATTTCATGATTTCTATGGCTGCTGTTGAGAAAGCCCGTGCAATTGCCGAAAGGTATATCTGAAGAACTATGATTTATTTTTTTGAATGATTATGAAATTCAAACTTGACGTTATTAAAGTTCATTTGAATTTGGCTAATCCTGGGCTTTTTTGGGGTGTCGTAAACATAATCCTATGCTAATGCAGATCAATGGCAAAAGAGGGTTTTACCGGTTCTCTTTTTGTTCAAGCTTACTTTTTGGTCAATTATTGTCTATTAGACATTGAACCTTCTATCGAAGGAAGACTGTTTTCGTATAAGCAAGTAATCTTATAAGCTAACTATTTTTAACAAATAATTACTAAAGCACTACATTTTTTTCATTTGTGTTCTGGTTTTAATATTTATATGGAATTGGTGATTTTGTTTACTATCTCATTTGTAAAACTTTGAAAGTAGTAAACAAGTGAAAAGAACATGTTTTTCTAATTATTTTGTAAATAAAAAATTTGAAAACTCAAGACAAGTTATCAAACCCAACAGTTATATAAACCAAAGCTGCTATATCAGCAAGATGGTACACCCTAGAAGTTACATTGTTCAACAGTTACTTAAAACATTTAATTTTGACGATACTGCATAGACATGATAAGATTTGTTGTATTTGAAAGGCCTCCTTCATACTATCTGAAGTATGAAGATTGAGCACTTAAATAAATAGCTTCTTTTAAATGAGATGGGTTAAATGATGATTTCCATTTGTTGTCATTGTTAATAAAATATTGAAATAGAGCGACTAGAGACTAGACACATGAGTTGCTTACTAGTAGTTTTATACATCATAAAAGTGGGGAAAAGTCATGATTCATGTAGTTTGTTGTTTCTTGTGATTGTATTCTTTGAAGTTTTTGTTTGCAAACAGTGTATTTCTTCCCTTCAACCTGGCAGAATACATCCATGTGAATATCATATTACCATAGTTATCTGACTTCACATTGTTTTACTCACATGAATCCATAATTTTGAAGAGCTTTGATGACCATAAATATCCGAGAAGAGAACGAGAAGCTTAACATCTGGAAGGCCTACTTTAATTTGGAAAATAAGTATGGCAACCCCAGAGAGGTGAGGAGAACGTGCAAATTTCTGTTTTTGCTTGTTCACCGATGTTGTTATGTAGAATACTTAATCAATGTTTTTGTGTAGGAGGCCGTTATGAAAGTATTCCAAAGAGCTCTACAATACAATGATCCCAAAAAGGTCTATCTAGCACTATTGGGAATGTACGAGAGGACCGAACAGCATAATTTAGCCGATGAACTTCTCAATAAAATGACAAAGAAGTTCAAGCATTCATGCAAAGTATTGTAAATTTTAAGTATAACATACTACTCTTTTGGTCTAGTTAAAATTTTTGTGGAACTTATTCTGCGGTGGGTTTTAGGTTTGGTTGAGGCGTTTACAAAGTCTTTTGAAGCAAAACCAGGATGGAATCCAACCTCTCATCGATCGAGCTTCGTTAAGCCTTCCCAAACATAAGCATATTAAATTTTTCTCTCAGACAGCTATTCTTGAATTCAAAGTTGGCGTTCCAGATCGAGGGCGATCCTTATTTGAAAAAATTCTTCGGGAGTACCCAAAGAGAACAGACTTATGGAGTGTTTATCTTGATCAAGTATATTGTTCTCTACCTCATTTTCTTTTTCTATTAATATTATTTTGATCCTAACATCCCTGTGTATTATTTTGATAGGAAATTCAACATAAGGACGAAGATATAATTCGTGCGCTGTTTGAAAGGGCTGTTAGTCTGAGTCTCCCACCTAAAAAGATGAAGGTATGTGAACATTGCTATATTACTATTTTTGCTGATGTTTCGTGTTTTTACGCTCGGACTTATTTGGACATTGTTGTCTTGACTGACAGTTCTTGTTCAAAAAGTATCTCGATTATGAGAAATCCCAAGGTGATGATGAACGTATTGAATCTGTGAAGAGGAAAGCAATGGAATACGTTGAGAGTACTCTGTCTTGATGTAAAGTCATCATTGCCTTAGTTTTGAATTTTAAAACTTGCAGCCACTCTGCAGTCGAAGCTGGATATCCTAAGACAGTTTGAGTTTGTTAAGGCATGATACCTGAACAGTATAAGTTTACCCATATCATCAGGCAACAGGATTTGATATTGGATGCCTCTGTAAATGGAGTGGTTCTAACAATACCTGCTGGTGCTGCTAATGTCCTTCTGCAGTATAAATTAAAGATGAGAGTTTTCAAGGTGAGTTGTGAACACAACAAATGATGCCAAGAGAAAAAGCTTTGATGAAAGTGGAAATGTTTAGGTCCCTGTATTGTCTGTATTCTACCTGTTTCTTCCATTTGGGCTGTAATTTTTTGGTTTTACAAACTATCTTTCTTCAGCGCTGAGGTTGTGACAGTGTTTGCTGAAACAAATTTTGAGAATGTAACCATTAATTTATCATTCAAATCATTAACCCGGCAGCTTGAATTTTGCTATTTATCTGAGTGAAAATATGTCAAATCGTCCTACAAAGACTTGTAATTTAACCTAAAACAAGCTACTGATCTTTTAAAAGATAAATCATTAATACATTTAGTTAACAAATGTCGGATTTTTGTCTTGTCCAAAAATCTTTTCAACAAACTAGAATGTAAATAAGTATTTGAATCTATCTCCTTTTGGAATGTAACTAGATGAGCTTGAGAAAAGGAAGCCATCATGGACTTTGAAGAATAATTTTTCAGTAGTATGATAATCGATGATATAATGTAGTGAACAAGATCAAAATCTTAATTTAACTTCATCTGAGCATGAGAAACTAGGTTAGTTTCCTTTCATGGTTTGAATTTTGAAGCATCAAACTTCATTTTTCAGCATCAATATCTTCTTTTGTTATTTGCACCATTTCCTTGCCAAGATCCTGAAGCATAAAACAAAAATTGGAAACGAGGAGGTTTTTTTAAAATTATTAGTAAAACGACAACTAAAATATCAAGTTTTGTAATTGAACAAAACTATGCCAAGTCATAGTCATAATCACAGAAAACCACTATTCCAATTTTACTAATAAAAAAATATTTATTTTATAATTTTTTATAAATATTTTTTAAAAATTTAATAATAATTTTAATTTTAATAGTTATAATAATTTTTTTTTATTTTTTGTTATCATAAAAAAAAGTGGATACACATATGTTTCCTCTGGTTCTTGTTAATGTATTTACAAATTCTAAAGTGTTTGGTTATTTCTTACACTAAATATTTTATTTTCTTTTTTTTTCAAAATAATTTATTATCTTCTTTTTGTGAGCTTGATTAATTCAGTTTATATAATTGCTTAAACATATGTTGAACACTGAACATTTACACAATAAATTTGAATCTTTAATTTCAAACGATAATTCATATTTTTATAGTGTAAACAAAATTAATGTTTAGAATACTTTTTTTAATTTCTATAATTATGAGTGTATTTAATTTTAACTTTTAATTCTTATCAGTTTTACATCGCACTCTTAATCATCCCCATGGATCATGTAGAAAAACTAAAAATTGACTTCTTGCTTTAGGTGGAAGTTGAATTTACGAGGTTGGAAAACTTGCATGTAAGTTTAAAGTTGGTTGTTCTCACGTATTAATATATAGATTAATTATAGGATCCAATAAAGAGAAATTAAAAGATTTCAAGTTTAATTATAGGATCCAATAAATAAAATATTTCAAGTATTAATATATAGACTAATTATAGGATCCAATAAATTAAATTAAGCACTACTCACATTAATAATCTTAATATTGGAGTAAAATTTTGTATATGATACTTTAATCTATGCGAAAATTAAAGACCAACAAAATTAAGATAATCATTTAATTTAACAAAATTTATTTTGATAATTGAAATCAAATAGAAATCAAACCAATTTAAATGAGGAAATTAAATTTGCTCCTGATGGGATATGTTTCTTAAAACTGTAGTTATTTTTTCTCTTCTTATGTGATTTGGGATCTTCTTAAGTTTAGTAATGAAGGGTTAATGTGAAAGGTTTCATTAAAGATGATGTGAAGCCAAAATGAGAATGACCATTGATCCAATGGAATAGTCTGCAAAATTATTGTTTGTTTTATAATAAGTGTGTGGTGAATAAGGATTATCCTTATAACATAGCATTTCAATGAACTGGGATGCAATTCCCTTGAACTCATTTTCCTAAATTCACCAAATTTAATATTTTGGCTAATCTTTTAACAGTCTTTCAATGTTATTTGCAGGATCTTTCAATATCAAACTTTAACCCAAATCCATCCATAAGCATCTTTGAAATTCAAATACTTTACCCATCTGCATGCAGCTTCTGAGAAATCTCAATTTGTTCACAATATATTTTTTTCACTATAATTAACCATTAATAACAAAAATCTAGTGATGATAAATTTACTATTGCTTCGTCTATAATTAATTTTAAGACTTATAAATAAAGTTTGCTTATAAAATTCTCAAATTTTCTTATGCTAGATGGTATACCAAATTCTTATATTTATTTGTTTACACTTAATATGGATTCTTCCTTATAAATATTTTCGGTGTTAAATGTCAGAGTTTTGACATCAAACAGTTTATATCTATATAATTTGGAGATTAATGTTCATTAATATTTTTTAATAAGTTCTGATTATATAAGTTTATGTTATAAGTTTTTAAAATTTAATAAGATATTGGTGAAGTGTTTGAATACATTGTTATTCAAATATCTATAAGACATTGTATCGCTTTAAAAAATTAAAAAAAAATCAAATAATGATCATAAATAAATCTAAAAAATATTTAAAAAAAATGACTAGTTTACTAGCATCATATATATATATAACAAATAATATTAAATATTGAAAATCATTCACAGTACTACTTGTCTATTTTTTTTTTTTTTACAAACAAAAACTTAAGTATCTTCAATTGAAGGATAAATTACATTTTCTTTAAGTCTTTTAATTATTGAATGGAGATTAATTTTATTATGTTTTAAGAGAACCAAATTTACACCTCTTAAATATACATTTACATTAAAATAAATATAAATATAATAATAAGTTAGTCAAATTATCCATATATTTCATTATTAATTATTTTATATTTAAAAAATTCCTCATACATTATTTTATTTTATTTTTTATTAATATTTTTATCTTAAAATTTTGGGAACTTATTTCTTTTTTTTAAATTATAAATACTTCAATTTTACACAATAAAAAGATTAAATATATAAAATAAATAATTATTCAAATAAAAATATGTACTGTAAAAAAATAAAGGTTATAAAAAAATATATAAAGGTACTATTAATTATAGTAAATTAATTCATTATAAATTTTTATAAAGTTTTTTTTTCATGGTCTATACTGTATCTCAAATTGCACTTTTTGTGATGATCTACATTTTTACTATATAATAAAAAAACAATTTTTCATTTAAAAAATTTCAATTTTTATATTTTAAAAGTAATCTTCATATTTTTTACTTAAATTTTAGTCTACATATTAATTATTAAATAAATTTAACTTCCACTTTATTGGTACTTATTTAAAAACTAAAAAAAATATAATATTGTTTCAATTTAAAAAAAAAGTCCAGTTCGAATAAAAGTTATGGCCAAACAGGAAAACACATCTATACTCCCAATCACAAAAATTTATAGGGAAATATTTATTATTATTATTATTATTATTATTATTATTATTATTATATATGAATATAAAATAATAAGTATAAGATCATTTTATATATATGATAATTTTTAAAATTTATGAAACAATTTTATAAAAAAAAATCATAAAAAGATTAGCCACACACCTATTATTAAATTGTCATTAAAATGTATGTGTTGCATACCCCTCAAGTGAGAGTCTCTAAGCATCTTTAAACACGAGTACCTTAAACACAAAGCATTGTCGCCGTTTACATACTTAAAAGGGACATGTAAGCCGCAAACCATCGGCTCTGATACCACTTGTTGGGTAATCCGAGGGGGCAAAACTGGGGAGATCTCACAAGAATGAGAACTGAGCCAAATCCACACAAGGGAATGACACCACCTTCAACCCAAAACCTTAAGAAATTGGGTTTGTAGGTCTTCTTTCTTATATGTTGCTCAACTTTCTAATTTCTACTCCATGTGAGATTTAGACTCACACTTGGATACTTAACAATATGAATAATAAATTTAAAATATTTAAAATGAATTCCAGAAATATTTTAAAAAATTTAAATATTTGATAATTAACATACCAACAACAAAGGTCTTAAAATTTAAATTATATATATATATATATATATATATATATATATATATATATATATATATTATCAAAACATTATATATAGTTAAAAGAAGTACTACTTATATAAGTATATAAAAATATTTTTTTAACCACACGTACCCTTAACAAATAACTTATCTATTCATAATAACAAAATCCAAACTGCAATATGATATTCAAAACAACATACAAACTCAAGAATGTAAAATGTAAGGAGTTTAATTATACTGTTTATTTACGTATAATTAAGTTCATTTAAGTACATTATATGAAAGCTGTATAAAGATTAAACAGTAACAACAACATTACATCAACGGGAAATTATTGTAAAGATTGACTCTATTATAAATAAACAAATAAAAAGGCTCAAACAAAATAAAAGTTAGTGGTGCTAAGTATGGAAAAATCTGTTTGGGCTCTACGTTGAAAACCTAAAAGGCTTAAACAACAGGTGGTTGTAAGTTTGTCAATAGAATGAGATTTTTATTTTGATTTTTGTCTAAATTCAAATTAGTTTTTAGGATGGTAAATTATGAAGATGACGTGGCAATTATAGAAAGTAAGTCTTCTTTATAAACTCTTCAGAAGCTATTCCTTTGAGTTATTTTAGAAAATTTATGAAACTACTTTTAAAACACTGTATGAATTATTCATAGATATTTTTATAAATCACAAATAATTAGAATTAATATAAATTCTTCCAAAGTTACAGTATTGTTTTATAACTTTGTTATCAATGACAAATTCACTGATTTTGTTGGTAATTAATTTTCGTTGAGAAGTGTGACTAACTTTCAAACCACAATTTTCACTCACATGCTTAAAATTAAAATATTTTTGCTCTATTTAAAGTGGCTTAATCTTTTTTTCTTCTTAACATTTATTTCATCTTCAACTTTATTTTAAAATTTTGAGTTTAAAGTTCTGAAATGAATTATACATATCATCTTAACTCTAACTTGCTATATACTTCTTCTTATTGGTCATTATATGGTCATATCAACTAAACAGAAATTCTTTTTATTCTCATGAAAAATAAATAATGATGTATGCATAATGTAAAGGAAAATTGAAGAAAGATACCTTTAATCCTCTCGCATGGGAGACAAGGGTGCAGGTTCCTTTTTACATTTTTCAAATGACTAATTCTAATGATTTTCACTACAATCACTCTCATTTGATTCTAAGGGTAAAGTTATGGAGGTTGATGTGATTGTAAAATAATACTTTTGGCTCTTTGAGTGGTTGTATTTGAAGAAATCTGTGATATGTTTTACTTGAGTACGTTATTTTTAGCTAATTTTCTTGTTTTGCATGCAATTGGTTAAATGAAGAAAAGTAAAACAAGTGAGATTTAATAAATAGTGTAATAAAAAAACAAGAGAGAAATATATAAAAGTTTTACAACACATAATTATAATATCTTCTTATGTCAATCAAATTGTATATTTTCTTAGGTCAAGATAACTACTTATAATTATTTATATCTTCATTATAAATAATTATAAGTATATTTCTAATTTTTATGATAGAGTAATGTTACTTTGATATCTACATGTAACAAATCTCCAGTTGATACTGCTGAGGTAGAGAAAAATAATAATTTTTTAAGTCAGTTACTCTTTCGCTTTCAAGGTCCCTCTACACTCTCACTCTTTCGTTCATTGTCTGGCTCGCTCGCTTTGTCTTCGTTCACTCTCTGGCTCTCTCGCTCTGTATACGTCTCTTCGTCTCTGTGCTCTCAAGGTCTCTCTTCGTCTTTGTGTTATTTGTCTCAACAAAAGGTTAGTTTTTTTATTTCATTTACGTTGGAAAAACGTGTAAAAGTTGCTCTTTTAAGTGATTTTTCATGCAAAAAGATGTTTTTTTTGTTTGTGGAATGATTTCCGTGTAAAGTTTAGGTTTTCATGTGGTTTTTGATGGAAAAAGAAGTCTTTTTGGTGGTTTAATAGTTATGTTCTTGATGCTGGATCTGAAAAGGTTTTTGCGTGTCGTTTGATTTTCGTTAGTGGTTGAAGTAAAGTTTGTTCTTTTATGTCATTTACCTTATTGTTCTTGGTTATTGGTTGAAAAAAGAATGTTTTTTGTAAGTGTTTTAAGTGTTTTTTCATGGAAAATGATGTTTTTGTTTGTTTGTCGTTTGATTTTCATGTAAAGTTTGTGTTTTTATATACTTTTTGATAGAAAAGGAAGTCTTTTTGGTATTTTGTTCTTTGTCGTTGCAGGAATATAAAGGGTTTTTACGTTTAGGGTTTGATTTTCGTTGGTGGTTAAAGTAAAGTTTGGTTCTTTATGTGATTTGTGTTCTTCTTGGTTGTTGATGGAAAATGAATGATTTTTGTAAGGGTTTTAGGTTTGTAATGTTTGAATTTGTCTGTTTTGGCAAGGGATGAACATATGTGTGTTGAGTCGCCAAAACATGAACTAAGGTGTCTCATCCTTAAAGAAGGGGTAATCACATGTGTTTGTCAAACAATAAGTGGTGGTTCCGAGCTTACAAAAAATTAGTGGTTATCCATGTTCTAAAGAGGGGACACCTCAGTACAAGTTTTGGCGACTGAGGAACAAAACACAACAACAACAGTATCCACAATGAACTACGAAACACAAACGATTCGTGTTACATACAAATTTACACATTTGCATGAATCTGGTGTTGTATTTTGTGTTACGTCCATCAAACGGTTCGTGTTATATTTTGCTGACATGATCTTTACATGTGTATAATGTTCAGTTCAATCTGGTGGATTTGTGTCACTCATCACATTGCTAGAAAACACACAGGAGTCAGCATATACAACTGGTTACTCAAGCTTTAACTTAACAAGGGGACACCTCAATAGATGTTTTGGCGACTTAATGCATTACGACCATTTTGAAATTTTAAGTTCTTATGTCCTTCAGTTACAATCCTGTGAATTTCTTCCATGACCCTTTTATGTACCAAAATATGCTAAATTGACATACATGTGTGCATAAATAACATCTGTCAACCTACAAAACATCAGGGTTATCCATGTTTTAACGAGGGGACACCTCAGTTCATGTTTTGACGACTAAATGCAGTATGACCAATTTGGCATTTTAAGTTCTTATGTCCTTCAGTTACAACTTTGTGAATTGCTTGGATGATCCTTTTATATACTAAAATATGATAAATTGATACACATGTGTGCATAAATAACATCTCTGTCAACTTACAAAACATCATGGGTTACCCATGTTTTAATAAAAGGACACCCAGTTAACGTTTTGACTAAATACAGTACGACCAATTTGGCAATTTAAGTTCTTATGTCCTTTAGTTACAATTCTGTGAATTATTTATGTTAAGTTCTTATGTTCTTGAGAGACTGAGAGACTAAGAGAATGAGAATGAAGAAGGCGAAAGTAACTTTTGGATTTTAGATCTTTATACGCTGGCTTAAAAAATTATTATTTTTCATTACATCAACTAGAGATATGTCACATATAGGTGTCAAAGTAACATTATTCTTATGATAATGGGTTGAATGAACCCATTTGTTGTGTGTTGCAGGAAGAACTATCCAAATTGAGTTAATTCACCATTTTATTTGAAACGTATACTTAAAAAACTTGGTTTGGTTTGATACCAGAATTTCAATAAAAATAATAATTATGGAATTAGCAACATTAATCTAATTAATCTAGTGCCATATCAGTAAATTGAAGGTTTTAAATTTTTGTTTTATTTAAAGAATCAGTTCACGTTGCAAATGCAAAGTCTTGAACCTGTATAACAAAATGTATAACAAAAAGTGTAGCTCACATAGAATTACAAAAACATTCCAGAATTACACCAAACACATATAGATGCAACAGATAATTACAAAAGTTCCAAAAGATCAATTATACTACTATTGCATTTACGTATTATTAGTGATCTTTGCAAGTTTGATTATTCTCTTTTCAACCATTTCCATGGAGATCCATTTGTAATTGTAAATATTTTTTAAATTAATATATATCAATAAAATAATAATAATAATAATTATCATTATTATTATAATTATAATTGAATATACAAATATACCTTGATCAATGTATTCTTTTCTAGAACTCCAAGGTGTGTCAAGAGATTATACAAATTGAGGTAATCTACCATCTTATCTCAAACATATATTTCCTCTTACAGGTAATTAAAGATTAAAGACTAATGATGATCATTAGTCATACGAAATGAAGATGATTGGTTTGGTTTGATATCATAATTTCAATAAGAATAATAATTATGAAATTAGCAACATTTATATCTACAAAATATATTATTTTCTGGATTAAAGTTTTTATTAATATGTTATTTTTGTTATATGTATTAGAGGATAACTTAAATTTTTGTATTTTTTAAAAGGAGTTTTGGTGAATCTAAAAATTTGAATTTTTTTAAAGTTTTATTTTTTTCAACTACACAAATACGCTTATGTAAAATTTGAAAAATAAAAATTATTCCAGACAAAATTAATTGCTTTAAAAGATATATTGAAAAATTTAAATCAATGATTCTCTGATGAGATATATAATATTTATATATTTTTATCATACTTTTCAAATGTTATCTCAGTCATCAACAAAGCATTTTTATCATACTTCTTATATGTTATCTCACATGTTTTTTTGAGTCATGAACAAAGCATTACATTTATTATAAAAATAAAATAAAATCTTTAAGTCATAGTTTTATAGTTTTAGTCCTTTAAAATATAGTTTTATAGTTTTAGTTTTTTAATGATATTTTAAAGTTTTAGTCCTTTAATGATATTTTTCATATAGAAAAATATATACTTTTTAATCTCTTTAAATAAACTATTCTTTTATTTTGGATTTCTTTACCATCCTCTAATTATTATATATATTTTTTCACTAGTTTCGAAAACCTATATTAATTTTAGGTTTTAATATTTTAAATAAATTTTTTCCTAATTTTTATTGTAATATTAAAGTTTTACTATAATAAAATTAAATTATTAAAATAATAATAAAGTAAAATTAATTAATTTACATTTTAATATTTTAATTTTTAAAATATAATTTTTTATCCGTTAAGACAATTACTTAGGTAAAGAGATAAAAAAACTACTATTACCCTTTTTTAGTAACGTGACATCAACCTAAAGAATAAAGAAATAAGAAATTAATATAACTGTTTCACTCTTCAAAAGGTGTGAGAAAACTTGACAATTACGAGATTAGTCACTGATGTGAATGATAGAAATACTGAGCAGTTTTATATATGCAGTAATTATTTTATTTGTATTTGACATCCTTACTGTATAATCATATATACTCTTGTCATTATATATTGATATGGTTTACCAGTCTCATTTTTATTGGAAGCAAGGGTAAATATATTTTCATCCCACCTATGATTGAACTGTGTTTTGGTTTCCACATATACTTATTTTGTTTTCTAATGAAAATTAGTATAATCTGGTCTTGTAGTATCTACTTGTTAAATTTATTTCAACAGTTTTTTTTGTTCATTATTAAAACTATCGTAATCTTCAGCTACGTAATATATAATGCTACTGAACCCACTGAGCTAAGGGATTTCCATTACGGTTGGGCAACATGTTTCTGGTCATGTACTAAGTTTTAACACTAATTTTTATATATAATTTTTCTGGTCATGTACGTGTTTCTGAACAATTTTCTATATAATCTAAAACAGTAATTTTTCTATCTATAATAGTCTAAGAGAATAAATCATAAAAAAAAAATAATGTTTGCTAAAAATGTGTTTTCCTGAGAAATTATTTTTTGTGGTGTTTTAAAAAATAAAAAGAAAAGATATGTTGTATTTCTTCAATAAGTGTTCATCTTGAAAAAAAAAATTGAGTATAAGTGCCATAATTCATGTGTCGATGTTGTATTCCTTTTATAGTTGTGAGAAGTACATTGTTTTATCAGTTTTTTTTTTATTATTCATGTCTCTTTCTTCAATTTTTTCCTCAATAGGGTTATCAAGTTATGGATGTGATATATTTTTCGATATCACAAGTGGGTTTTGAAAAGTTATTAGTGTGATATAGTTGATATCTTGCAATAAGATATTATAGAAACTTTGCTAGTTAATTTTTTTCCCCTAATTTCTTTGATGTAATGGTTCGTTTATTTATACATATATTATATTAATACCTTTATAATCCAACTCAGAGAAAAAGAATGAAAGACGAATTAATAATGGACAACATGAGGCAATGTATCTTTTATAACTACTTGAACACAAGTAATACAAGATTACAAGTGCACATTGACGGTAACCAATAAATTTTTTTTTTTTTTTTTTATCAAGTGAACTCATCTTGAAATGTTTTGAGGACGTTTTTTATTTTTTTTAAACACCTAAAAAAAACTCTTTTAATTAAAATAGCAGGAAAATATTAGATATTTACTGTTATTTGTCTCTTTGGGGGTGGAGTTTCTTTTTAATACTCATATCTTTTAAGTCAAGATGAATATTCTCATTATCTTTTTTTTTTCCTTGATATCCAGCAAAATTCCAATTATATATTATCAAATATGTATTTTTCTATATGTATCATGTTAAGAATATATCCTAATTTATTGTGTTTCCAACATCCTAACTACAAAGATAGATTTTTTTTCTTCTACGGATTTTTTATGTGTTTTTTTTTTTTTTTTTTT
>Ga0209700_101150_pt1 | contig 53680 bp, 37 predicted proteins | sample SiratroredBW_FD_187528 | JGI IMG/M metagenome (GOLD analysis project Ga0209700, IMG submission 187528) | Root nodule microbial communities of legume samples collected from California, USA - Siratro red BW (SPAdes) (version 2) | ecosystem: Host-associated > Plants > Roots > Nodule | place: USA...
CCAAAAAAAAAAAAAACAAACATTGAGAACAGCAGATGATCCTAAACGAAATAAATAAATAAATAAATCAAATCGCTAAAACAAAAAAATAATAATAACCCGGTTCATCGGTGCCATCAGCGCAATCGCAAAAATCGTCATTGAGCTGCGCCTTGCTGAATTTTCCGGATCCATCTTTACATCTTATAACATCGGAAGCCCTATAATACTTGTCATCTGTTCAGTAGAAACAAAAAAAACGCAAAAGTGTCAGAATACAAACAAAATTGAAAACGATAGCGATGAGTATTGCGCGAGCAAGGGAAGGGACCTTCGGGGGCGATTCCAAGGAACGGGTCCTTGGGCTTGGAAGAGGAGGAAAATGGGGCGCAGAAGAGCAGAGCAATGAGGAGGATTCGCAGCCGCAGCAGCTTCATGTTCTGCGCGAGGAAGAAGGTGAATTGAAAATGCAAATAGGAATAACTATAACAATAACAATGAATTAGATCAAGCTGAGTTTGCGAAGTGAGAAATGACGGTGTAATTAAACGCTGCGTTCAGTTGTGTGCAGTGGTGAAGTGTGATCGGAATGAAACCTTGCGGGTTCCAACTAGCGACTGCTACTGACGCGTGATAAGTGAAATGAGATTCGAGAAACTACCTTTTTTCTCCAAGACGGGTCATGCCAAACCCGAACAACTTTTTCTTGGGGATTTTTAATGTGAGGAGATTTTTTCAAATATCACGTCACTTTTAATTTATCGAAAATAAATCATACAAATATGAGTAACTACATTATTGTTATGTCATTATAGAAGGTAATATAACTTTTTTTCTTCTTTTTAAAATTTGAGGTTAGTAAATATTAGTTGCCACAAATTATAATAAAGATTTTAATGTAGTCTACTCATCAACCAATAATTATTAAAAGTGATTTTTGAACATAAAATAATTTGAGTTTCATTTTCATAATGGTTAGATTTTAAAATAAAGTCATTATCTCATAATAAGCTATAATAGAACCCATTTTTTAAAGTATATGTAGATGGATGAAGGACATCATGTTTATATCCATATTTTTTATATGAAAATAAAAGTGTATATACTTTATTTATAAAATGAGTATGATGACCATCAGATAAACAAATAACATAAAAATTGTTTGATAAAGATAAATTTTAAGCTAAAATATGAAGATTAGTCTTAAAGCTTAGTTTAAGAACAAAAAAAATTCTTCTATTTGTTTCAAAGAAAACTCGAGCCTAAAAAAAATATTTAAATATTTTCTGGGACATGAGCTAAAGTGCAATATCCATCAACTCTCCTAACACAATTATTTTTAATTATGGCTCAACTATTTGTCCTATAAGTATGCATTTTTATCATAATTACAAAAGGCTCTACTACTATTAAGGGAAGTGTGCATTGTCAGTCATCTAGGATGTTGCGTAAAGAATAAGAGCATTTCGAGCTATATTAAGTACCATCAAATGCATAAGATCATGTTGAAGCTTGTCACATGCAAGGAATACATAAAATAATAACTGAAGTTGTTCAACCGTTATGAATGACCTCTCAATGGCTACCTTCTTTGAATGCCTATATAAAGCCTAACATCAAGAAGAAAAAGGAGAGAGCATAGGTTAGAATGTAGCAAAATGATATTCAAGTCTAGAGAAATCCTCAAAAGCTTCAGAAAAGGATCTCATGGCTTAGAGCAGGAATGTTGCCAAAATACATGGATCCTAAAGAACATTATGGAGAACACTAATCCAACTATCTAAGAGAGTGAGCATATCCTTGTATTCATCGAAAGACCTAATCCCTCTTTAGAGAGCAAACACTTTATCTGAATTATAACTCAAAGCCTACACATTGTATTTGTCATCAAACATAATCCTTCCTAATTATCATCCTAATGGTTAGTTCATCATTGAAACATCAAATCTTCAAATTTTAGCTAGGAGTGATTATTTGACAAGAAAAATACTAAAGGGAATAGTCAAGAGTGGCTTGGCTCATTGAGTCAGGAGTATCTTGAGAAATAAAACTTATTAAGCTAGAACTGACTTTGACAAAAATACTCAAGAGATTAGTCTGGAGTGGTTACGAGCCCAAAGAATACTCTAGTGTACTTTGCAACATTAGTTGAACTTGACTTGTTGATCAATAACTGGATGCAATATGTTGCTACAAATGAACCAATATGACGTGTGTATTTTTTCTCTTCCTTATCTTTTTTATATTGCATGTTATCTTTGTTTGTACTAACTCAACAAGGACACTTAGTGTGACAATACATATTAAAAATGTTTTATCAAAGTGATTTCAAAACTAAGTATTTAGTTTGCATTTGTATTATTTAGTTAGACACAAGAACTATGATTTGATCACTTGTTAAAGTGATTTAGTTGAGTTGTAAAATCTACATCTTATGTGATTGTTTAAACTAAAAGAGTTAAGGATAGAATAAGCTTTTGAATATGTCTCTTTAACCATATTTGTTACGAGAAGATGAGGATACATCTTTTGTATTTCATTATATCAAACTTGTTGAAAAATATTTATGAAAATATTTGTCAAGCATATCTTTTAATCAAATAAGCTTAGGTCTAACTTGCATCAGTGGTGATCTATCAAATACAAAAATTAAAATCTAATCATTGGTTAAGATCAAAGAGACAATATCATAATTAAATAATTCAATGAAGTTAGTCAGTTGTGTCTAACATGATATATTAGATAAAGAAGTTACAATTTGCATGTGTGACAAACTACTATCGTTAGAATATCGTGATGCACATGTTATTTATGAAAAAGTTTTTAAATTCAACTAAATCAAAATTTAACCCTCCCTTCTTGTGATTTCTCTCTGTTTTCACAATTACTTTCCAACTGACCAATGAACTGCCAATTGTGAAAGCATAACCAGTGATAAATTGTCTTGCATTGAGGTCACTAACATAGTATGCATCTAAACGTCCACCAAGAGTTAGAATGCTATGTGTACGGGTGGTTAATCTAGGCCCAAGTAAGTCCAATGTCTCCTTAATGACGGTCCCATAACAAATTAGCACCTAATTATTATTAATAAGGTATATACATGATAATCTAATAAGTTGATTGACATGATTGATTTGTAGGTAAGAATCTGAAGTTTGACACATGTTATAAGTATAACGACATGTTGGCATTTATGGTTAGAAGTTGGCATGTTGGCATGTCAGGTAGTACACTGACCTCCCAGGCTCGGGCAATAACAATGAGTTTTTGAAAGAAAAAATTATTTCTTTGTTGTTTGTTTGGTTGTTCAACACATAATTGACTCGTACAATATATTGGCCCAACAGGCTCGAGTAGATGTAGCCTATAAAGAGTCTATAATGCCTCAATCATCAAGTTTGTCAAGGGATGTGATGGGTCACTTGATTGTGATCATTCACGGTAAAATGATCCGCCGATTGGGGAGTTACATCAGTTCAAATTCTCTCTGTTTCACTATCTATAAATAGAAAGGCATATGGGATTCGATGGTTTGGGATCCGTCGTGTCTTGGTATTTGTCCAACATGGGACTCTTCCAATTATTGGGGAAGGATGTCTCAATTGTGTCTTATGTGAACGAATGTTGGTGGGACGATGTGCTGAGGTTATATGTAGATGTGGGATAACTGTTCGCCACTTGCATTTTTTGCGGGATGTTGAGGTTAGATCTGGTAGGTCTTAGGGTTCCTACTCCATACAAATATGAATTGTTCTGTTTCCCTCCAGCTTATGCCTCATATGGGTGTTCTCTTCGACACTCTTTCTTTTCAAAGTATCAATCTCCTTTTGTAGCTTCATCATTAACCTCATGTGGTCGACATGATTGTCTTGGGTTTCTTCTATGTTACGCTTGTCATTGATCATGTTCCATGTGTTAACCATGTGGCTACTTTGTAAGGTTTTTCTCCAACCTTATGGTAAGCGCCAAAATGTTCTTACAAGATTAAATAGCCCACGTTGGTCACAACTATGGTCTTTCTCCTATCTTTGCCTTTTTATACTCGTTCTTCACTCTTGGATCTTTGTCCTATCTTTGCTTACTTTTGGGTTTGTTCTTCACTCTAAGGTCTCAATCTTTACTTTCAATCTTTGATCTTGGTTTTTTTTCAATCTCGATCAGATGAGAGAGGTACCTACAATTATGTTATAAAGTTCAAGTCAGTTACATGGTACATTAAATTAGACTTCTAATAATTTTACTACCTTTTTTTCCTAAAGAATATATGTATTTATGTTACTTGTTTATGTGTAAGGATGATTAATTTAGACCTAATATCTCTTTAAGATAAATACTTTATTATTATTAATAAAATAATTACATAATAATTTAATAAATTGATTAATATTATTAATTTAGAGATGAAAATTGTCATAATCACGAAGTATGTCCACTATGGTTAGAAGTCGGCATGTTTGATAATACATAAAATATTTAGGATAGGTAAGTTAAAAGAATAAACTTAGTTTATTGACATATTTGCATGTATTTTGCAATTAACTATTAAGTCAGGGAAGCCAAGTTATTGCCACAATTTTTGAGCATTTATTCACTTTCACTATTCCTCCTATCTTTGGAGTTATGATGATTAAATATTTTTACTTTTAACTGTCACATATTCCTTCCTTCTATATGTATTATTCTCTACATTTTTCTGGTTGCTAATATCATACCCTCACAAACTCAAAACTTCCTGTATATTACATCATGTTTGTTTCTTCTATCTTCTAAAATCCTTTTTTTTTTCTTTTGTTTTTCTTCATGTTTTTCTTCATTTCCCATTCTCGCGTTTTTATTCTTATCTATATACCCTCGACTTCTAGGAGATTGTTATTTTATTTTCATCATTTTGGATTTACATGCCAATGATTTTCTTTTTGGACTTAGCCTACAAAGTTTACAAGAAAGACAAACATACATAGGAACAGTTTCTCTTGGAATATGAATCTTTTTTTTTGTTTTTTGTTTCATGTTCTTATGGTGCCATGTAAAAATAATAATCTGTTTCAATATAAAATTTTAGATTAAGATTATAATCACTAAAAAGCAACATTTCATTTATTGCATTAGATATATAAGTAATAAGGTAAGGTCGTTTGTAATGAATATTTCATCGAAGAAGTAGTGTTTTCCTAACATCTTTTAGCATCTTACCCCTAATTTTCTTCTTTAAAAATTCTAATTTCAAAGAATTAATGAGACTTCTAAACTTACATAAGTTTTTCCTTTAACACTCGATTTTCATTACACAGTTGCTTGTTTTGAGATCACCATCTCCATCACTATAATCTTCTTCCAAAAATACTCCCCATCATCTAGTTAAATCAATATCAAAAAGTTCATACGGGCAATACAATATTCTTTTGGATATCATATTTTGAAAAATATAATAGTTTTATCATCTTAAAAGATGTATCACAGGAAAAAAATATTTTAATTAAATCATATGTGTAGAAACATATTCTCTTTTGAAACAAAATTTTGAATTAAGATTGTAATTTAAATATATGATACGCTAAAAAAATTCATAGTTAAATAAAATTTTTTGATTAAATTTATAATTTGAATATGTGATATGTTAAATGACATTAGCACTTAAAACAGATGAAAACTTAACATATTGAAACACAAAATATTTGGAGGAAAATCTTAAAGAGTCCATGAAAATAATCTATAAATATCGTAAATTTATTTGAATAATATTTTTGGTATAATTTTCTGAATAACTTTTTTAACTTGTCCATTTTTCATCAATGTGATAGGAAGAGTAAATTATGTGCAGATAAGAGATATTTTTTATTATTTAAAAATATATATTTTAAAAAAAGACGAATTCTGTTTTATAAAAGATTAACAGAAGAAAGTGCCGAAAACAAGCTAAACAATCATAACAAATATTTAAATTATACTTATGATTTGATTAGTATATCTATTTTTTTAGCCCTCTCATCACGTACGACATAACAATCCTACTTAGGGTTTCTCTGTATATGAATTTTTCCTAGAGTTTTTCTTAAGTTTGAAAAACTCAACAAATGCATTGTGATAAAAGAGAAAACATAATCTCTATTGATTAAAGTTACGAAGAGAAAGTTCAATTTATTTTTAACTTTTCTACTTTCTTTAATAGTCCAACTTTATGTTATTTTTATAAAATAGTTTTATTTTATTTATTTAAATTCAATTAAATAATTTTAATTAAGTTAAATAGGCAATATATATGTATTTCTTTTATTTTAGATTTATTAAATTTTGCGTTGATAAATTTAGGTATATTTAATTAAATTTTCATTAAAAATTTTCATCTATTGGATATTAAAAATATTTTTTAATTTCCAAAAATATTTATCATTTAAATTTTATCGTAAAGTAGACGACATAACATTATCTTTCCATATTAGAAAAGTTTAGAGAAGAAATAGTAAATTGATTGAAAAGCTGAAGGCTAGAAAAGTGAAAGAAAGGATCATTTCTTTTATGAATTGTAAAATCAAATAATAGGATAATGAGATAAAAATAAAAAATATTTTCGAGACTTAATAAAGATATTTTGAATAAAATTTTAGTTAAAAATATTTTAAGGATGAAATAGAAAATAAATTTTCTTAAAGGCCAAAAGTACGAAATATTTATAAAACATTAGAGGAAAAATATAATATATATTTCATAGATTTAATATATATAAGGTAAGAGGGCGTAAGATTAAGATATTTGCATTTTATCTTGTGTTGCAATGGAGGGAGTGTTGGTTCCTGTGTGTCCTTCACCTTCTTCCTCTGCAACTCTTAAACCCAAAATCTTCATTCCCAAAAGCTCTTCTTTTCCTTCGTCACTACCAACCCACTGTTCCATCCCCCAAAACGCAGCGTTTTCCCATCGTAACTCTCTCCGAAGTTCCACCTTCGCAATCGCCCAACACGAAGCTCCCGTTCTGGGAAAACCCGACAACAACTCCCTACCCGCTCTGCCCAAAATCGACAAGACTGGGCGCTTCTGCAGCCCCAGAGCCGCCAGAGAACTCGCACTGTAAACCTTTAACCCAATCTCTTCCTTCCATTCAACTCACTAATTTCTCAGTTACATTTTCTCTTTACTCTTTGTTTTTCAGCTCCATAATTTATGCTGCGTGTTTGGAGGGGATGGACCCGGTTCGGCTTTTCGAGAAACGGATGAATGCGCGGCGAGGTAACGGTTCAACTTTGGTGATAGGGTCTGTTGGGATAATAAGCTTATCTATAAACACTTTTATGATAAGAAGATATGAAAAGAAAATTGAGATAAGAGGGTGTTTAATTGGGTTTATGTTTCCTGTTTATTATTGTTTTAATCACGAAAGTTGCAGTTTTATTTTAAATCTGTTTCTTTGGTTTCAGAATTTTGTATAGGAAACACTCAATTTTTTATTTTTGTTTTCTTTGCGTAGAAATCTTCGAAAAACATATGTTTTTTATTAGTATGATAATGTCTGTGTGAATCTGGCTCATAGCCTTTAGTGGAAAAATAGGATTTCAATTTTATAACTTAAAAAGTGAAATAAGTAAATAGAAACACAAAACAAAGGTGTATAGGCATGTTTCTCCATGTAGGAGTTTAAATAAAAATTTGGAGAAGTTAACATGAGAATAAGTTTATAAATAAACTAATTTTAACTTTGTTATAAATAAGTTAATTTTAGTTAAGGAACTATCTAACTTTAATATCTGAGGAAATTTATTATAATGTGGTTAGTTAAGGTTTGTGTTGTCATTTATTTTGAACTGGGCGCATTTGCTTTGTTGTTTCAGAGGCCGGATATGAATTTGACAAGAAAAAGTTGTTGGAGTATAATCATATGAGTTTTGGAGGGCCACCTGTTACTGTTGAATCGGATGAAGAGGCAAATGACCTTCTGCGGCACATTGAAGAAGAGTCTGCCATTGGTAATAAAAAACCATAGATCGAGAATCTCTCTTTTTCTTTTTTCTTTTATATAATATAAGTCGGTGAAAATGCTTGAAGTGTGATAGAAAGTTCAATGTGTATATACATTCTTTGCTTTTCTTTTACTTGAACGTTTGGAAGTTGCAACATTTAAAAAATAAAAAATAAAACCAACCAGATTTGCTACTGCTTCATGATATATACACAATTTATAACTAACGAGCTTTAAAAGCAGAGTAGTTTCTTTTCACATTTTTATTTGTTGTCTCCTCTGTACACCTATGCGACTTACAAATATAGGTCAATTTAATTTGCTGATCAGAAATTGCAGTTTTAACAGTTGTTGGAGATGGAAGTCAATCATTTATTTATTTTGTGAATGTCTTGCTACCAGGATTAAAAGTAAGCATAAGTGGAAAACCTTTCGTGATAATTTAAGCTTAGGAGTTGTAGCATTTGCAAATCAGTGAAACTTAGGAATACAACATCGACCATTTTATTTTAGTAGTCATTAGGCTGAAAATGTATAAGTTTTACTTTGGTTGTCCCTGCAGCAAGGTTTGGTGTCCTGGTATTGTAAGTTAGCCTTGAAGTGCTACTTCTTTATTCTAACAGTGTGTTAGACAAGAGTTTATGTCGTGACTGTATTGTAAAGCCATTTTACAATTCACATTATGGACAAAGGTCTATGTTATGGTATTATATCTTAAGCGTTTAAATTTGGTACAACCTTCATTTTTGTGTTACATTCTTTCGTATGAAGAAGTCTGTGTGTTGTCGGTGACAACATAATGTCACACATTTGCTGAGAGAAATGTTAAATGGGCTGTAAAGTATTTATTATTATCTGGGCAGTTTTCTGTTGTTGCTTTCATCTCTAAATTGTACTAAAGTGTTATGTTCTACATGGCAGAAGCAGAAGTCCTTACAGCACCTCCAAAGCTGGTATATAACACCCTGATTTTGAGGTAAACGTAGACCCTTTACAGCTCCTCCAAAGCATACTTTAAATATAAGTTTTTCATTTCGTCCCCCCACCCTCCAACCCCTCCAAACACGCGCTGCAAAACTGAGTCTTTTGTGTTCGTTAAGGTTTGTTAGCAATGCTAATAATCTTACAACGCCCCTATCTGCAGATTCACTAGGAAACTATTGGTTGCAGTCAGGGATACGTGGGACAATCATGTCCAGGTTATTAACAAGATTGTCCCTGAAAATTGGAAGGTATGATAATTGATAAATATAGTAGCTTCTGTACTCAATTTATCATCTTGCCGCTGCAAATTCATGAACCGTGGACATAATTTCTTCTTATAATTGATTGACTTCTATGTTACTATTGCTGCCAATCCTGATCAATTATTTGTTGAAGCTGCACCTCCCTGGAAAAAGTGGCTAATAGATAAATTCAATGGTGAAACAATGCAATAGTTTACAATTTTGAATTGTATATAAATGCAGAATGAGAAGAAAAAATATGTCATGCGAAAATGGTTATAACTAAGCTTATAAATTCAGAGAGGCATAGCTTCAGTTATGCTTCGTTTTTCTAGATCTCTCCCGTCTCCAATTATTACATATAATATGTTTTCCTTTTTCTTGTTGTTGTAAATATATGACGCATATATTCTCTGTATTCAAATTCAGACTGCTGAGTGAAAACCACCCAAGCAATTTACTCAATTCTTCTCTATTATTTTCCTGGGCTGTATCCATTTTCATAAGTCCTCAGTTAATCGCTTAAGTTTTTTAGAAAATTGGTTTTTGACATGATATCAGAGTTTTCGTGACCAAGTTGTCGAGAGTTTGATACTTGTTCCCATTTTGTAAATAAAATAAGCAATTTCATAACGAGTTAGGGTATGCAAGTATGTTTGTCCACGCTTCAAGCCCAAAGAAGTGACAAACTCCTGTGGGTGGGAAAATGGGTGGGGGGGACACGTTAGACATGAAGACATTCTTGGGACTTCGCCTAATAGCTTGATCTTTTGTTATAGTTTGATCTTGATAGGGAAAGTTACTGGTTCAACACCTGGGTTTTATTTATGGTAGATGGCATATTTTCCTGGTCATACTCTATCCTTCCCTTTCTTCATTTAATATACAGAACATGAAACATCTACTATTGAAAGGCAAGTAAGCCTTTTTTTTTTGTTTTTTGTATCCTAGATTATCATTATTTTAATTTGATCACTTAGTTTGTTTGCATACCTGCAAAATGCTTCTCTCTTGTACAACATCTTTGTTTGCTATTTACTGTGAATTTAGAAAGCCCTGCAATCCCACATCACCAGTTATACTACCGTTACTAAGTTTCTTCTGTCCCAAATTATCTTTGTCTGCCACTGTCATGTTCAATGTTAGCATAGATGACTTAGTATTTTTATTGGTTTGATAATCTTTTAATGAGTTGTATGTATTGTATCTACTTCTTAAGCTATACACCAATAAAACTTAACTTCTTTCAATTTGTATGCCTTTTGTGGTTTGCTTTTAGCTACTTATTTGAGTTTTATTCCTTGCACACATATTATACTAATTTTTAACGATCCTTTTGTTTGCTAATGCTGATGGTAGTTTGCATCGTTCTGTTGATGCATTTCAGAATGAACCAGCAGGAAAGATTTTAGAGCTTTGTATTCTTCATTTGGCCATGTCCGAAATGGCAGTGCTAGAAACAAGACACCAAATCGTCATTAACGAGGTATATCTTAAGTTTTATGTGATGAAAAACATATATCACGTCCCAAATTGAGCTAACAAACCAAACATTACTTAACCTTATGTCATAGATTAACCCTTGTCAACAACCATATCATGTCATATTATCTTTGCTCATATAAAAAGAGTTTAACTCATAATTTATATATTTGTTTTGAAGGCTGTAGATCTTGCTAAACGGTTTTGTGATGGAGCCGCCCCTCGCATCGTAAATGGCTGTCTCCGCACATTTTTCCGAGAACTGGAGCGTGAGGAATCAAATAACCGGGTTTAGTTGTCTTTGGCTTATGGAAAAGGTTTACGTGCATTTCAGGAATATCAGGTTTCATAGCTTGCATATAGAACGGTACGCTAAGTCTGAAATAGGAACCCTGTTGTTTGAAAATTATTGTTGTTATGACATTGAAATAGTTATATTGTATATGTTATTTTTATTTATGTTAGCATGTGGGATTTGTAATAAATTTTTGACTAAAATGTTATGTTCGTTCCTTATTATTTTTGCAATTTTTTTATGTGGTTTTGTTTGAAATGATACTCAATTTAGTAATTTTCGTTTTTACTAATAATGGACGTTAAAATATTTTTGTTAAAGTTTTGTGAAATTTAATTAATATCTGAACTTTTTTCTATCAGAAGGTGGGTTTTGTTTCTTAAAATAAGAACATAAACCCTAAATTTGAGTGAAGTTTTATTTGCTAAAGAAAATAGAATCTACATGGTTTAGAGGGGGCAATTAGTGTTTTAAAACTTTTTAAGTGATTTGGTATCATTTATATTTAAAAAGAATGCAATATGAAAGAGAATGTAAGAAATAATGACATAAATTTTTTATAGTGCTTTGATTTTGTTTGAATTTACATCAAACTTCGACCACCACAAAACACCAGATCCGGGTATACAGAAAATCAAATTCAAAAATACACAAAATTAAATTGCATCATTGAAAGTAAAGATAGAAGTACAGAATAATGAACCGAAAATTGTCCGAAGTAGAAGTACTCTAAAGAAAGCTTTGTGAAAAAACAAGAAAGTAGAGATAATTCTTTTTCAAATTTTTGTCAGTGTCCATCTACACCGAAAAGATTAATCAAAATCAATAAAAATATGCATAGGTAAGAATATTTATGACTAAATATTGTTTTAAAACTCATTTACTAAAACTATTCTAAAGATAAACACTTAAGCACTAAAGCATGAGAATAAATCTTAATAAGTTAGAAATGTACATAAAATGTGTTCATAAACCATCTTTAGTAGTAGCTGCTTATGAATAAAAATATTATTTTATTTTAAGTCATATATACACGAATTGTTTAAAATTGAAGAGAAATATGCATAACAAATTTGCTGTATTTATTAATATTAAGACAGAGAATTTTTTTTTCCAAAAACAACATCTTCGAGCTATCTCAATCATTAATGAAACTCGGTGCTCCTGTTTAACACAACCAAACATGTAAAGCTAGGATGATTAAAATTAGAATTTTTACAATTGTACCTCCTTTGTTTTAATTTTTTTTTAATCTATGTTCTGATTCTTCAGAAATCTTCCAAACTTTTGGGGACATATCTTTTGTATCACTGTCACTATTAAGATTTTCCTGAGTTATTTTAGCTCTTTGTAGAAAAGTTTTTCATGCCAACTGCTTTTTCTTTTGTCACTAATTTCTTGCTCAACCAATTCGTTCATTTTTAACTCATCCTCTCTTAATTTTACAAATAAAGAGACAGTGTTCATCACAGATAGATCCTTTTGACTCAGACATGAGAGTAAATTTTGGTTTTCAATTTCTATCAAGACAGTTTAACACCTTGTGCAAAACACATGTAGAAATTTATAAAAAAAAAACATTTATATACACGTTTAATATTTATTAACATCGTAAAATAAGATGGTCTAATAATTCTAGACTTATTAGATAGTATAGTCTCTACAAAGACATTCTCAAACTTCATAATCCTTATAGAAATAGTTCGTCTCTCAAAAATTATAAATAGTTTTCTGAAATTTATATTGTAAAATCAAATTTTCGACAACAAATAAAAACAAATGTGACTTAAGTTAAGTAAGAGTATATTTAAACTTCTAAATATTTATCCATTTAATTTGTCGAAAAGTTTTATTTATTTCATTATCATTTTACTTAAAAAGTAAAAAAAAATATATTATCTATATATTCCAACAATAAAACAGAAAACATAATTTTATTTTCACAATACTGTACTTTATCCAACTACTAAATGAGTCTGCCGCGACGCGATCACTGAACGGCCACCAGTGTTCGGCGGCGCGTGTTGGTGTGATGAGCGAATCCCTAATCTAAGCCCAAACCACTATTCATTGTCCCCTTTATCTATGTTTTCTGGATTCCCCTTCTGAATTATTCATAGTAGAATCGAGGAATCCGTTGTTGTCTGGTTTCAATTTTCGATATTCAAATGTTGGGTGGTTTGTACGGAGACCTTCCTCCGCCTTCGTCTGCGGAGGAAGACAACAAACCCACTCCCAATGTCTGGTCTTCCAGCACCAAGATGGCCCCTGCCACGCTCCGCAAGCCCGCCTCGCTCTTCGCGCCTCCCCAAACCCTTCTCCGAACCCAGCCCAAGCCCAAGCCCGTTGTCGCCAACCCTAAGGCCCTTCTCTCCCCCACGCCCGCTCCGCCTCCCGACGACGCCCTCCAGCCCGCTCTCGTCGGCGTCCAGTCCACCGTTCTCGAGGAGTACGACCCGGCGCGGCCGAACGACTACGAGGAGTACCGCCGCGACCGCAAGCGCAAGGCCCGTGAGGCGGAGATGATGCGCGAGCTCGAGCGCCGCCGCCAGGAGGAGGAGGAGGAAGAGAGGGAGCGCGAGAAGGAACGAGAGCGGGAAAGGGAGTACAGTGATTCGAGGTTGAATGTTTCCGGCGAAGAGGCGTGGAGGAGACGCGCGGCGATGAGTGGGGCCGTGCCGAGATCGCCGTCGCCGCCGCCGACGGGGAATTCGGACGGGTTTAGCATTGGGAAGTCTGAGACGGGAGGGTTGGGAGTTGGGGCGGGTGGGCAGATGACGGCGGCGCAGAGGATGATGGCGAAAATGGGGTGGAAGGAGGGGCAGGGACTTGGGAAGCAGGAACAGGGGATTACCACTCCTTTGATGGCAAAGAAAACGGATAGAAGAGCTGGGGTTATTGTGAATGCTAGTGATAACAGCAAGAAAGTGAAGAGTGTTAACTTTAATGGAGTGCCTACCAAGGTGCTGCTGCTTAGGAATATGGTATGTTACATCTGTTTATTGGTTGCGTTTTAACATGACAAGTGTTTGTTTGTGTAATTGTGTTGATTTCATTCAAGTGCTTTTGGATATTGATCTTTAGTGATGTTGAAAGTTTCTCAGTCAGGATTGTGTTTTATGAGGTAACTAGTGAGCTTGTGTTATGGCCGATTCTCTATTTGATTTTTGTCAATTCCTTTGGATGTTGCTGCCTTAGATGAACCGTCTAGTGTTAACTTCAGATAAGATGTAATTTTCGCATTTTGTTGCTTGTGATGTTGTAGATTTTGGTCTGCCTGATGTGGAGTTCCCTTTTAAAATTATTAAGGGTTAATTTGTTATTTTGCACGCGATGAGGCCTTGTGATGTCTTGGCTTGGTCAGTGGTGGGTGTGGTTTTAATTATCGTGACGAGTGATGGCTTTAATGCTATGAGCTATGAGCTATGGTATACAGTATTTAACTTGACAAAATGAATGCCTCGAGCTTTTTGTTAGGTTTTCATTCTGCTGATCAGTTTTCTTTATCATATAGAAATTGTGTTTCACTTGTATACATATTCTAGGTTGTGAAACTCGAGAATTTATATAAATTCACGGAGGCCTTGACTGTATATTTGCTGGAGTTTACTCAATATAAAATACATAAATTATTCTGAAATATACTCCCAATTCCCAAAATTATTATACCATAAACATTGCAAGATAAATCCAAAATATACTGCCACAATTCCTGAAATTTAAAATGCTGAAACTTGAAATTTATTCTCTCAGAATTTCAGCATTTGTCAAACATATAAAATATAGACAACACAGAGGAAATGCAGAGGAAATCTACCATACCAAATAAAAGAAACTTGTGTGCGAGTAGACTGAGAACAAGCTTTAATGTTCACTTTTTGTGTTTTGAGACTCAAATGACATTAATAACTGTTGTTTTGAGTAAAAAGGTTTTACCCTAGTGAGCTTGTCAGCTCGTTACTGAACTCATGAGATTGACTGAGTTCAAACGAGTTTGTGTGAGTTGACTCAAGCTTGTTCAAATAGGATTCTGCAACAGAGTTAAACTGTTGTGTGTCATCATGGGCATGTAAAGTCATCCAAGTCTGAGTTAGCATTCTAGCTTGATAACCATGCTCATATTAAATGAAAATGCTATACCAACAATTGCTAAACTTGAAGGTATAGAAAATATGCTTCTTGTGATGTTTATGCCATCCATATAAATAAGGTTGATGCATTGATCAAGGAATTGATGCGGATAGAAAACCAAATTAAAAAAATTAACATGAGTCATGCCAAATTCTTAAATAACGTTTCAAAGTGGACTAACCAAACTCAAGGGAACTGCTTTTGCGTCTGTACAAGGATTTATGAGCCAATTTAGATTTTCCCCAAACAACAAAACTATGAGGTTTCTCCAGTGTAAATTTCCTCTTATAAATTGCATGGAAGACATTCTTTTTGTCAAGGTAATAAAGAGGTCAATGCTGGATCAAATCAGAAGCCATGGTGAGGAAGAATCAGAGGCATTCTTTGAAACTAGAGAAAAAAGCATTGCTGTAGCCATTGCTGTAGATTTGTGTACTGTACTTGGATGCTATGTGAGACTTCTAATGGTCAATAAAGCCTGTGGGGACCAACATAGCTACGTCAACTATGAACACCCGTTGACAATTAGCTGTTACTGGTTACTTTAGATACTAGATCCAATGTGCTTTAGAACGTAGGGTAGACATGTAATCTGTAATTGCTAGGAGCCAACTATGATGATATAAGGCTTCACTTGAGGTTTTAGGAATACAGAGGACAGGCTTGAAATAGAAGTGTAGTATTCTGCAAAACGTGTTCCTACCTGGTGTTTCACATGCTTCTTGTGCATGATATGTTTTTAGTTGATAAGACTAGAGAAGGGGTACGCTCTAAATTTGAGTGGTGGAGTAAAGCGTAGCAATGTAGAGTGTAGTGTTTTCGTTAAGTATATAAAAAAAGAATGTGTATGGAACAGAAGTTCATTAGGATGCAAATTAATATATTAAAGGCGTAAATAGGGGATGACATTATAAATAAGTTGCATGGTTTATGTATCTTGGATCCATCTTTCAAATTTAGGCTCTAGTTGGGTGGATGAATATCTGTTTTATAATTTGTGATCGTAAAGTGACTTTCAAACTTATTGAAGTTATCCTCCTGAGTGCTATAGGGTTAGAAATGTTTTATGGTAGTGAATGTTGAGCAGTGTGAAAAAAAGTTAACAAGAACTAAATAACTGTAGAAGAGATGATAATGCAATAATAGTCTTGTACTACTAGATGAGGTAGGTGGATGAATATGAATACAAGAAAAACATATAAGGAATGAATGTAAGAGAAAGTTGAAGCAGCTTCTGTTGAGGATAAATGTATATTTGAATTTTAAAGTTTCTTTACCGAAATAAGTTTAGAATGAACGAAATAGGAATTGTGCCTCTATGCTTCTTTATTGTCTGTTGGCCTTCTGTACTGCCAAAGCAATTACATTAATGAGAGCAAGGTTATCAAACTTAGAGAGATTTTGTAAACTCGTGGGAGCTTCGTAAACTCTTAAGAGTTTATTTCAGATGAAAAAAATAATAATTATACAAATAACATACTAATTCAATATTTCAATAGTATAATTAAGCAATGTAGTTAAAACAAATAAATCCACAACACTAAAATAACTACATTTAGTAGTGAATGACAATTATATAAGGACCCTAAATAAATAAGTTCATACAAATATTACAAAACATAAATTGTTAAAGTCATAGACATTAAATAACTAGAAATGGACAAATGTCAAGTTTCTATGCCCAATCCTCTAATGACATCATCCTCTCCATCATCATCTTCATCACAATGTTGATCACCATCAAACTCTTCCCCATATGAAAATTGTGCATCCACGTTGACATCAAAAGTTATATTATCAAGATCAAGTGCATCTAGAGCTGGATCTCTTGGTGCTCCATCTAAGTGAACTTTTTCACCATTATATTCACCTTGAGCTTGCTCAATCTCAGCAATATCATCTCGCTCATCAGTCATCCATTCATCATCTGTCTCAATATCATTTAATGGAAGAAGCTTTTATAATTTTTTTATTTTTTACTTCAAGTTATTCATCATATAAACCAAATCATTCATCTTTTTCTCATGCAAACGTTTTCTTCTCTTTGTATGAACATATAATTAAATAGGAAATTTTTAGTAAATATATAAACCAAATAAAGAAAATTATAAATTATAAATAACTTAAATTACTATTTCAAATGAGCTCCAATTACGCTCACATCCAAAAGAGCTACAAATCAAGCTTAGATCTCATAGCAAACCTCTTCAACTCTAGAGTTCCGTCCCCTAACATCTCCCTATATTCTCTAGGAAGTAGTGCTTTCCTACATTCCTTTGTATCTTCCGTTGAAAAAAGTCCTTTAGCATAATGAAATCAACAAGTTGCAAATTATTTTGTTTTTCTTTCTGCAACATCCTTAACCAATCTTCTCATGCGCATAAATCTTTCACCTCATAATCATCAAGTCTAAAATTAGGTTCATAATGATGGAAATGGGGTTGAGATAATAGGCAGCATGCAAAGGCCTATCAAGTTGATTATCCCATCTTGCATCAATTATTTACTAAACATCTTCATAGCTACATTCAATACCAATTATGATATACTAGAAATAATTTCGCAAATAATTAAATTTTGAAAGAGAGAAAGTATAAAATTTTTACCTTTTCTTAATATTATTAAAATTGCACTTAATTTCCTCTTTTGCACAATTCATCTCCTCATATATGAAACCCATCACAGGCTTTATATGAGTGCACCAATCTTAGGACCACCGTAAGAGTGACAACAACTTTGAGGCATGTGGAGACATTCTTTCAAAACCAACTATCTAATGCCACATTTTCAACTTTTCTCCCCTCTTGTGAAGTTCCAAACTTGTTTTCTACTCTTCAGAGCTAAACATGGTCAACAATGATGCTTTCAATTCGTGAAGGCAAGCTAGAGTCAAATAAGCTTTGGCAAATCTAGTTACACCTGGCCTTATCAACTCTCTTTCTTTTCTTAACTTCTTCAACATGGTAATTAACATTGTTCTGCCATAAATGTAGGTGGTGATCTTTCTTCCCTTCTTGATGGTAATTTGATGGATCTTCAAACTATTTTCAAAATCTTCAATCAAATCAATGCAATGGGCAGCACATGGGGTCCAATACAATTGCTTCCTTTTTTGCATCAACAAATCTCCAGCTACCATGAAATTTGCAGCATTATAGTAACCGCTTGCACTACATTTTCTTCTCCCAACAAATTCCACATTATTAGCCAACATCTTAAATACTTCATAGTTGTTTTTGAGCTGGCTGAGGTATCTAGTGAATAAAGAAAAACAATCCCTTTAAGACTACTCACCAAGAAGTTACAAATAAAACGTTTTTTTATCTGTCCACCCATCTAACATAATTGTGCAACCTGTTCTCTTCCACTCATTCCTATATTCTTGAAGGATTATATCAGTTTTGTCCACTACTTGCTTGAAGAGCTTCTCTCTAACATCATGATAAGATGGGGGTTTGTAGCCAACTCCATATTTCCCAATCATTTCATACATTTTTACGAAAGCTGGATTTTTAGGTACATTGAATGGAATGACACTTGTGTAAAAAAATTCAGCAACTTGAGCATCAACTTTTTATTTATAGCCTTTTTTAATCATTTGATTTATAGTAACTTGAACTCCCCCCTACTACTACCAACTCTTTCTTGTCCGTCAAAACCAAACATAGTTCACAATGTCGTAACTCTCAGACGAGTTTACGAGTTAACTTGCGAGTTTGATAACTATGAATGAGAGTATTGTGTAGTGTGCACTCCTTGAGCAAGAAATTATTATAGTTTTAAAATCTAGTGGTCATGCTTTCTCTAAAACACGAAAGAAGCCCATGCTAGTTTGTTCTCAAGAATTTGTGTATTAAATTTTGACCCATGCAATGGATAAAAACTAGTGAAAAACTCTGTTACATCATCGACATTTCTTCCTCTAAACATTTGTTATCCAAAAATATTCAAATCAAATATAATTTTCACTGATAAGTTGATAAAATGTTGGCAGACATCATCCTTTTTTTTTTTTTTTTAAAACTGAGAAGCATACCTCTTTGATACAATTCATTATTTCTTTAGTCATTGAAGCTGATAGTGATGAACTGATCTTTATCTCTGCCTTGTTACTTGTTGGATCATCAGAAATGCCACTGCTTATGGTATATTTAGCTCGGTTAGTTTGCTGATTAATTAGCTTGATGCATCTTGGTTAGTCCCTTTAACTTCCATGGTAAAGGAGTAGGAAGTTCTGTTTCTTTTGGAAAGTTTGGGTTATGGCCTTGATTTTTAACTAAGTCATTTTTACTTTGGGCATGCACTGTAATGTTTGATGAAGTATTTCTGGACTTGTTTCGCACACAGTTTGTATCTGTTGTAGACTGTGTGGACACTGGATTTTAGAACATATTGGTGTGAAGTGCATCATTTGTTTCCTCCTTTTCACTTACAAAGTCCTAGGATTTGATCACTAAAGGGTAACAAATCAGATTGATGTGTTTGTATGATCATGTTTTTGTTGATAATGATCAACAGATGTCTTCTTTGAAGTCTGTCCGGAGAAGGAAATAAATAAAAGTTATAAAAGCCAGCATAAAAAAACTGTGATGCAAACATATGTACTGAAGAGCTTTCCAATTCCAGAAGTAGTGCTTTCCTACATTCCTTTGCATCTTCCACTGAAAAAGGTCCTCTAGCATAAGTAAATCAACAAGTTGCAAATTGATTTTTTTTTTCTTTTCTTTCTGTAACATCCTTAACCAATCTTCTTATGCACATATACAACCCCTCTTTCACCTCATAATCCTCAAGTCTAAAATTAGGTTCATAGTGGAAGTGGGGGTTGAGATAATAGGCAGCTGAATGCAAAGGCCTATCAAGCTGATGATCCCACCTTGCATCAATTATTTGCCAAACATCTTCATAGCTACATTCAATACCAATTATGATATATTAGAAATAATTTCATAAAGGAGTAATTAAATTTTGAAAGAGAGAAGGTATAAAATTTTTGCCTTTTCTTAATATTATTAAAATTACACTTAATCTTGTCTTTTGCATAATCCATCTCTTCATATATAGAACCCATTGAAAGCTTTATATCTGAGTCCACCAATCTTAGGACCACCTTAAGAGGGGCAACAACTTTGAGGCATGTAGAGACATTCTTCCAAAATCGATTATCTAATACCTTATTTTCAACTTTTCTCCCCTATGTGAAGTTCCAAACTTGCTTGTTTTCCACTCTTCATATTTAAACATGCTCAATAATGATGCTTTCAATTCATGAAGGCAAGCTAGAGTCAAATAAGCTAGTTACACTCGGCCTTATCAAGTCTCTTCCTTTTGTGAACTTCTTCAACATGGTAATTAACATTGTTGTGTCATAAATGTAGGTGGTGATCTTTCTTCCCTTCTTGATGGTAATTTGATGGACCTTCAAATTCTTTTCAAAATCTTCAATTCAATCAAATCAATTCAATGGGAAATACATGGGGTCCACTCCCTTTTCTGCATCAACAATCTCCAGCTGCTTTAAAATTTGAGCATTATCAGTAACCACTTGCACTACGTTTTCTTCTCCAACAAATTCCACAACATCATCCAACATCTTAAATACTTTATCCGTTGTTTTTTAGATGACTGAGGTGTCTAGTGAATAAAGAAAAACAATCCCTTTAAGACTATTCACCAAGAAGTTACAAATAGAATGTCTTTTCTTGTCTGTCCACCCATCTGACATAATTGTGCAATTGTTCTCTTCCAATCATTCCTATATTCTTGAAGGATTATATCAGTTGTGTCTACTTCTTGCTTCAAGAGCTTCTCTCTAACATCATGATAAGATGGGGGTTTATAGCCAACTTGATAGCCATGAATGAGAGTATTGCATAGTGTGCACTCCTTGAACAGAAATTGTTATAGTTTTAAGCCATAGTGGTCATGCTTTATCTAAAGCATGAAAGAAGCTCGGCTAGCTTGTTCTCAAGAATTTATGTGTGCATTAAACCTTGACCCATGCAATGGATAGAAACTAGTGAAAAACTTTGTTACATCTTCGACATTTATTTATCCTTTAAACATTTGTTATACAAAAATATTCAAATCAAATATAATTTTCACTGATAAGTTGATAAAATGTTGGCAGACATCATCCCTTTTTTCTTTTAAACTGAGAAGCATGCCTCTTTGATACATATTCATTTTTTTTTTTGGCATGAAATAGTGATGAACTGATCTTTATCTTACTGCCTTGTTAATTGTTGGATCATCAGAAATGCCACTGCTTATGGTATATTTAGCTTTGTTGGTTTGCTGATTAATTAGCTTGATGCATGTTGGTTAATCCCTTTAACTTCGATGGTAAAGGAGTTGTAAGTTCTGTTTCTTTTGGAAAGTTTAGGTTATGACCTTGATTTTTAACCAAGTCATTTTTACTTTGGGCATGCACTGTAATGTTTGATGAAGTATTTCTGGACTTGTTTTGCACACAGTTTGTATCTGTTGTATACTATCTGGACACTGGATTTTAAAACATATTGGTGTGCATCATTTGTTTCCTCCTTTGCACATTACAAAGTCCTGGGATTTGACCACTAATGGGTAACAAACCAGATTGATGTGTTTATATGATCATGTTTTTGTTGACAATGATCCACAGATGTCTTCTTTGAAGGCTGTCCGGCTAAGGAAATAAATAATAGTTATAAAATCCAACATTAAAAAACTGTGATGCAAACATATTTGCAAAAGTTGAAATATTTGCAGCTTTTTAAGTTGAATTGTGGTGGATGCAATAGTTATGATTTCCTTCACGAGTTCGTGTGTTCACAAGAGACCCTAGATGGTGTGTTTGTATCCTGAAATTATACTTGGATTTTATCTGTTATAAAATTTTCCATGAATTTTTATTAACAAGAGAACAAAATAAGAAGGTACAATGAATTGAGTTTCCACCCTTAAGTTGTTTAAATCTACTCACCTTGTCTTTTACACAAGTTACAAGAGAAAGTTTGTATAAATTAAGTACATAATTGATATTAACTTTTTAAAAATAATTTAATTCATTTGCATTTCTATTTTCTTCTCTTACAACTACCTATGAAGAATATTATCCAAATAATTCCCTTTCAAGTATGCATCTCTGGATACTCTGATGCTAACGGTTAATCTATGCCATGAAAATCTTAATAATGATTGCACAAGTCATCCTAAAATAGATGTGGCATTGTTGCAGTTTAATTGATCTTATATGACTCACTATACGTGTTTCTTGTTGAAGGTGGATCCTGGTGAGGTAGACGACGAGCTGGAAGTTGAGGTACAATCAGAATGTGCCAAGTATGGAACTGTAACTCGAGTTCTGATATTTGAGATAACAGAACCAAATTTCCCCACTGATGAAGCTGTAAGAATATTTGTGCAATTTGAGAGATCCGAAGAAACAACTAAAGCGCTTATTGACCTCGATGGTCGATATTTTGGGGGAAGAGTGGTGCGTGCCTCGTTTTATGATGAGGAGAAGTTTAGCAAGAATGAGTTAGCTCCAATGCCTGGAGAAATTCCTGGCTTCACCTGAAAGAACAGCGCGTCTGTTATTTTTGTAAGGTCCTTAGTGAATGCACTGAAGACTTGAAATCGAGGTTTATCTTAATTACATGATAGTTGAGCATTGTCTGAAGCTTAGTCTTGGTCCATGTGTTTGTAATACTGACAAAGGGTTGTCCCTCAGGTAATTACTACGATCACAAGAACATTGAAAGTTCCTTACTAGTGGTAATGTTGTCGCTGTACATTCGAAGTTCTTTAATATTGATTGGAGATTAAGGTAGCATTGAACGAACATTCACCACTTTAGTATAGGTACAATGATTTAAAATTGATTTTAAGTGATCTTGGTTATAAGTTATAAATAAAGTGATTTATGGTTTAAAAATTTAGTTTCACTGAAGTTTCTTTTTCGTTTAACATGCTTTTAAAGACAAGTACTTTTGATTTGAGACAAGTATTATTATTGTTGTTCTTATTTTAATTCTAGCAAAAGCAACTTTAGTTTGACTTGAATGTGCGTCTGGGGGCACAAAATGTCTATCCAGATAGTGTATTAAGATCAAATCAGGTTATAATAACATTGAGGGTTTATTTGTAAGGGAAAAGAGATTTGTCCTTTAAAACCATTCAAGACTCAGCATACACTCAAAATTGAAAGGGCCTGTCCGATTTCTACACCTAAAACAATTACATAATCTAACAGGGAACACAACTCAGAGTAAACCAACAAAATAGCATTCAATGAAACCAGAAAGTACTAATTTGTGACTCCGACAATAACAAAATTCAATTTGTATTTAGAAACGGAACATAGCACAACCTTACTACTCGTAACAAGTTGCGGCTGCAGCCCATTCACTCACCTACTCGCAATAAAAGACATCCAATAACCCTTAAGTCCTTAACCATCTCAGAATGAAAAAGAAAATCAAATGCATTTGATGATTAAAATACTAGTTAAGGACAATTGGCATTTCCGGACTCTGACCGGTGATCATTTCATTTTCAAGAATTTCGGATGGAATGTCACCTCTAAGAATTTGAACTTCAAAGATTACTTTCTTGTCACTGCTTTCCAATAGCTCAAAAATGCATGCATCGCCAATCCTCAAACAATTTTCAACAGCAAACTTTTTCCATCCTGCCACATTAAAAACCCGCTGTTTGTTTTGTCCACAATACACCATGTCCCAGCTCTTGCCCATATAGGTGAGTATGGTGGGGATCTCACAAGAAGGAAGTTTTAACCGTAAGTTGGTGGCAGGCCACTACATACCGACAAATAAAATATTTAAAATGTAAAATGTATGAAAGGAGAGTATAAAATGTTGATAGTCTTGGGTTTCAATGTGTGCATGATGTCTCAAGGCATGGTAAACAAATAAATTTTCTGTATCATACAGAAAATGGACCTTTATGAAACAACAAATGAAGTAATTCAACTCCAACTTTTTCTAGCATTAAACCAAATGTGCTAAAATCAGTGGCCATGATCCAGACTAAGACATAATGATGCATCAACAAAAAACATTAGAATTGAATAGTCGTGCTTGTCCCCTTTTTCATCTGTTTATTCTATTTTGCCTTTATGTTGATGTACACAAACATACATCTCTGCTGGTCTCTATTCCATGATCTTAAATTCAACCCCACTGATAAAAGTAGGAAGGAAGAGTGCCATTAGACCAAATTATAGTCAACTGACTTCTATATATCTCTTTTGTCTTTCACACTAAAAGGAAACCAACTGAGATATGGAGTCTATAAAACCAAGTGTGAAATTACCATATAATAACGGGGACAGAGATTTGAACGTGAAAGAATACTATGACCGTATAGTTTTCCTGAAAGTGGTTTAACTTCATCCCATTGCAAATTTGTTGTATGATCAGGCAGTGGTCGTAAGGGGACTTCATTTTCCAAGGCAATTCTACCACAAGCTACTGCATAAGAAAACTTGGTGAGAAATCTTTCATATATCTAGACAAATAAGATTGATGCATGTAATAATAAATGGCTTCCAGGATCACCTCTCCAACATTGGTTATATTTTCAAAATGTTGGTTGACTAATACAAAAGAATGATGAACTCAACTCAAGTTTGCCAATTTGATATGAAACAGCAAGATCAGCAATCATAGAAGGAAAACAATTTGAAATGGATTAATGCTAATAAGCCATTTGACGTTTTGACATGTTCTGCTTAACCAGTTAATCGAAGTACCTACGAAGTATACTAGCTACATAAAGTTTTTTAAGACCTAAACAAACATCAAGAATATGATTCAGTCATGGAGTCCTACTTGATGAAGAAAAGATTTAAAAAATGTTCAAATAAGCAAACCCTGTCCTCCTAATTTATAGCAACAAGTAACAACAACGTTGTAACATCAAAGACCTCTTCCAAGAGCATATTTTGTTCTACATCAAAACTCAAGCCACTTTGGAAAGGACATGATAATACCTATAATCACAGCATAAACCCAAAAACCTTTCTAGGAATGCCTGTATATTTTACACATTGACATATTCTATATTTAAAATGTGACTTTATTGAGTGGATTCGGAACTATTTGAGAATTTTATAAATAAGTCTCCAAAATCTAAACTATTTTCTTAATTGAGCTATTAATCATATCATTTTTTAAATTAAATTCCTATAATTTTTGCAAGGTTAAATTGATCTGTAAGTGAGCTATCTATGAAATTATTAATAAAATCCTAAAATTATTTATTTATTTTAATTATGTCCCTTAAAAATAGGTCCTTGGATTACTTTTTTTGTCTTAAAATTGCCACACACTGATAATTTGTGGTGGCTTTAGAAATTTTAGGGACTCGACTAAAACAAATTTCTTGATCAGGAACCTAATTAAAAAATAATAATTCAAAGACCTATTTGAAAATTCCAAAATAGTTCATGGACTTATTGATTAATATAACCTTTTTAAAACCATTGTTAAATTTTTTAGCTGGTTCAGAGGGTTACAGATTTACTGTACGGACCTACATTTTAGTTCAGAAACCTAATTAATTTTTTTTACAGTAAATCATTTTTTTGCGACCATTTATGCAGTAATTAAATTTAAAAATATTAAAAGTTCTGAAATAATTTAGGGAAAATTGAGTAAATTCTCCTATTTGAAATTACAACTTGAACGCAATTTCTCATCAGCATCCCCAAAAAACAGAGTTTCATCTTTGGGTTTCAGATTTTCACAGTAATGAATAACAACTCATGCAGATGCATTACTTACAGTCGAAATAATCAAAATGTTTTTGTTGGCCTGCATGCACTTTGTTTTGTTGGATTCTCAAAATATATATATATATATATATATATATATATATATATATATATATATATATATTTTTTTTTTTTTTTTTTTTTAATAAAACAGATACAGGGAAAAAAGTGCATTGCATGAATATTGTGATGAGAAGAAGATAAGGTATGAAAGCTGAAATTTATGATAAAAACAGACCAAGATCACCTCTTCCATTTGATCTGCGAGAAGACATTGTGGAACAGCTACTATGACCTGAAAATTTTGAAGAAATGAAAGTGTATATGGTGGCAAAATGAACGAAGCAAAAGCGAAGATTGTTGGGTAAAAGCTACCGGACTCTTGAACCAGTTGAAGCCTCTGCTTGAAGTGACGTGAGAAACTTCTGCTTACAGTGAGGTAATATGTTTTAGAAATTTTTCTTATATATATACCTTTTTTATGAATTTTTTAAGAAGTATATTTTTTTCTAAAAAAATTACAAAAAATATATGTATGTCAACTTTATTTATTTACATACATAGATCGGTTTTCTCTTCGTGTTCACAATTTTATTTTTGGAACCGCATTTTGACCTCTATTTATCCAGGTCAGTTTTGGAAAAGTAAGTCAAATTGGAGTAATTAAAATTTATTTTTCAGAAGTGGGAAAATAGAAAAGTAGGGAAAATAAATGAAACTAAATAACAAAATATAGTTAAAATGAAAAAGATACACAATAAAAGAAAATTGAAAATGTGAATGAGATTATTGTTGCCTTTAATCAAATTTGGTTTTTTTTATACTATGTTTGTGGGTTTATATCTCTCTCTTAAGCCATAAATTATTTTATAAGTTTTGTTCTTTACAAATATCTTGTTTAAATAAAGAATTCAATATTGTTTCATAATTCATGATGTTTAGTAGAAATTTTAACTTTTTTTTTACAACTCTTGATTATATAGGATACATCAGTGTTAATATTTATTTTTATTTAGTGATGAATAATCTTTTGATCTATAATTCAAATCAAACATTAATAATTGATTTTTATTATTTGTTTATGATATCTGTAGTCTAACACTTTTGTGATCCTTTCAAATAGTTAAAGTAATTTTTATTACTTTATATATAATTTTTAAAATTATATAAAATTTATCTAATTATTTTAAAAAAATTAAAGTTAACAACCAATATAACTTAAATAAAAAATGAAAGAAAATGAAGATTTAATTATAATCTTTCAATTTGATCTTATTTTTTATATGACTAATTGTCATTAAACACAATGTAATTATTGGAATTTAATGAGATTAAAAAGAAATAACATTTTACCCATTTATTTATTTATTGGAATGGGAAATTGGTTAGTTACCCAACACGAAAGGGATCATAGAACCAAAGATGTGTATCTCAGTGTTCATGTGGCAAGCTCATCCCAAGTACCCCTTCATCATCTTATGCAATAGGGACCAGATTTATTCTCGGTGAGTACTTAGTCTACTTTTGGGAATTGATTCTTGAGTTGAGACAAATGGAATGTTTATTTATTGGTGCGAGTGGTGAAACCTTATAGCCCTACATACCCTTTGGCATGGTGGTGGGGAGGGGAAACAATTTTGGGTGGTAAGGACGGACTGGGCGGCGGAACGTGGCTGGGCTCCACCAGAAATGGCAGGATCGCGTTCCTCACTAATTTTAGGGAAGTTCAGACCCTTCCACACCTCAGAAGTAGAGGGGATTTGCCCCTTCGTTTTCTTCAGGTAAACCCTCGCATTGCACTCCATCTGTTTGTCCTTTCACTCAACAAAGCCTGCTCTGCTTCAAATACTGACTTTAAGAAGTTCAAAGTATCCTCTGCCATGTGGGACATCTCCTATTTATAAGGATTTCTTGCCCTTTATTAGCATTTGAAGGATCAGTTCGCAAGATTGTTTTCAACTTTTGCTGGGTTTTATTGAGTTTCTGGGTTTAGGGTTCTGTTCTGCATAAATGGCTACTTACGATTCGTCTTAACCCTGGGCTAAGATAGAACTTCTCATAAAAGTTCAGAACTCCATCACTGATTTGTTCTTAAATGACATTTCAAAGGGTTAAAATGATGATGGAAGCTTTGACTTTAGGTGATGTGAAACTATTGGACATATCAGAATTCAGAACAAAGACAAATGGTGAAAAAAAACAATTATTTATTGAACCCGCATAGAGATGCACTGTTACTGAGTGAACAAAAAATTAAACTAGCTTATCAACTATTGTTATTTGTCATGCTTCTTTTTCGTTTCTCTTTTGTTAGTAGGCAGGGTGATGTTACAGTGGTTTAATCATAACGTGTGAATAAAATGCAACAGAGCAATGAGAGTCCCCAGGAGTTTGCAGAGCAAGTTGTGAGAGAGGGACATCTGTACAATGGGTTTAACCTTGTGGTGGCTGATATATGCACCTCCACCATGGTTTATGTGTTCAATAGACCAGACCGAGATAACCCTTCTTATGCTCTAGTGACCCCCGGAATTCACGTGTTGGCTAATGCATCCCTGGACGCTCCTTGGGCAAAGGTAACAAAACAATCCTGTTGTTATTTCCAGATTCTTTTTAGTTTGTACTTGGGTTGGTTCATTTGTTATGTGTTTAGAAATTACACCTGGTTTTTTATTGCCCTTGTAACTATTGCTATCTATGATTTATTTCATATCCAGAATGATATAATGATGATTATATATGTAGCAAATTGTAGCAACCAATTTTGATCAACTTAACCCTGATAAGTAAACTAAAAGAAAAAGGCTCTTACTTATAAATTACAATAATTCATCAAGTATCTCTATATCAAAATGGTTTTTAAAGGTTATTTTAGTCCTTTTTGGCAAAATAAAGATGATTTTTTTTATATAATTTGTATTAATCGCACACAATTATTCTTTTAATGTGAAAAGGAGAAAAAAGTACTAATTTGACAAAATTAAAAAGGAATTGTTGTAGTTTGATTCTTCTGAAAGAGACAGCATGTATGCAAACAATAACACCAACCGAAAATTTTCACACCCTTTTCAGGCTGAACGGATGCGCCAAAGTTTCGAAGAATTTATTAGGGAATATGGTGAAAGTGATTTTCCCATTAAAGAAATGGTTGAGAAACTAATGACAAGCAGAGTGAAAGATGAAGAGTGGATGCTACCTGGGGTTCAGCCTCGTGAACGAGAACATCCTCTGAGTGCTATATTTGTTGAAGTAGAATTTTCATCGGTAACCAACACCTTCATTCCACCTGTTTATTTGTCTGTTTAACCGTGCTTTTACATGCTTAAACTAAAAATCCGTTTTATGTTTAGGGGTATTATGGAACTAGGAGCTCTTCTGCCTTGTTTGTCAAATCAAACAAAGAAGTAACCTTCTATGAAAAATATCTGGACCTGAACCAGGACCAGAAGCAATGGAAAGATAAAATGGTGACCTACAAGATCAGCGAGAGATGATAAAAGGCAGGGATATTATTCATTTATTTCTGCTGTTCTGCTTCAAACATGTTAAAATAGATGTAGCACAAGCATAACCTGCAATAGGGGAATAAATACTTGATTACTTTCGGTACTGTGGTTTAGCCACCACTAGCATCGTTCTCCGTCTGCATATTTACTTTTCCCAAACTAATCTTTAACCTCAGTTGCATATTTCTTTTCTCGCTTTGAATAGTTTACTTGGACATTTATATTTTGTTATTTTTTTATAGGTACATAAAAATATCTATTCACAGAACAGGAATAGTATAAGACCTTTAAGTTTTAGCATATCCTAGTAATGACATGGTTTCAGGAAAATTAGAACTGGAAATGGAAAATAAATTGCTAAACTTTTAACTTAAAACAGGCCTAAATTACTCTAATTTTTAGACCAAAAATAATTCTGTATCTGACGTGATTTTTATCCATTTAATTTTGAATTGTAATATATTAGATAAAACTGGATAATCATGCGAATATAATTCTTACATGTAAAATGAGAAAAATTTAAATTAAAGGCTTAGTTAAATTTTAAATATCTCATAAATTTGAGAATTTTTAATAGTATTTATTATAATAATGTGTTCTATTAAGTATTTAATGTATTTTTATTTTGAGTATTCTTATTGAGATAAATGTTATTTCTGTGTCGTTGTGTCTTCGACTACAACTTCTGATAACGGCACCGTATTCGAAGAAATGATTCTTCTCTGTTTCCATGAACCCAAAGGCCGGGTTGCTTCTAACATAGTATTTTCTAAAAAATTCTAATTTACAATTTTAAAAATAATGAGATGAAATTTAACTCAATAATAATCAAACGAAGTAGAATATTACGATAAAAATTAATAATAGAAATAATATGAATAGTGACAAAGTTTTATAATTTATGGATAAATAATTATATAAATTTTTAATCTAAGGTACAAATGCTTTTCAAGAATTGCTGTTGTTTTAGTAAAATATTTATGCTACACAAAAGTTAACTTTATTTGTAAAGGTTTATTTTATTAAGTATCAAAATTTTATATTTTTTTATTAAATCTTTTTGGTTTGAGTTTGTCATTAAACGAAGTGATACAACTCTTTTATTTTGAAGTTTCAAATATAATAACATAAACTTGTACAACAATAAAAATAAGTTTAACAATCTTAATTATTTTTATAAAAATCTGACGTTGTTTTATTCTTTCTAATTAAATACTGAAATAAAAACTCAATCAACCATACAGAGACATAAAATAATGTCATGTTTCATAAATATAATTAAATTTTTTAAATATTATTTTAAAAAATTTTAAATATTATTTTTACTGTCGTCGAAGTTTATAGTACTGTGGTTGAGACTTTTAACTTGATGACAAAATGTAACGAAGAATATTCAATAGAAAAAATATAAATATTTTGTATACTCAATCAAAATTAAAACTTAAGCAATTGTGATGTAAATTAACGTCATACCACTTTAATTGAGATGAAATCAAAATATAAAAAATTAATCAAAAATATAAAAAATTACAATTTTTTTAATATGAACTTAATGAAATATATCTAAAAACCTTAAAACTTAATTAAATATTATAAAATATTATAATATAATAAAATATCTAAGAGACCTGGTACATAGTTTTGCCGCACTGGAATGATAAAGTGAGTAATATGTGTGTTTTGGTGAGCAATTGAGTGGTATTTGCCTAATTGCATTGGATCGGATGGAGTTTGAGGTGAAGGTGGTGGGAGGCATAGACTCCTGTTTCGTCTCCCTTCCCCTCTCACTCATCCAAACTCTTCAGTCTACGCGCTCAACTCCGCTTCCTCAAATCCTCGCTCTCGAGCTTCGCTCTCCTCCTCACACCTGGTTCGTCGCTTGGTCCGGCGCCACTTCTGCTTCTTCCGCCATAGAGGTGCTGAACTTCTCCCCTTCCACCTTCTCACTCACTCACTCACTCACTCGCTTTCATTTTCAATTCTACATAAACCTTCCAAAATAACTTGTGCAGCTTTCTCCTCTTTTTGCGGAGTGCATTTCCTTGCCAAATCACGCTACTGTTCAAGTCAAAGCTGCTCCCAATGTGCCGCACGCTTCTCTCATCACCATCGAGCCGAACACGGAGGATGACTGGGAAATCTTGGAGCTCAACGCCGACCTAGCTGAGGCTATAATTCTCAACCAGGTACGCATTGGAATTGAACATTCACTTAACCTCAGCATACTACAATTCGATCCAAAGTAACTTAAATTAGACATTGAAATTCAGTTGTGTGTACTTGTTAGAAGACTAAAAGGTCTCTTTGAATGAACTTATCTAGAAAAAGAAGAAACTAAGAGTATGTTTGGATAAATGTATCCTTAAATTCAAATAGGAGAAGGAAAAATGAAATGAGTTTCTCTTAAAACTAAAACTATATTATGCAGTGGTTAATTTATAGAATCTCCCGAATTTAAGCTTCTCCAAAAGCTTGCTTTTAACTTATGATTAAAACTAAATTTAACTTTTGGTAGAGTTTATTTTATTTTCTTATTTTTTCGGTCACAGTTGTTTAAGGAGGAGTTTATCCAAATGGATTTTTTGAAGCAAAAAAAGAACTCACAAGTTAAAATTATTTTATGCATAACTTAAATAAAACTTCTGGAGAAGCTAATAGGAGAGACTTTTACGTATTAACTTATGAATAGATTAATTTTATCTTATGGAAAAACTTTTTCATTTGTCCTTATTTTCTTGTGAGTTTTTATGAATAAATTTATTCTATCAGACCCTAATTATGGATTGGAATGTATCTATTGAGAATTTTGTCAGGCTTGTCTTCATCTTCCTGTGTATGTTTTCTCTTTGTGAGTGTTTGTTGCTGTTCTAATGTGTCCATTGTGTGAATTGTCTTAGGCATTAGTTTGATTAATAAAGAAGAAAAAGGATCTTTTGCATAAAAATAAGATAAATGGGAGTGACAGTACAGACATGGGAGTGGAAATAGACACTCCCTTTCTTCTTTGAAAGATTAGTGGACACAAAATGCTACTTTAACATCTAGAAAGAGAGAGAAAGTAGGCATGATAGGTGATATCATGTGATAGAATGAGAGATAGAGAGAAGTAATAGGTGTTGAAGGCGTGTATGATACATAGAGGTCTTTGTGTACCACCACCTTTCTTTATCCTCTTTCAGAGAACGTTTGTTTTTGGGATCTAAGTACTATATTTTCTATTATTTAAACTGCTTTATTCTTTTGCCTTCACTTCTCTACTGGCTATATGGAAAGGAAATCAGTCACTTCGAGAAGAAATGAATCTTTTGATCTCTGTATGTTACATTCATATAATGATGTGGGTAACTTGATGCAGCTCAGGATTGTCTATGAAGGGATGAAATTTCCTTTGTGGTTGCATGGTCATACTGTCATCACATTCCAAGTGGCTTCTGTTCATCCGAAGAATGTGGTGGGTAAGATGATACCTATTTCTGTCTCTATAGTTCTTTGGTATCATCACATGCTTGGTCTAAGCTGCAAATGTCATTAATTACACTGTAGTTTTTGCTTTCTTTTCATGTGTATATAATTTAATCCCCTTTTGAACTATTGTGACAAACATGATAAAGATGTAGTTATCATATAGATGCCAAAATAAAATTGCAAACTATGTTCTTCATAATCAGGGTTCTCTCTTTCATCTGAAATCAAGGATATTTATTTGAGTTTAAACATGTGTTAGACACTATTTGGTTTGCTTCTCGTGCTGCTTGGAGAGAACTACTATCCCAAATATGTATAGGAATTGGACAGCATTATTGCTTTAGTGTGTGGTGCTGGTCATATAATTTATATTTTTTATATTAAAGTAGTCCGCTTAGGAACTTATAGATTGAGTGATTTTACAGCATCTATCAAACATTTGGATAATTTATTATCAATGTATCATTTCGTGTGTGTTGGTGGATGAGTTGCCTTGCTATGAAACATTCATAACTGGTTTTTAAACCGTACATTTGATGATTTAATCTTATTAGTTGCATTTGCTCTTAATATTAAATCTTAGGGAAATATATACTTAACTTGGGACTTATATTTTATCCCAGACATTTCTTTTTAGTATTACTGTACAATATGATTGCTAGCATTTAAAATATTAAGTAGGAGAATATCTCATATCGGGGGTAGGTGAGAAGGGTGGTATTATACATAATTATTTATTATTTCTTATTCAGTGGATTCTTACTGTTCTAGTGTAAACAAGTTTCTTTTGATTGTCGTCTAACACATGAGACTTTGTCAGTACAACTAATGCAAGAAACTGAAGTTGCTGTTGCTCCAAAAAGGCGCAAAAAAAGTTTGGATTCGGCAGGAGATTCACATCTAGACAATAAAGAGCACACTCCTAAGATGCTGCTGCGTTTACAAGATCCAGAAGGATTATGTAGTACCAGTACTCATGTCAAAGGAGTTGACCTTAATCTAGAGCTTACTACTGTTGCTTTTGTTCACCCAGAAACAGCCAAAAAATACTCATTCAACATGCTTCAGTTGGTTTTGATAGTACCCAGAGTATCCAAGGAGAATGCTAATATTTCAAGAACCAATATTATGAAAAGCAGAAGTGGTTCAACTAGTAATGAAGTTGAAAATGTATATACTGACAAGACAGAATATCGACAAGCAATTGTTCATTTGATGATTTCAGAATCTGTGGCTGAAGGACATGTGATGGTAGCTAAGTCTCTTCGCCTTTATTTGAGAGCTAGCCTACGTTCATGTATGTGAAGTTGTCCTTTACCCATCTTACCTGATGCATTCTATTTAAAAATCAATTGTAGGTTATTTTCTCATAAATTTAATTTTGTGGAATATTGTGCCCAGCAAATTATTATTAAATGTATTTTATGTTTGGTGTTTATGTTATCTGTTTCTATAGTTAAGAGACAAGCAGTCTCTAATTGCATTTTGACAGTGCATCAAACTGTCATGCATCAATTAGGGAATAAGCTGTTTGTTATTTTTAAAAACAATAGGTTTGCCCAGGTCCATAAACATAAAATACAGCATTTGAAGAAAATTATAGTGGAAGGGTTTGCTCCTTTTTTTTGTGGATTTGTTGGTTTTAGCAGGAGTATAATTATTGATTTTCCAATTTACTATCTCTGTACTTTTAGTGTTCAATGTATATTTTCAGTTGAAAATTTATCTTCAATTTTGATATCTGATTCTAACAAGAATATTGCTTTTGTGATTGAATAGGGGTTTATTTGAAGGCATGCAATATTATTTTGGAAAAAAATATTCCTTCAACCTCTCTTTTTCCGTGCCAATTCAAACTACTAAGACAGGAGAATTCTGTTGAGAAAGATGGTCTAGAAGTTTCTCATGGCCACAATAATCACATTGATAAATCAGTCCAGGGAAAAGCTACATCAGGTGTCTTTGTGAATTCTATAGATTGGTCAATCCAAAATAAAGTTCTAGAAGCTATCTCTGATGAATCCAATTACAAAGCAGAGGAAGAGTCTACAAATCAATCTCACAATCAAAGGGGATTACAGAGTCTTGTACGACTATGGTATATCACACAACTTAAGGCAATTACTTCCATTTCAGGTGTGGAGGTTAGTTCATTGATTATGGGTTATAAAACCTTGCTTCATTTTGAAGTAAGCTGTTACAAGCTTGGGAGTAATGGGAAGGCTCAGTTCGCCGATAGTCCTTCAGAGAACAGTGGCAAGGCAGCTGAAATGTTGTTTTTATTGACATTTGCTGAAGAATATCTGCATAATGGGAAACTTAGTGCATATGAAGTTGCTCTTGGTGGAGAACTCGATAACATTAGTATTGTGGACGTGAAGTGTATTGAAAGGATGAAATTATGTGATCCTGTGTCTATTCTTTCTATAGAAGAGAGAACCTCTGAAGACCGCATTAGTTCAAAGCTATCTTCCCTTGGCTGGATGGAGAAAACTGCGAATGATGTTATAAACAGTAGGTCTATTTCGGGGGGGAAGGGGGAGGGGATGAAGTGTCTGTTACTTTTTCAATTGATTGTTGTCGTGGTCATTTTTTTTTCCCAATAAAATCTTAAATGATCCTTCATTACCATTATTGTTAATAGATGTACCTAGCCGAGTAGGAAAATGCCCAAATGATATGTACAAAGATATAACCCTTGGCAATAAAGGATAAGAAAAATGTTTGTACTTAAAAATTAAACATAACCATAACCTTTGCATGTGTTGTTATGATTAGGAAGGATACTGGAGGAAATTGTTTGGGAGATATCATGTGAATAATATCCCTGCTAATTTGGTTTTTAATCCTGTTCTACCTGTTTTATCTGTTGAACTTATTTGTAGGGTAAGATTCCCTATTTTTGTCCTAGTTATTTTGGACTGTTAATATGGATGGCCCATTCAAAGGTTTGTTAGAATTTAGTTTGATGTATGCTGGATTCATTTCTTTTCCTCCTTGATGCTGCTGCTCACTAATCTGAATTTTATTCACCTAAATATCAATTGCATTCTTTCGCACTTGGTTGTCCTTTAGTGATACTTAACTTATTGCTTTTGCTGACTGCAGGAATGTTGATATTATTATGTTCTGCATCTGGTTTGTGGTTTGGCTCACACAACTTACCACTCCCTGGACATGTTCTGATATATGGACCTCCTGTGAGTACAACATAAACTTTCGTAAGTTCAATATAAAACATATATGGCTTTTAGAAACTGGACTTTTAGTCGAACTTATTAGTGTTGTACACATTTAGTTTTTCAACTGAGTGTTGGGAGTTAGTGTTTATGTTTTCTGTTATGGCTGTGTAACTACTTTTGAGTCTATGTATTGACTTTGCTTATGTACTCTTTACACAAGTGAAATAATATTCTGTTCAGCTTCTGTTAAAGATTTTTCTCTGTTTCCTTCATATCAAAATCTGATACGGTATCATGAGCCATATTTAGTCCGCAATGGTCAATTCAAGCTCCCTCCCTTCTGCTTCTCAGTTTTTTTCCAAATTCGATAGCTGAAATTATCTCCTTTGGAAACAACAAGTTGAACCTATGATAAAGTCACATAGACTTCATAAATTTGTTGTAAATACTGTGATACCTCCACGTTTCCTTTCTAATGATGATTGTGCCTTTGGAACAATCAATCCAACATATGAAGAATGGGAGGCTCAAGATCAAATATTGCTTTCTTGGCTTCAATGGGCTCTATCAAAGACTATTGTGTCTAGCATTCTTGGAGCTGTTCATTCTTATCAAGTGTGCGAATAGATTCATGATCACTTTCTTACTCAAAGCAAGGCTGTTTCTGCTTGCTGGTGTTAATGTTTCTGCTTTGGTTGTGTAACCATTTTTGAATTCAACCTTATAAAACAAACTTGTAAAATGAAATTTGTACCTGCTTATATACTATAATTTTACCATATCTCTAATGGATGTGGAATTCTCAACAATGAATGACTATTAGTAAACTATAGATTAACATTGCTGGATGGTTCAGTGGAGAAAGGTTTTCTAGGTAATTAACTATATTAGTACTTTTTGTTGTCCAACCATACCTTGTACTTTTCTGTTGACCTATGCATAATACTTCATTGTATAAACCCGAGTTCTATTCTCCTGAGACTCCATTTTTCACTTTCATTGCTCACTCTCAATTTTGGCTAAAGTATATTTTCAATTTAGGATATATTGATAACTTGATTGATTAAAGATGCCATAGCCTTTAAAAGTGCCTAAGATGTAATTACTTGATAACAATAAAAACTAAATTGGAAAACATACCAAGAAATCTTTTTTCTTCAGTATTTGTCTATGATAAATTTAAAGGAAAGTGATAGTGTATAGAATAGTTTAAAGTTGTAACCACTTTAGTATCTGTTAGTAGGAACTAGCTAACTAATTGCAGTTAGTTATGCTGACTGTTAGTTAGGTAGATGAGCTGTAGTCTAGACAGCATAGCTTGCTATGCAAGCTACTGAGTTTGTATAAACACCTGTACTTGTACTTAAATTCAGTTTGGATAAACCTTTCTCTTTTATCTTGGTTTTAGTTTGTTCTGAAAGTGAGGCCTACCTAACTCCCTCAAATTGGTTAAATTTTCACATCACATCACATCACAAAAATACGGCTTGCTGTGCTTGTCTTTGAGTTGAGAATCTAGCTCTTCATATTTAGATTTCACATTACGCTTAGTGATTCTTTCATATCTGCCTTCATATTGTTGATCTGGCCACAAAAAGAAGGTTACCAATCTGACGAGTGAATTATCAATGCATTTGACATTTAAATATTTTCCCCAGGGCTCTGGTAAAACTATATTAGCAAGAACTGTGGCAAGATCCCTTGAGAACCGTGAGGACATCTTTGCACACATGTATTAATATTAATTCTAATATAGTTGTTCCTTTATGATTTTCCCAATTGTAATTTTCAATGGCTACTGTTGTGATTTAATAATTTCAGCTTTCAATGTTATGCAGAATTTTTATTTCCTGCTCAAAACTTTCCCTTGAGAAGGTCCCGGTTATTCGCCAAGAGCTTGCAAACCATGTAACTGAAGCTTTAAACCATGCTCCTTCTGTGGTCATCTTTGATGATCTTGATAGCATAATTTCTTCCCCTGACTCTGAAGGATCTCAGCCATCAATATCTGTTGCTGGACTCACAGATTTTCTGGTTGACCTCATGGATGAATATGGGGTAAGAAATATGCCTTAATTGTTACTTAATACAGTTTCTCTGAAATGTTATGTATATTGTTGTTCCTTGTCTCAACTGCATGTCAAAATACTGATGAGGATTACAGCTTTTTGAAGTGTGGGTCCTGTAGATGATACCCATTATCCCTCTTTTTAAGTCATCACTTGAGAAAAATACAAAAGAGGAGACCGAATTTGAGAGAGTGAATTTCCCTTTCTTAGGATCTCATATTTATAATAACTTCGTATATTTATAATAACTTTGGATGCATCAGATAGAGTGTATGAGAGGGAAAAGAAGAGAATATGAAAAGATGTATCTAGGAACTAAGTACATTACAAAGCACACAACAACTTTATAATAAATTCTATTTAAGACTATTTATTCTAACACTCCCCCTTATGTTGGAGCATACAAATTGTATGTGCCAAGCTTGGAACAAATAAATTCTATCCGGGGTCCTTTCAAGGATTTTCTTAATACATTTGCAAGTTGATAATTTGATTTGACAAATTCAGCGTAGATTTCCTTGGACAACAACTTTTCTCGAATAAAATGACAATTAATTTCTGTGTTTAGTCCTCTCATGGGAATACTAGATTGGAAGCAATGTGGGGAGCAACTTGTTTATCACAAAGTATTGTCATTGGCTGAATCTAATAAAAGTCTAATTCTTGGAGGAATTGTTTTTCCCATGTAAGCTCACAAGTGAAGGATGTCATTGCCCTACACTCAACTTCAGTAGATGATTGGGCAACAACATTTTGTTCCTTGCTTTTCCAAGAGATAATATTTCCTCCAAAGAAAACACAATATCTTGTAGTAGAGCATTTGTCCATAGGAGAACCAGCCCAATCAACATCACAATATCCAAATATTTGGGTATTCCCTTTATCTTCATAAAGTAGTCCTTGTCCTAAAGCCTTTTTGTGATATCTTAGAATACGGATGGCAACATTCCAATGATCAATACAAGGATTTTGCTTGAATTGATTCACAACACCAAATGCAAAAGTTCAAAACGGATGATAGAAAAAAACATAGTTACATCTAGACTCAGAATATTTAGGAAAAGAAGACTTGACGTGTTTTCCTAATTGACATGATTCACGTTCTAAAGTTTGGAGACAATTAAGTTTAGGAACCATCTTTAGTTTTGACAAATGAGGATGATCTAAGCGTTAATGTAGCAGTTTAGGAGATGAGGATGTAGCACAATATACAAATGAGCTAGTACCAAGGTAGTATAGGCGCCTAGATTCATGTCTTTTGTCAATCATCCGACCTGTACCATGTGTTTGTATAACGAACGAGTTGCCATCAAAGGTTACCGAACAATTCAATGATTTAGTTAATTGAATTAATGAAACAAGACTAAAGGGATAGGCAGGAACAAAAGAACAAATTTTAAGTTTAAAAAAAGAAAAAGGGAAACTTGACTAATTCCTTGGGAAGCTACTTTAGATCCATTGGCTAGGATTATGAAATGAGGTGTTTTAGGAACAGAGAGAGAAGGGAACAAAGGGATATTACCAAAAATATGATCAGATGCACTTGAGTCAATTATCTATGGTTGACTCTCCACAGATTGTGAAATGCAAGTTGATAAACTAGGAGTTGTAGAGGATTGCACTAGGCTGTTGGATTTCAACCTCAAATATTTATGATATTCTTCATTAGAGAGCTTTTGCTCAGAAACTTTAGATTTGGAAATATTGGCTGTCTTGTCAGGAAAGCCATGTAAATTGTAACAATTCTCTTGGGTGTGGTCCATTCTTTTATGCTGTGTGCATTGAGGACGCCCTACCACCGTGCCCTCCTCTAGTGCCATGACCTCCTTTTCCACGAGTAGAAATCATGGCAAAAGGCTCAATAGATTATTGAATATTTCTACTATTAGGTGTTGGAACACGAAGGAGTCATGTTGTCAAGCTTTTCATAGAAGGAACTTCCTAACCAGTTAGAATTTGATCTCTAATAGAATCAATATCTGGATTCATTGCATAGAGGATCGTAACTGATTAAAACTTATCCAATTTATTTTTTTTATCTCATCTAATTAGTCAACTTCCAAGAACATCTTCAATTCCTTAATTGCAGATTAAGTTTCAGCAATAAAGACATCATGTCATTATTAGATTGCTTGATAGAGAAGCCAATCGATTAGCAGAATCAGAAAGGAGTTGGTATCGTTTGCAAAAATAATTTTTTCCTTTTTCCAAGAGGAGTTACAGGTTTTGAATAACTTGAAAGTGCTCAAAATATTGGGATCTACTGGTTGCCAAATTAGAGCACAAAGCTGAATATCAGTCCTTTTTTCTGTGATTGAACTTGATCTGGTGGTACTCTATTCCCATCTTCTAAATGATCGTGAAAACCTTGGCTGAGAAACCAAAGTTCAACTGAGGTAGACCAAAATAGGGTTTTCCTATTTAATTTCTCAAATGTTATAGGAGGCGTCCCAAAAAAGAGGAGATATTCCTTGAAGACATGTTGAAACGGGATAGATGTTGAGATATAGTCCCGTAATGTAACAGAGAAAGAACATAGGATAACCCTAGGGTTTCAAGAGAGAGAAATAGTGCACAATTCTAGGCGACCCCCCACCAAATAGTACTGAAATGAAGAACATAGGATTGAAATTAGCTTAAAAGACTCTGACGAGTTGAACCGTGGTAGTTCCGAAGGATTTCAAGAACTGGAATGCAGCAAGTGAGACACACGCACCTTGGGTAGTCGGGACGGGCGATGGTGGTGGATGACGGTAGATGATAGTGGAAGGTTGTGGACAATGAGTGGATGGCAGATAGAGATAGGCAGAGTGGGATCGACCCGCTCTTATACCAACTTGAGAAAAATACGAAAGAGTAGTGAGTGAATTTGAGAGTGAATTTCCCTCTCATAGAATCTCATATGTATAATAACTTTGGATACATCAAATACGATGTACGAGAAGGAAGAGAAGAGAATATGAAAAGATATATCTAGGAACTAGGTACAACATAAAGCACACAGGAGCTTTACAGCAAATTCTATTTGAGAATATTTATTCTAACATCATCAAGAGGTTTTTTTATGTTCACAAAAGTTATCAATAGGTTAGTCGAATTAGCTTTCAGTTTTTAGTTGAATAACTCATTAATGGGGAGACGAAGACTATTTTTACTTTCTTGGTGTCCACAATATTCTAGTAAGATAATGGATATAAAATTGGGATACAGACAGAAAAGGAAGGTAGGAAGACCATATATAAGTAGATATCTTAATATGAAAGAATTGGTAGTACATGAAAGAAAAAACAATAAATCATGACATCAGACTCAGATTCACCAGCAGAGGTAGAGCAGCAACATGGGCAAAATAGATGACATCCATGGACAGATAAGGAGTTATTACTGAGAAAAGAATTAGAAACTCAGTAGAAAGGGAAGGAAAACATTTCTGGTGTTGAAGTATTCTGCTACAGTACAAATAAGAAGAAAAGGTAGAAACTCATTTTAGAGTTTGCTGAACCATGCAATAACAAAATGAATGGGGAATAAGAAGGCCGTTCAGCTTGCCAGAGGCTTGACATGTTGTGTCACCTCCAGCTTCTGGTACTAACCACTCCAAAATGTGGTTCTTCTTGGTGCAACCTTCAAGAAGGCTGAACACAACTTCAAAAACAGAGTGCAAAAGCAAATTGTGTGTTTGAAAAAGAGAGCGCTTCTACTGCTACCACCATCCACCACAAGATATTTACGAAGATATTTATTATTTACAACTGTATGCCTTGCCATTTCTTTTTGTACTGCCCTCTTATTTTCTCAGAATACTTCGTACAAAATTGTTTCTAAAAGTGTATGTATATACTTTTCTAAATACACATATTTTCCTCATCAAGACACTCTAGATAAAAGTTCGAGTTATTCTACACCTGGTAGAAATAAACAGTCTTTCTGAAGAACACACACTAATCGCAAAAGATTAAGATATTCTCTTTTTTGCTCAATCAATTTAGCATGCAATTTTCTTCTTACCGTTTTGAATCTATTGCCTGTTGCACACTGAACAGGAGAAGAGGCAAAAATCATGTGGATTCGGACCAATAGCCTTCATAGCTTCCATACAATCCCTAGAGAAGATACCACAATCTTTAAGCTCTTCAGGTTTGATATTTTTGTATGTAATATATTTATCACATTATAGTAAAATCTTAAAAAAATATTGACCATTATCTTTCATTTTTTATATCCAGTTTATTTCTCATCTTCGGGCAGCTGATTTCTTGATTCACTTTTTATTAGGACGATTTGACTTTCACATAAAGCTGCCTGCTCCTGCAGCCTCTGAGCGCAGGGCTATGTTGAAGCATGAAATACAGAGGCGTAACTTGGTTTGTGATGATGACATTCTGCTTGACGTGGCTGTAAAATGTGATGGTTATGATGGTTATGATCTGGTATTTCACTTCTTTTAGATTTATCATGTAGAAAATTGTTATTTATTTGGCTTCACTGGTGTAAAAATTACTAAATGTCAGTTTTGTGAATGTGTTAGCATGTGGTTCTGTTTGTTATGTGCTCCATGAGTAGAGAAATTTAGAGAGAAGAAAAACTGGAAGTTTATGCATTTATGGTATAGACATTCGGCTGCAGATTTTTTGCTTTATATCATTACCGAGTTAGTTTTTTTTAAGACAAACAAGAATAGAAAAACAGCAGTTTGTGGGATTAACGGAAGCCCATTTATGAGGTAGGGTTGTTCTATTTTCTTCATGGTTTACGCCCTTTTTTCAGTGGTAGAGGAAGAAAGGGGGTGTTTGTGCATTTGTTCATGAAACATTCATTGAAATATTCCTGAACAAATTTCATTAGTAAATGATCCAGATTAGAGATAAGGAAATTTATAATTACTTTATCATAGCTTGAAAAACATAAAAGGATGTTTCTGTTCCTACCAAACTTAATTATTGTCTCAGTGGCATCATTTACATTTAATGAGCAACACTTATGTACAAGTTTGGTTGTCATTTTGAATATTATTAATGCTGAACTGTTGATTACTATGTCTGAGCTGCAAGTGCGTAAATATTTAATATTTTCATTCCTTCCAGGAAATATTAGTTGACAGAACTGTTCATTCTGCTGTTCACCGTTTTCTGCAATCTAGTGCTTCCGTCGATGTGCATGAGAGTCCAGCTATACTAAGGGAGGATTTCTCTCAGGCAATGCTTGATTTTCTTCCAGTTGCAGTGCGTGATATCACAAAATCAGGTTCTGATGATGGCCGTTCTGGATGGGATGATGTGGGTGGTCTTGTTGACATTCGAAATGCTATTAAGGAGGTCTGACTTAGTGAAATATTAGAATCTTGTTCTCTCACTAGATTTTGTGTATCATGTTGTATTTTTCACTTTTTAAGTAATACTCCCTTCTTCGAATAGAAACTAAATTGTGGTCATGTTTATTGGACTTAGATATAAGAAAATTCCAACGAACTCAACCTCATTTAATGTTATTATCTAAAAAATACCCTTATGTTTAAATCAGGGCATCATCTCAATAAATATGACTAAGGATAACGTAGAAATTAAGAACATTAAATGAACGTAGCTAACATTCTTCATCAGTGTAAAATTAGCTAATTTTTTTTATATTTGAGTTCAGAGGTAGTATTATTATATTTGTAATAACCAACACGTATACTTGCTTAAGCCAAGTGGACGACAAATTTAATCCCACAAAACTAGTTATTAAGGTGACTTCCTTCCTAAACTTATAACATTAATGTAACTTGTAAGTCATATCTCTAGTTGATACAGGACTAACAATTAAGGCAGCTTAGTTACAATTATTTTTTCCTTTTGTTGTATGTTTACTTTATACTAAGACATTTGAATGGTTTTACTTTGTTGGTTAAATTATTTCAGATGATAGAGCTGCCATCAAAGTTTCCAAAAGTTTTTGCACAAGCACCTTTGAGATTGCGGTCAAATGTCCTTTTATACGGTCCTCCTGGTTGTGGCAAAACTCACATAGTTGGTGCTGCCGCTGCTGCTTCTTCACTTCGATTCATATCAGTAAAAGGGCCAGAACTCTTAAACAAGTACATTGGTGCTTCTGAACAAGCTGTAAGAGATCAATAAGAACTTCTCTAGGCTATTATCGGTGTATACTATTTTTGGGTTTATTTATATGCTTTTTAAGCCTTATATTTTCTCAATTTCTCGGCATAAAATAAAAGGTTTTTCTGAAAATTATTACATCTCAATTGACTAACTAGCTTTTTATACTGTCACTATGGCCATTTGATCATAAATGTCTTTTATTAGGTGATGTAGGATGTTTATTTGGTTTGGTCTATAATATATTTTAATCTTTCAAATTAAAATTATTGATTTTGCATTCAAGGTCTGGGTGTTGAATGCTGGTTTCAGGTTAGGGATATTTTCTCTAAAGCAGCTGCTGCAGCACCATGTCTACTTTTTTTTGATGAATTTGATTCTATTGCCCCCAAGAGAGGGCATGACAATACTGGAGTAACTGATCGAGTTGTTAATCAAGTCAGTATATATTTGTCAATGTTTGAACTTTTACTTTGCTGAATAAAATCTGACTTCACATGTTTCAATTTTCAGTTTTTGACTGAGTTAGATGGTGTTGAGATTTTAACTGGTGTATTTGTGTTTGCTGCAACAAGGTTAGTTTCTCAAACATATTTTCATTTGTCAAAAATAGAACTATTTTGATAGTGTCCACAGATGAAAGACTAGCTGAAGCGATATAAAGTTTAAAAAAGACTTCAACCTTTGAATTGCTTTTGGCTTATACTTAATTTAGATAGTTACAGTTGGCAATTTCTGGTACAGGCTTTAGGATTAGTTTGGAGAAACTTTTCAGCCAGCATTTATAGCATAAAATAGGAGGCTAAATGAATCAAACTTTGTAGTCCTGCAACTGCAATTTGTTATGAACCAAATAAAGATTTTGTTGATAGAAAAGAGAAACGGAGAAAGAATACTTCTCCAAGGGTCTCCCTTTCACATAGGATTTTTCCTTTTACAAAGAGGAAACCTTAGTTATCAAATATTATTCCCCTTACATTTATTTAGCTCACTAATTTTGACAACTGTTGCATCTTATTCTAACTCCTAATAAATTTTGATATATGAGATATTTTTCATGTATCGAACATCTGTTCTAAGCTGGAATAATGATTTGGATATGATTAGTTTACAATTGATCCTTGTTTGTTCTGACTATTTCTTGTGATAGTAAGAACAAATGGGAAATGGATATTAATCATTATTATAACGTCTGTTTTTCATGTCAAGCAGTAGACCAGATTTACTTGATGCTGCATTGTTGAGACCTGGTAGGTTAGATCGTCTTCTATTTTGTGACTTTCCATCTTGGCATGAGAGATTGGAAATTCTTGCCGTGCTTTCTAGAAAGGTATGTGTTAGCATGACTCATGAGTATTGTCCATGTTTTGTTTCTTGTTTGCAAATTGCTCATGATGTCTATCGTATTGGGATTCTTACATACAATGTAAATAAGTGTGTTGGATTGAATGTTTTGCTTGTTCATATGTCGTGCAATGGAATCAGGGTTATAAAGCAAAAGCAAGAGAAAATATCATATGTATCTCATGCCTACCAGTCTGCTACATCCTCCTAGTGTCAGTAGTAGTAATTTTTGGTCAGTTAAAGAGGTAAAGGGACGTGAACTATGTAAGGAAATAAAGAATTATTTCATTTAAGAAAGTCAATTTAAGTCTAATTCAATCTTAGAAGATCGGATCCACTTATATATTATAATTTGATCATATTTGACAACCCTGGTCAAGAACTAAACACATATAGAATCAGTGGTGGATTTTGACTGTAATTTTGGAGGAACCAAAATAATATACTCAATATATATATATATATATATATATTATCATTGTCACTAATATAACAAAAATGAATACATTATTTAATATAACTATAAATATAAAAAATATCACACATTTAAAGGATTATCTTCAATCCTTCAAATTCTTGAACTTATCAATAATTGAATCAGAACTTAGATTACCAAAAGGTAGGATAAATAAGTCACAGTTAATAACTGGTTATAAGAAAAACATAATATATATAAGATTGTATTTTATGTTTCTAAAAAATATAAAAATATTTTTAAAAAATAAGAACACTTAAATTAGTTAGAGTGTAAGAACTTGAAAAGAAGACAAGATATACGTGTTCAAATTCTTATATTCCAAAAAATCTCTGCAGATGGAAAAAAAAATCTTTTTGAATGTGAAACAGTCAAAGCTCATATATTAGAAATACTATACTATGAAACTAAATTTCATTGAACAAGTGGGTCAAGAGAGAGAACTATTTTTTTCTTTAGGAATGAATCAGATACGTTTGTGTTTTAATGTTAAAAAGAGAATGAATAGAACATGTGAAAAGAGAATATATAAAAAAAATCTTAATTTTCTTCCTATACATTTCATCATCACTCTTTTTATTCTTTATTACATTTAATTTTATGTTTCAATAGTTGTCAAACTAATGACATGTGCGTTATAAAATAAATTGGAAATCTTCATAATTTAATTTCCACTATTATATGCATCTAAAAAATTTAGGTGGCCCACGGCATCCCCCACCCCTATAATCCTCCGCCACTGTATAGGATTACAAAGTTAAGCAACAAGATCATTTGAACAAATTTCAAATGATGATCTTCTGAATGATCTTGATGAAATTGAATCCGTACATAAAGCTCTAAGAATTGTTTTTCAACGACCAAGACTATCTTTAGAAAGGTTTTTGAACTTTCTTAATTTGATTGCATGAAGATAGCTTGAAATTACTTGCTTACATAGCTAATAATTTAAATGGGTTAAAAACTGTTTTAATCCTTTAAAACAGGATCTTGAGCCTTGTTTGTTTGCACATTTTAGTTCACTAGAATGTGTTTTTAATCCATTAAAATCACTTAAATACTTTAGTGAGTTTAATCAAATAAAAAGTCGATTTAATTGGTTAAAATAGATTCACCCCTGTAAATGTTGAAATGAAATTATTAGATTAAAACAAATTTTTAAGGAGCCGAATGTCTTCCTTACAAAGCCAGCAAACTTAAAAACCATTTTAACATATTACAAAGAACTATAATCCATTAAAGCAAATCTAGACATTCCAACCAATGTTGAAACACTTCCAAACTAAATATCCACTTAGTCAAATCAAGATCAATGATAAAGTAATTACTTAGAACACATCTAAACCATATATTACAACCCAAACCCAACATCAAAGAATCAACATCTCCAACACTTGCATCATCATCAATGTTGTGGTTGGTAGCATCAAATCCTCGATCTCCATGCGTGTTTCAAGCTTCTGTATCAACAAAAAGTAAATATAGAATCTCGAAAACTCTAAGGTTTTTTTGTCTAGTTCTCTGAGGTCTCTGTGGTCAAATCTTAACTTTTTGCACAATTCATCATATGTTACTGAATCCAAACTGTATATTCCTCGTATCAAATTTTCTCTATTCCCTCTTGTTTTGATCACTTCACATGCAAAATATTTTGTGACCTCCATTCTTCCTGTGGTTGTCACCATCAACTTTGTTCTTCTTATGGTTGTCACCACCAACTTTGTTAGCTCCAATGACCGACTGACTGATTTCTCTACTAAATTTCTCAAGGGGTGTCGTGTAGATTGTATGGGTAGGCTCCAGTTCGAGGATGAGTGTCAAAGATATGAATATGTAAATATGGAAATAGTGTATAACTGTAATTTAGGGATTATGTTATATGTTTTTTTCTTCCCTAATTGTATCGTTACGGATAATTATAAGTAATCATGTGTGGTCCAATACACAATTCCTTTAATCACTTCTATAGTCGCCATGGAGAGTCAAGCCCTATCGAGGTTCTAGTGAAGAAATTTCATTGGCTTTCACTTCTACAGATGAGATTGAATTCCACGCAAGATATGTGCAGACCGCTAAATGTCAAGTTGGTCATTAACCTACGCTAATTTTTAATTTTAATATTTACGTGTTTGACAAGGGAGGATTACTGTTAGTCTTACGCCTTGTATTAGTAGTGTGATGTTACACTTTTACCTCATAATTAACATCAATAATTTATCAAACAAAATCCTTTTTCAATTTAATTAAACTGAGTCTTTCTAATTTATTGCAGTTAGCAATGGACAAGGATATTGATTTGGCTACAATAGCTAATATGACTGAGGGATTCAGTGGAGCTGATCTCCAAGCTCTCCTCTCAGATGCGCAGCTTGCAGCAGTTCATGATGTTCTGGACAACGTGGATGCCTTAAGGCCAGAAAAAACACCCGTTATTACTGATGCTCTTCTAAAGTTGACAGCATCCAAGGCTAGACCATCTGTTTCAGAAGAAGAGAAGAGAAGACTCTATAATATATATCACCAGTTCCTGGATTCAAAGAGATCTGTTGCTGCCCAGGTTTCTCCCTCTCTCTCAAACTCTGTTTCATTTAGCCTTTATGTCAGGGTCAAATAGATTTCGAATTATATAATCTATAAATATATTCTGGACTGTATAATCTGAAATTAATTATTTTGCTTTCGGATTATACAATCTGGAATAGATTTTTTCACTTTTGGGTTATATAATTCGGAATAGATTTTTTTCACTTTTGGATTGTGCAATTGGAAAATATATTTTAGATTAACACAATCCAACTAAAATGTTCATTCATAAGGTTTTATTAGGAATACTTCGGATTGAATGACCAGAAAAACTTCTGGATTCTAGCACAATCCAGAAGTGAAAAAATGTATAATTCAAAATAGATTTTCCAATTGTGCAATTTATGAATGTATTCCAGATTGTACATTCTGGAATTAGATTTTTCACTTTCAGATTATACAATATAGAATCTTTTTTTTTTTTTAACTTATGGATTGTACAATCCTAAAATATATATTAGGTTAACACAATCGAATTAATTGTTTTCACTTTGGAATTGTGTAATCTAGAATAACACAATTTGGATTAATTTAGATTAACGCATTCTGGATTACACAATTTGGATTAATTTTTATAATTTAGATTATATAATCTAGAATAAATTTTGGATTGCATAATCCAGAATTAATTTTCTTCGGTTTCAATCTTTGATTAATCCGGATTAAGGCCCAAATGGTTTGGATCGAAATGTTTGTTTGATCTTTGAATCTTTGATGAATTTGGAAGCTTGAAATCATTTGCTGCATCGACCATAACTACATCTACTAGCACTTCAGAAGATTACCCGTTAAAAATTCACAAAAATGGCAAGAGATATAAATTACAAAGAAGAAAATGGGTATTTCAAAAAAATTAAGATCTAGGAGGAAAATATGGAGATGTAGAATGTAGTTGCCCATTTTCAGTTATAATTTCGAAGGGCCTGCATGGCAATTGTAGCTTTTTCATTAGTCAAGAAAAAGGAAAAAGAGCTTCATGAAACTTAAAAGAAAGTTACATGGTTAAATATGTATTTGGTCTCTGTAATATTAGCGTTTTTTTTTTTATTTAGTCCCTAATTTCTTTTAAGTTTGCCTTTGAAATTTTAGAATATTAGTTTTTTAGTCTTTCGTGTCAAGCTCTGCCACAAAAATGCTAACGATGATTATGTCTTGTTGATGTCATGATGTGGTCATCAGAGGCTAAAAGCAAAAGTGACATGTTTGCGTGGACTAAAATCAAACAAAAAATTACAAGGACTAAGAGTGATAATTTAAATATTTGGCAAGGACAAAATAAAAATAAAAATAAAATTACAAGGACTAATGAGAGAGATGTTGTGCCATGAACAAACTACTATTGCAATTATAAAAACAAAAATAAAAATACAGGGACTGAAAACCATAGAGTTTGTGCAAGGACAAAACTTCCATTCTAAACTTCTTTAGCGACAGTGGAGTATCAACATTTTTCTTTGTTAATACGATAGATAAAACTTAGATACAATACCATAAATATTGCTGTGTTGTTCTCCAATCATATCGGAGTTGCATTTGCATAATAATTAATTTCATTGAATGTCTTATGTATTTTCTGTGTGAACCCCAATCCTGATTGGAGAAGAGTACAACTAGTATCTATGATACTGCATCTAAGTTTTGTCCTAAAAGCTAATGTTGGAGTACCATGTGATAATTTTAATCCGGGGTGTCTATATTCATAATCTACATCTTAAATAGGTGGACCTCAAACTCATGTTAGACGTATTCAAACACTTTCCTTTTCAATTAGTTTGTATCTAACTTTACAGTCCAACTACGTGAATCTAGGACATTATTTGGTTCTTTATGCTCTTGATATCCCAAGTGTTAATGACTTGTTATATATGTGACTCAATATTGTCTTTATGGATACCTCAATGTTGGTCAGGAAGTTTAGAGTTATTGTGTTCAGACTGTTAGAATCTGGTTAATTTTCTGCCACAATTAGGACCACATAAGGAGTGAAGTTTATCGAAGGAAAGAAGAGATAGGTGTATAGGTGGAGATGATAAGTATATTAATATTTAAACATTTTGCCTTTAGTCCATGTTTTATTTTATTTTTGTTTAGTCCTTGTAAATTTATTACTTTGTTTTTAATCCATATAAATGTCAGCATGATGTCATCACCGTTAATCACCTCAGTATTTTTGTAATGGAGACGGATCAGAGGAACTAAAACCAAGTTTTTTAAAATGACAAGAACAAAAAACTCATGAAGATTTTTTTAGGGACAAAAACATTTAATCTAATCCTAAATGCTCTAATATTTATACTTTTCTAAACAATTATTAATTTTAAAATCACTAAAAACTGTCACGAATTATCTTTGACTGAAAATGATGATGCAACCTTTAACTGTGAAAGTAGATGACAGGCTGTAGTGTGATATTTACCTTGGATTCTCTTAATGGAGTTATTTTTGTTTGATTTCGCAAATCACATTTCTACTACACATGTAAGCTATGTACCATAAACAAACTCTTAACCACAAGGGATTTAGATGGCTAGGCATAATTCATTTCTTTCTAAATATGTAAGTTTAAATGTTTTATTTCCACGATTTTATTCGGTAAATAATCACATCATGAGTTATGTGTTTTTCTGTCTTTGTCTCCACTGCAAAATAAAAATTTAGCACCATCACTGTTATAGCTATTCCTTGTTTTAACTAGTTAACAAATAATTGCTGCAGTCAAGAGATACAAAAGGAAAGAAGGCAACTTTAGCTTGACAGTCAAAGATTCATGTGGTGGAAGATGTTTTCTGGTATTAATTTCTCCCGAAGATGTCTTATCTTTTCATGTGCACATCTTTAATAGTAAATTTGTATAGTTCAATTCATCATTTGTTGTATTTGATAATGTAAAATGTCCTAGCAATATTACAAATGAAATATGAAAGGAAAATGTTTTAGCTAATTATTTTTTTCTCTATTTTTTTTGGTTTGTGAAATTGCTGGCAGCAGTTGAAGTAAGCCCGTAAATGACCTTCCGTCATTGTATATATCGTTAAAATCATGACAATTTACACCATAGAACTGTATTTTTGTTGTAATCTGAAAAAAATTGTCGATATATGTAACGGAAATAATTTTCTTATCATGTATTTACACTATTTATTGTTATATACAACGATATGGTTATTTTTGTTGGAAAAAAAAAAACGAACTTAGTAAAAACAGGGTGGCAATTGCGTACCCAGGATGTGTAGTAGAATTCTGAGCATGCCAAACACTTATGTGGACCAGCAATTACTCCCTACACCTCTATAGGTTTTCCTCTTGTATCTTCATGAAAGTGTAAAAAAAAAGTTCATATTGTCTTTTAAGGTTGGGATATCTTAGATTGGTTTATCCTAATATTTTCAGATTTGAATTATCAATTCGGTTATTTATTATTATATTGAAAGTTATACTTTAAATCCTAAATCCTAAACAGGTAAGATGTAATTTAATTTTTTTACTTAAAAGTATAGTGATTCAAATGTGATTTGGTTTATTTAATTTTTATCCAGAGATAATTGCTGTTATTTAAAATAATTTTTATCCGAATAATTGCCGTATTAAGAATTTAACTTAAAATCTTGATTTTGATAGAAATTGTTAGACTAAAATTTATTTAGTAAAAATTATAGTTGATAGTTAGGATAATTATTACGTTCTAAAACTTAATGATAATTGAATTCCATAGATAAAGAAATGTTGGAATATATGATTCTTGAAGATCTCAACACACATAGAGCTAAAAGTGATTAGATGGGGAAGGGACTTAAAAGATGTATGCGAGGGAGGGAGGAACGGATCATGGTTTTATAAAAATTGCTAATGAAAGCTAGGCTCAGGATAAAAAAAAAAACTTTTTTAGAACGATAAATGACACGAAAATATAATTCTTATGGAAAAATACCTAGGTTATACATGAATTCAATGTATAAAACGGATGACATAAGGAAAGGTCCAAATTAGAGCATTTTATGCAAGTTTTAGCACAATATCACCCGAAAATGGGTAAATGGGCACTTGGGTTTGGCCACATGAAACATCTTCGTTGTGTTCTGTCAAGCATTAAGGGAGAATTATCAGACTTATTTAGTTCTCTTTGGAGTTTAAAAGCTCCACCATCACCTAAGCACCTAATGTGAAGGGTCATGCTAGATAGGGTGGCAACAAAAATGAACCTAAGGGAAAAAAAAGGTGCTTTGATTGGTAGTGCATATTGTGTATTATGCAGGGAGAGAGATGAGACAACTAACCATCTATTTCTAGGATGTAAGATAGTGTGTCCCGTATAGAGCAAGTGTGATAACTGGATCGGAATCAAAAGAGTGCATTATAATAAGATTTTGGATCACTTCCAACAATTTAGACTATCTGTGAAGAGCGGCCAAAACAATAGAGGTGGTTGGAAGATTGTGTAGATTATTATTATTTGAACTATTTGGTGTCAGAAATAATGTCATCTTTAAAAATTGAAAAGTTGATGCAAATAAAATCTTTTTCCTGACACAAATTAAAGCTTGGTCTTGATTAAAATATAGAATCCCAAATGTAAATTTCACTATCTCCGAGTGATACCAATGTCCAAATATCTGCCTAGGTTATCGGAATTAACTCACCATCTTTTCATCAAGGCTGATTGTTTCTGGGAGGATAAGGTTTCCTCACAGTTGTACTTGACCTCAAGGACAGTCCATCCGTACTGCTGATTTATTATCAGGCACCATAGCCCAGATCTCCGTTGTGTTATTTGCAGGTAAGACATAGTAACAGATGTGCAACACTGCCTATCTAGCAGCTGCAGAGGCCCTTTACAGGGTGGGCTATGGGAATCCTTAGTCACAATACTATGAGGATATGATCTTGTGGTGATATAGGAGTCTTGTTACCCTTCAAAGACCTGGAATTTGGTGTGGTTGTGTAAAGTGGATTGTAGGAAGATTGTGTTTTGTCTTTGATATATGACTGGGCTTTATTTAAGTAGAACATGTGTAGAGTTTGTCATGCTCATAGGGCATATATATATAGCAGAATTTGTTTTTTGTGTTTGTGTTGCAGGTGGTACAGTTTTTTTTTTTTTTTTTTAGACTTTTTTT
>Ga0209700_101152_pt1 | contig 53640 bp, 26 predicted proteins | sample SiratroredBW_FD_187528 | JGI IMG/M metagenome (GOLD analysis project Ga0209700, IMG submission 187528) | Root nodule microbial communities of legume samples collected from California, USA - Siratro red BW (SPAdes) (version 2) | ecosystem: Host-associated > Plants > Roots > Nodule | place: USA...
TCTTTTCTTTTTTTTTTTTTTCACCTCAGTGGAGAATAATAATATTGTTGTAAGTTAAATTCTTTGCCTCAAGAAAAAAGATGAATAAATTAAATGATATAATATATTTTTATATGTATCTATACAAATTTGAAGTCTATCAAATCAATTTTGTAAAACTTGACCAGATTTCACATTCACTTATATATATAATTTAGTTATATCTGAGGTATGGTTCATGTATCCAAATTTGGGATAGATAGCCAATGACAAATTGAGAAAACATTATAGATGTAAGTTGTTGCTTCTGAAATGGTTTAATTATGGTTTCTAAAAGGCCATGGGACTATTTTGGCCATGTACGAAATAAGATATTTACCTAAAATAGAGAGATGACACAAGATAATTAGGCCATCCATAGGCATGGCATTTGAATGGGGTTACATGCAACATAGGTAGATTCCTTTATTAATGGATCTTAGGGTTTAATTGGAACCTCAGCAGACAGCAAACAGCAAACAGCGTAGACAAACTACATAAGGTTAGTTAGGTATAGCCTTTAGCTATGGGGCTGAAGTTGGAGAAACAAATACAATGAGAAATCATTATTGGATCTTCACATGTTTATACTTTCAATTATTAATTTTTTAATTTAAAATGAAACATAATGTGAAAAATACAAGTTGAGTGTACATTTCAATTAAAATACAAGAGTTTATTAAATATCTTTTTGTCCTTATGGTATTTTTGTGATCTCCATAGTATAATATCATTTTTAAGAAACACTTGCCTGGTTTAATTATTTTTAAATATTTTTATTTCATTATGTTTCAAATAAATTTTATTTAAGAATTTATTTAATTTTATTTTGAAATTGCTCTAACACAAATGCATAAGTTGAAAAGGACAATTGTTTTCTGCATTCAATTTCATGAGGTGTTGTAGAAGATCGGAATATCAATTGTATAATGTATATAATTATCCTAATTTATTTCTAACTTTCTATACACCTCATCTTCCTCTTCGCTTCTCTGTTGGTTCCGCTACACCACTGTTGTTGTCGTTGAATGTGGTAGTGCAAAATCAATTGAGTTTTGTGTTTATCCGTAATTTTGTAGATTATAGAATCTGAGAAGTTATTATGGTTCTCGTCTCATGTAAGCATTTAAAGTATAAAAATTTCTAAATTTTTCAATCTAGAATATACTTCGAGAAATGGAAATATATTCAAAATTACATAATCTAAAATGTATATTTTATAAATGAATTATATTTTGGATGATGTAATTAAGAATAAAATTTATAAATATGTTTTAGATTATACAATCTAAAACATTATTTAATTTTGAAAAATATATTTTGTATTAGATTGCAGAATTTAGGAGGTATTTTTTTTATAAATAGAATACATTCCAAACTGTAAAATTTAAAATACACTTTTGCATCTATAAATATATTTAGATTTGCACAATCTAGAACATAATTCATTTATGAAAAGGATATTATTTTTAGAATTTAAAATAAATTTATTTATAATTGCAATTAGGAATAACATATTGCTTATTTTAATTTAGACATGTGCAACTAGCACAAGAGGTGGTGTTTCTCAAGTCGGTGAAAAATAGAGACCTACAACCTTGATTTGTAGGAAATGTCGTGTTTTAATTATTGATGTAAGTGGTACTGATATAGTGGATGTATCTCTAGAAGGATCTATTCATCACTGAAGGGTGTATTCACATGGATTGTCCAAAAACTTTAGAAGATGATTGACTATGACCATGTTTCCAAAGAAATTCATGCAAGAGAAAGAGTAAGCTTGTGGAGGGACTAAAGATGGAGGAGTGTATACTAAATTATCATGCATTGTACATGAAAGGGCACATGAGTCAGATAGTTAGTTTATGACATGTTTTTAGTTACATTTAGTATACTTGATTATGTATTGATTTTACATAAATTAAGAATTGATATTTTATTAGTGTAAGAAGAGGTTCTCATTTTTTTTTTCACTAAATTATTATGCAAATGTTGATGGTTTGTTTAGTAAATGTATGCAATAAATACAATTCTTGAGAAAACATAACCACTAATATAATTACTACATAATTCATTATTTATATGCATGTTAATCATATGTAAGGCTAACATAATGATGTCTAACTCCTAACAATTGTGAAAATATGTTTTCATCTAATCAACATAGAATGATAATCATAACTTAGTCTCCATATAACAATAACTAGATCAAACAATGTCTATGGTCGATATGGGACAACCATATTTCAATTTGACTTAGGTTTCACATACATACACATTATATAATGTCTTTAATGTCTAAAAGGTTTTAAAAATGCCATTGTAGATTTCACAATAATTGCACAAAATGTCTACTGTACATGTGTCCAAAAGTGATCATGTGATGTAGACTAACATTCTTAGGAGGTTTACTTCTTAATTGAAATATTGTCATGCTTTGCTTTGTAAACATACCGATACAACATTATACTTACTTGCAATCACATATCCCATATCAGGTATACTCATCCACTTTTCTACACTAACTTGCAAATACATAAGCATTTGTAAGGAATGTATCATCTTAAAAAAACATTAAATTATTAACTTACAAAATACTTACCATTGACATACCATTCATTAGTAATGAATTTTTTACTTAGTTTAATTGTTCATAACCTCCCAACATTGTTGCATATTCATTGCACCACAGACTAATTTTCTTAAATAAGTCTATTATCAAGAGCGATTATAATTCTTTACCCATTCCCAACCTTGTGACAATTGAACGATAACCACAATGATTATCAACCTTCACAAAATAACATCAACTTTGTATGGATGAAAATCGACATGAAATTAGTTTTTCCTTTCTCCTTAGTTGACTTTTAGGTTGAATCATTGTCATGCATATAATGTATGACATCAACATGCTCAAAATAGGATGGATCACACTTTGTAGACCTTGCAAACTTATTAGCTCAACTTTTTTTGGGATCCTTTAGTTTTGACTTTGTTTACTGGTGAACACAATAAAGTCATGTCATGATATGAAATTTCATGCAACTTGTTTTTAATTTTTACTTTACCAACAATTTCAACCTCCATAAAACAATTCAAAATGACGTCAAATTCATGTTGTATAAACAAATTAGACATCTACTCACATGACATATTAAAGAACTTAAATTCAGTCCACATAACACACGCTACATTTAGTGTATATTTTCAAGTCCATATCTCACTAATTCACATGCACATGTTAGACCGCGAGTACATCTAAGTATGCAACTACAATATTGACTCTCAACACCATTTTTGGAATCATATTTTTTTTTTCAAATTTTTTTATAATTTCGGAAAATGTTTTTGAAAATGTGTTTCCAGAAATGGTTTTCGTAACATGTTTTCAAAAAAAGCTTTCTGGAAACATATGTCTCCTATGGAGGTCTGCAGTATCCCTTTAATTGAAGTCTTAGTCATATCAACAAGCATGCTCTTTTTATCTTTTGTCAACCTACCTGCATGTGGATGATCGACCAAAGTATATGCCAAGTCATGATTGTGATACCCACAAAGTAACTTTACAATCCATCATCTTCCATCATTCACCGGTTTTCATCGTAGTCTAAATGGACAATCGCATTTCCTGCTTCCACTTTCAATAAATATAAATCCTGCTTATATTGCCTATATTTACCTCCTCTCTCGTAACCTAACAAAACATATGCCTTTATCCCTCTTTGTCCATTTGCAGTATTTGACCCTAATATAATAATAACAAATTCAAAGTCATATGCAACCTTTCTTGCCCACTTCAACAAATCATCCCGAGAAACAAATATCTACTTAAACATTTCAAAATAGTCAATTTTGTTCTTTAAATAGTTGTCACATAAATCGTTCAAAATAGTTTAGTGCATAAAAGATTTACCTTATTAGTATTAAAAGCATTGTTGAATGCATTGGTCATACATTCATTATTTATTACATTACCACTATTTGATTGCCACATATCAACATCATTGCTACCTCCACCCCATAAATCCATGTCATCTGAAATACCGGTGAAGAAACCTATATCCATGATTTTTTTTTTTTTTTGCATAAAAGAACAAGTTCAATACAAATGGAACACAGAGGTTACAAAAACTTACAAACAAACACTAAATATACTCTGGAAAACTAAATCCAAAATACAAATATATAATTTCAGAAAATGAATTTCGAAACTCGATAATGACTTACAGAAAACAAATTTCGGAATGCAAAAAATACTTCCAAAAAACGAATTCAGGAATGCAATTTTAAGCTTTCAGAAAATAGATTCTCGAAGCCATTATCAAATTCTGGAATTTATTTTATGGAAGGTTAAAATTTCATTTCGGAATTTATTCCGTAACACAAATTCAAAACACCCTTCTCCAAAAAGTTTTTTCCGTAATTCAAAAAATATTATAAAATTCGTTTTCTTGAACTCATTTGTCACACCCCATTTGTAACTCATTTGTCACACCCATAAGCTTACGGACTACACCGCAATCGACCAAATCACCTACGAGTATGAATAGTTCACCCAATGCACCCACCTCCTTTCAATAAATTATCAAGGATGATATTGTCATTTGAAAAAATGATGGAATGCAAGAAGCAAACATAGAGGTGTAGGAAGCAATTGCCCGAAAAATATACTATTGACCCAAAATTCAAAATTTGGCCTAATGTTTAAAGCCCATGCAAGTCAAACCCAAATAACTTGAAAATCAAAATAGGTAAAGAAATATATAAATATAATAAATATATAACAAAACTCAAATGCCACATAAGCCAAACTACTAAAGCCAAGCACAATTAAAGTTTTATTTTTATCATTTTTTATATATTTTTTAAAAAGACAAAAGCGTAGTAAATAATTCCAAAATTAAAATTAAAATACACCTCATTTTCTATAAATTTCAACCTAGGTTAAAAAATGGTAATTGTTTACTCAGATTTAGTAATACACCTCATTTTATATGTTATTTTCAAAAATATCTTTTTATAATAGTACTATAAAATGGATTAATATTTCAACATTCCGAAAATATTTTTGGCAAGCATTAAAATTTTAAATACTTGTCAAAAGCCAATTTTAAAAAAATGTGATATCAATTGTATCTATGGCAATTAATAAATATTATACACTTTGTAACTTATATATGACGTAGATATATTTTTTTTTTATGATTTTATCCTTAAAATTGTGGTATCTGTTTTTTACTTATTAAAATAAATAATTAATATATAATAATATATATAATAAGATACTTTCATTTATGTAAGTATTTAATATTTTTATTTTATCTTTAATTATATTTTAAAATTTTAGATTTTAAATCTCAAAAATATTATTATGTGAGGTATACAATACATTGCTGTCATTTAAATTATAAATATAAATTATATATCAAGTATAAAAATAATAATACACATATTTTCATTTAAATAAGCATATAAAATTAAAATTAATATAAATAAAAATAACCTAAGAAAATTGTTAGAAAGAATTTCTATAATTTCTGCTTAAAGTATTACGGGATCAACCTCCTTCTAACTATAATTGCATTAATTAATTCTTTATCTCCTGCGAGTTTTGTCCTTCACATGATCGGTCAACGCTCGAGTTTCCCCTTACCCTCGTGAGCTTGAATTTCTTCATATCTTTCACTTTCCAAAGATCATGTGATTGAAAAAACTTACATAAATTAATTTTAAATAATCTAATTCAAACATAAATTAATTTAGCTTGAAACCAATATGTCATTGGTTTGAATAAGAGTAAACTTTGATTTTTTTTTTTCTAAAAAAACCAAAATTTCTCTTCTAACTTTAACCCTACTATGGGACTAATTTCCTGACCATATTATTGTTTTGTGACAAGATTTTATATCCTTAAAATTTTGTTCTATTATTTTTATATGTTTTTAGGATATGTAATTTTAAAATTTCTAGGTTCTACTAATAACATTTTTTTTTATTTCTCACTTATTTCTAATTTTCTTTTATCCATCTCCCCCTTTATTCTCTGTTTTTTCTTCAAGAAAACACCTTATAACTTTCGTTTTATTTCTCACTCATCCTTTCTATTTTATTTATCTCCTCCTGTTGACATGTCAATGATATATTGAATCCTAGTTTGAAAATTAAAATGAACCTCAAATCTTGATTATACATGAAATAAAAGTGTTTACAAGACATTTGTTTAATACATTTTTCTTAATATACTCTGTTATGGATTAAGATTTATTGAAAATTGTAAAATCATAATGAAACTTATTAAATGAGAAGGAAAATTCGAAAAAAAAAAATTTCTATAAGATTCAACCTACGTTAAAAATGGTAATTGTTTACACAGATTTAGTAATACACCTTATTATATATATTATTTTCAAAAATATCTTTTTATAATAGTACTATAAAATGGATTGATATTTCAACATTCCGAAAAATATTTTTGGAAAGCATTGAAATTTTAAATACTTGTCAATTAAAAAATGTGATATCAATTGTATCTATAGCAATTAATAAATAATATACACTTTGTAACTTATATATGACGTAGATATTTTTTTTAATGATTTTATCCTTAAAATTGTGGTATCTTTTTTTTACTTATTAAAATAAATAATTAATATAATATATATATATATATATATATATATATATATATAATAAGATACTTTCATTTATGTAAGTATTTAATAATTTTATTTTATATTTAATTATATTTTAAAATTTTAGATTTTAAATCTCAAAAATATTATTATGTGAGGTATACAATACAATGCTTTCATTTAAATATAAATTGTATATCAAGTATGAAATAATAATACACATATTTTCATTTAAACAAGTATATAAAATTAAAATTAATATAAATAAAAATAACCTAAAAAAAATTGTTAGAAAGAATTCCTATAATTTCTGCTTAAAGTATTATGGGATCAACCTCCTTCTAACTATTCTTTGATTAATTAATTCTTTATCTGAGAGTTTTGCCCTTCACGTGATCGGTCAACGCTCGATTTTCTCCTTACGCTCGTGAGCTTGAATTTCTTCTTATCTTTCACTTTCAAAAGATCATGTGGTTGAAAAAACTTACATAAATTAATTTGAAATGATCTAATTCAAACACGTATAATTAAAAATTAAATTTAGCTTGAAACCATATGTCATTGGCTTGAAAAGAGTAAACTGACTTTTTTAAAAAAAACAAAATTTCCCTTCTAACTTTAAACCTACTTTGGGACTAGTTTCACTTACCATATTATTGTCTTGTGACAAGTTTTTATATCCTTAAAATCAGAAACTAATCTAACTCAGTATAATGTAACTATCTAGTGTTTTTTTCATCCATAACATAACATGATAAAAAATCACACCTAGATGAGTTTGCCAAATCAAGAGTAACATAGTGTGTCAGGCTGGCTCATACAAATGCTGCGCCAAGAAAAAGACGTAAGAGATAAACGGATGAAGATAAGAAACATATGAACAATGTAATGACTCATGGGGTACAGCAAAAAAACAGTGTTTTATTAAGTTATCATCATCATAGTTGAAACACTGAAATATTGATCATCCAGGAAATGCTAGAAATGCTCAAACTCAAAGCCATGCTGGGTTCTTCAAGGGGTTAACAACTGCCTTCACTTGCAAGTAGTTCTTAAGACTATACTCTCCCTTTTCTCTGCCCTGACCACTCATCTTGTAACCGCCAAAGGGAATTGCAGCATCAAATGTGTCAAAGCAATTTACCCAAACTGTTCCTACTCTCAGTGCCCGAGTCAAAATGTTGGCAGTGTCTATGTTCTTTGTGAACACTCCTGCTGCAAGTCCATATCGTGTGTTATTTGCCCTTTGAACAACCTCACCAAGGTCCCTGGGATGATCAACACATAAATTAGTGCACAGTTCTAGTACAATACCATTCTCTTCAAAGAAATCCACATTTTTTTGTTTTCTTACTTGAATTTCAATATGGATTGGACTGGACCAAAGATTTCATCCTTTGCAATCTTCATGTCATCCTGGTGATGATTGTCACAAATTAAATTGAAAACATTAGGAGATGTATTTTGTATTTTTCATTCTCGTTTATAAGACGCTAAATGCAACTAAGAAGATATACCTTAACATTTGAGAAGACAGTAGGTTGAATGTAATAGCCCTTGTTGCCAAGTCTGTCTCCTCCGGTTTCAAGGGTAGCTCCACTTTCAACCCCAAATTTGATATACCTCAGGATTTTGTTGAATTGCTCTGAATCAATCTGATTGTTTGGAAGATTGAAGATGAAATCAACAGTGTAATTAGACATTTTATAAGAATCATGCATTAAGACAAGGGAACATAAGTAGGAGGTTAACCTATTTCCAGTCATCAGCAATTAGTATTGAGTTAGTGAAATGCAAACACAATGCTTGCTATACCATCAAATAATCATGGAAAACAAAGCTCCAGGATCAAACATGAAGATGCAATGTAAGGAATTCTTAGCATTTTACCTGAGGACCTTGCTCTATTCCCCCCTTGAATGGATCACCAACAACACGTTTCAAAGCACGAGCCTTTGCTTTCTCAACAAACTCATCATATACACTTTCGTGTACATATGTTCGTGACCCAGCACAGCAACATTGTCCCTGAATGTCACAAACAACACTAATCAAGTTTTCCAAGTGCCATGACCACTGATTGTTTTACAACAAGAGCACTATATTTTACATGCCTGATTAAAGAATAAAGCAAAGTGTGCCAGCTCAACAGCATGATCTACGTCAGCATCTTCACACACAATAAACGGGGATTTTCCACCAAGCTCCAAAGTTACAGGCTTAAGATTGCTTTTAGCCGCCAATTCAAGGACAACTTTCCCAGTATCAGTGGAACCAGTAAAAGCAAGCTGTGAGAGAATAACAAATATTCATGTTGTTAAGTCATTATCGTGTCTAGATGTCTAATAATCCAAATAAATACCATATTAGAACTTGAAACTTTTACACAAGACAACGAAACTGAAATTGCAATTCAATAGAATTTACTCATTCATGCCAACACTAAAACCATTATCACTATCGTCCCACAATGACAACAGTTTAAGGTTTCTGCACACAAATTAAGAACAACAATGAATGTGTCACTTTATAAAGCAGTTTTGTTAAAATAACCTCACTCTGTCGACACACGCATTACTTTTATCTGTAAACCAAAAGCATTATTTGAGGCAAATTATGAAAGAAAGATTCATGCTTCATTGAAAACTAAGAACATCAATCAATTTGGAATATTTTTAAAAAACCAAAACTGCAGTCATCGTTGGACAGAGGAAGTACATTATTCCACTACCGCAGAGGCCAAATATTTTTGTACCTTATCAACATCCATGTGACTTGCAAGAGCAGCACCAGCAGTTGGACCAAATCCTGATACCACATTTAAAACACCAGTAGGAAGTCCAGCCTGCCAGACAGAGCACAAATTCGAAATGATGAGTATTGGGGATATTCTGAGTACATTAAACTCCACAAAATTATGCTACTTGCAAAATAAATATTGGGCAATATTACTATCACAAACCTCAAGGAATAGTTTTGCTACATATAAAGCAGATAATGGTGTCTGCTCAGCTGTTTTGAGAACAATGGTGTTGCCACAGGCCAATGCTGGTCCAACCTTCCAGGCAAACATGAGAAGAGGGAAGTTCCAAGGAATGATCTGACCCGCAACACCAATGGGTTCATGCAAAGTTTGCACATGATAAGGTCCATCAGCTTGAACTGTTAGACCATGAATCTTATCTGCCCAACCTGGGGATCATGCAAACACAAGTGTCACCAAATTTTCACAAAACAAAGAGCGGTAGGCTAAGTTCCACTTCTTGTGTCCCACATACCAGCATAGTATCGAATCAGACGAACAAGCATTGGAATCTCAATCTTAGCAGATTGTTCATAAGGCTTTCCATTATCCCAAGTCTCAAGTGCTGCAATCTCATCATTATGCTTCTCAATCAGATCAGCTGCACGTAACAAGATCCTTTGCCTTTCCTGTAAAATCAAATAAAAGGAAGCAAAAAGGGGATTTCCCCTAGGAATCATGAGACCAGAGATAATGCCTTTGTGAACCACAGGAAAAGAAACATTAGAGAGGGGTTATGCTCAAATACATAAGCTGTCATCTTAGGCCATGGACCATGATCAAATGCTTTGCGCGCAGCTGCAACCGCTCGATCAACATCTTCAGAGTGACCCTCAGCAACATGAGCAATCACTTCCCCCGTCCTTGGATCCAAAGTTGGAAAAGTTTTACCTGATGCCACAAGAATCCTATTAGTCAGATACCCCAAAAAACCGCCCCTAAAAATTTCTTCTCTTTTTCCTTCCTTTATTCCTCCACCTTTTTGCTTAGCCAAAAAAGGAAACAAGATTCACAAAATAAACAAACAAAAAAACATGCACCAGAAGCAGCATCTACGAATTTTCCATCAATCAAGAGTTGGGTGTACTCCACTTGCACTGCTGGTTTAATGGGTTCTTCAATGGCGGCAGCAGTGCTGTATTTACACAGTCTCGAGCCAAGGTAACTATTCCCACCTGAAAGTTTCACTTTTTAGTCTTCAAAAATGTTGATCCGTACACATAATTAACAACGGCCTTAAAAAAAACGGCAAACGATAAATCCAAATCAAAGCACCCAGACACACATCAATTCGAAACTGTACAAACAAGCAGTACTTGTAACTGAAAACCGATGATCAACAAGTACAATTAAGACATCTAGACACCTAACCAAATACCAATCATTGCATGAACCTAACTCTACCCTCCCAACATATTTTCTTTCCCAAACAACAAAAAATCAGTTCAAAAAAGAAAAAGAAAATGAAATTAACAAAACAGATAGCAAATCGCTTGGTTTTTTTTTTTTTTTTTCAACACAAAAAATATGAGACCATCTTCAGAAGGTGGGGTGCGATGAAGAACACATCTCTACCTCTTGAAGAGAAGGAAGCAGAAGATAAGGTGCGAGAGATGAGCCTTGAAATTCTGAGAGTAGAAGCCATGATACGACGATGACGAAGATTGATATTTTTCTTTATCTCTCTTCACTTATCAAGTTAGTGAGTGGGGAATGGCTCCAATTTTATAGAAGGAAGGAAACGCATGACCAAACCAAAGTTGGTGTAAGTCATCCCACGGGATAATGCTGATTTATTTTTAATTATTTATTAGCCCCTGATCTTTGAATACATTTATTGTGTAATAATAATCTATGCATATCTTCTTGACACGTGTTTAGGAGTCTTGTCCTCATTCAAAAATGTCATATTTTACCATTTTGTATTGTATCAATAATGAAATGTGTCTTAATAATTAAAGTTAGAGTACAATGACATATATTTTTGTTTTGTTATTAAATTTTATCTTTATGATGGGTGAAAAGAAAAAGAACTTGCCCCCTCCCCAAAAAAAGGAGAAATAAGAATATCTTGTGCTTCTAAAAGGAAATTAAAATAAATAAGATCTCTGCGATAATGACTGACACGCTTTTAATTTTCAAAAATAATGTATCTTAACTTTTTTTATTCTTTGTATACAAATAATAGGGATATTCTTTTCTAGTTTTAAAAACTATAGACCTGCTGTTGTATGCATGAAATAATTAATTGTTAATTATCTTTCTATCGTTAATAAATTACGAAAGACCATTAGATATTATTCATATGAGTATATACATTTATCAACTGAATAAAATGTAAGTAATAATGATTGGTGACGTCATTGAATCTAATTGTTACTTAAATTACTTAATTATTTGAGTATTTTTAAGTAAAATTTATATTTATGTTCTTGTTAAAATTAATATATTTTTTTCGATCTTGACAAATTATTTATTTCATATATGCAAAATCTGAGAATATTTATTATTATGTTTATCCCTTTTTAAATTTTATACCTTTATTCACATCATTATTCATTACAAACATTATTTTTCTTCTCTTTTAAAATATATATAATTCAAAAATTGAAAAAAGAATATTTCTTTCAAAATTATTTAGAATTAGATTGTACTTTAATAATTAAACATTACTTTTGATTCTATAATAACATAAAATTCATGATTAAATCATTAAAAAAACAATTCAAAAATATATTTATATTTACATTAAAAAATAAATATTAATTATTTAAAATATTAATACTTCTCAATTTAGCAATACTTTTAGGGGAAAAATATACTGTTAAATTATTAAGACTTATTTATAGATATTTATACTTCATCTCATAAATTTTTCTTAAATATTTCGTCTTATAAACTCAAGCCTTAAACATTTCGATATATGTTAAATTTCAAATATAAATACTTTTTTATACACTTTTTCCTTCTTTCAAAAGGATCTTTCAAATGTTTTTTCAACATCAAGATCCTTAAAGAACGTTTTGAAAGTTTATCGATACAAACAATTTTTTTCAAAAAGATAGGTGTTAGTGTTAGAGTCCGCCAATGATATTAAAATATCCACATTAAGCTAAAAAAGAAAGAAGCTATTTGTCTAATAAGCCTAATAAGTCATATCAAATAGTTGTGTAAAAAAAGTCACATGTATTTAATGCTAAAGTAAGAGTATTTAATCTGTCTTCAAGGGTAGACAAAGAATAATTAAAAAAAAAAAGAAAACAATGTAAAATATATTAAAGGTCTGGGTTTTTACATTTTAAATAACAAAGAATGAGAAAGAGTTGTTTTTACTCATTCATTAGATTATTTTTCTGCAAATTCTTTATCATTATCAATTTGGTTGTTATTATAATAGTAGTTATTATATTATAATTATAAATAGAATTATAGTAATTGAAATATGTTTAAAAAGTTAAAAAATAATTGAATGAAATCGTATTCTTAAACAGCGATCTCACATTATTCTTTCAAAACTATAATCATGTTTACGAAACGAGTTTTTACAATAAAATCATAATTTTCACAATAATATCAAAATTGATATTATCAACATTTATAATGTACAATTATCTATTTTAAAAATTTAAAAAAAGAACTATCAATTTTGATAATATTAAAAATAAATTACACTAATTTAACCAATTTAGAAAAAATGTAAAGGAACATATACATAGTACATCTCATATCTTCTTAGGTCATGACACAAAAAATAATAAATGTAAGTAATATTTTACATTTTATAAAATTATTATATAATCTATCACTCTACTATAAATGATGAAAGTTATAATAAAAATAATAATATTTTATCATAAAAGACAATCAAATTAAAATAAAATTTGTCCTTAAATAAAACTAGAGAGAGTGAGAATATTTGGCCATAAACAGCAGAAAATGGAAAGAATTGTTAAAAACAAAAGTTGTGTAAGGTCCTGCGTTTTTTCCTTCGTCTTTCTTAATTATTTAATTTTTTTTCTTTTTTTTAAAAGAATTGTTAAAAACAAAAGTTATGTAAGGTCATGCGTTTTTTCCTTCGTCTTCTTAATTATTTAATATCTTTTTCTTTTTCTTTTTCTTTAAAAACAAAAGTTGTGTAAGGTCATGCGTTTTTTTCTTCGTCTTCTTAATTATTTATTTTCTTTTTCTTTTTCTTTAAAAACAAAAGTTGGGTAAGGTCATGCGTTTTTTCCTTCGTCTTCTTAATTATTTAATTTTTTCAATCTTCTCTTCAAATCTAAAGTAGATTCTTATCATTCTTCTAAAATCATTGAACCATCGGCAATAACTTAGAATAGAATATTTATAACAGATTATAATAATTCAATTTGGAGCAAGTTTATTTTTATTTTAGTATTTCTTTATTCATAATGAAAAAATCAGAATTATCTATAGTTAAAATTTGTTAGAAATGTTTAAGTAAAAACTAGTTACTTATGAATTATCTATGACAAAAAAATTCATTAGGTAAAGTTTGATAAGTAAAAATTTCATAACTAACAACTACATAAGAAATTTTCAAATTCAGATAAATTTATATAACATAATTTATAGATAACACATTTATGTAATAATCTATAGATTTTGTGTACATGTAATTATATTTGGACATAATTTGTAAGTAATTATTTATTGATGAGATTCTCAAGTAATTACTTATTGATAATATTTGTAGATAGTAACATCACTTTTTTTTTATAAATTTAGAATTATATAATTCTATAATTCTATAATTTTTTAATTATATAATTTTATTGTTTTATTATTTTACCTTGATTTTATAATATTATAATTTTATGGTTTCATAACTTTTATAGTTATTTAATTTGTAATTTAATAATTTTTTTAATTCTATAATTTTATAATTATATAGTTTTACAATAACTTTCTAGTTTTATAATTTTATAATTTCATGCACTGTTGGACCAAAAACAAAAATGTATGTAAGAAAAATTGGATGCAACTCTCTCTTGTGTATATTAATCAGACTATTGCTCCATTGTACTAGAGGACTTGTGTCAATGAAGACTGAGCAATCGTAGAATTAACAATTATTTAATTACTATACAAACGAAAAAAAATTGAACACATATTATGATTTACTGTACGAAATATGTTAGGTTACCAAAAAAGAAATTGTGTTTTTTTTATTAGAAAAAATATTACGTAACAAATTGAAAGAATAATAATAAAAGTTGCTTTTGAATGTGTGAAATATTTATCAAATTATATGATATCATTATATAATAGTCTGTATTATAGTATATAATAGTCTGTATCTGTTAAAAAAAATATAATAGTCTGTATCCTAGTATATTATATCTAATTTATTTATCGAAAATATAAAAATAATTCGTAATTACAGATGGACTGCGATAGTTTCATACCTTCCAAACATAACAAATAATGACATGAAGAATATAGGAACACCCGTTTGGGAAAGAAGCTGAAAAAGTTGCAAACAGGTTGTGAAGGTAGCTTGAGAGAAGGATTTTTAGCCTCAAGGCAAATTCGTAGAGGCTAACCGGAAAGAAGGCTTCAAACTGACTTCCAAATGACAAAGGCAGTTCCTTCCACCCTTTAGATGGTAAAAGCTACGGAAGATTAAGCACTTATTTTGTGGCCAAACCCATCAGACGCGCAAACTAGGATAAACTAATTACACTTAAATTTTCAAACTCGAGATGGTAGTATGACATTCTTGTCATCCAAAACTTGAATCTCAAATATGAGATACCTCTCCAAATACATGGAAAACAAGAAAAAGGAAAAAACGTAAGAATAATAGTAGAATATGTTTTAATTAACTTTTAATATTTTTCTTAAATATCGTTTTGATGATAAATATTAGATGATAATGTTATATAACAAGTAATCAGATAGTAATTTTTGTATTTGATAGAGTTCATCAAATAGATTCATGAGAATAAAACGTTTTAAACATGTATCGTCATAATAAATCTGGTTTCTAAGCTAGTAGAGATGATAATAAAATGTAATATAAAGAGATAAAACAAAAGAAAAAATATACAAGATATTATTATATTGGCTCATCTAAACATGTAGACGACATTCAATATCTAGAGATTGATTTCTATTAAGCGTTATTAATGCTGCAAAGTACAATATAAACATTTTTTGGACTCATAGCCACTTTTGACTAATCCTTTAAAATTTTTTTTTGGCTCCCAACCACTCTTGTCTAACCTCGTTCAAGTATTCTTTCCACAAGACATTTTTTTATTTAACTAAGTATTCTTTCATAAGTCATTTCTGACTTAGTCAATTATATTTCACAAGTTGATTTTAACTTAACCAAGTATTTTTTCACTTAACTTAACCAAGTATTCTTTCACAAGTCACTCCTACTTTAACTAAGTATTTTTTTTACAGTCACTCCGGACTTAACCAATTATTTCTTCACAAGTCACTCCTAGCTTAACCAAGTATTCTTTTTCAAGTCATTCCTAACTTAACCAAGTATTCTTTACAAGTCACTCCTAGATTAACCAAGCATTAGTCACTCCTAGCTTAAATAAGTATTCGTTCATAAGTCACTCCTCGCTTAACCAAGTATTCTTTCACAAATCACTCATGACTTAACTAATTATTCTTTCCCAATTCGCTCTTGTCTTAACCAAGTATTCTTTCACAAGTCACTCCTAACTTAACCAAGTATTCTTTCCTAAGTCACTCTTGGCTTAACCAAGTATTTTTTCACAAGCCATTTGTGAACCAAGTATTCTTTCTCAAACTACTCCTGTCTTAACTAAATATTCTTTCACAAGTTACTCCTAGCTTAATCAAGTATTATTTTCCAAGTCACTCTTGACATAATAAGTATTATTTTACAAGTTATTCCTGACTTAATTGGGTATTTTTGGAACAATAATCACTCATACCTAATAACCAAATATTCTTTACTAAGAAACCACTCCTGATTATGATATGCAGATGATTATCTGAGTGGTGATCAACAGATCACACAATTGTTCACCAGAGAGAAATATCGTCTGTAGACATATAAGAAATATGTGCACTTTCCTCTAGTTTGTTAATTGCACATAAACCATGTTCACTATGAAGCTTTTGACGAGAATAGAAATTTTAGTTGAGTTTCAATACAGTGAAATGTGGTCTCTCACTTTCTTCTTTTTCTTGAATTATTTTTTACAGGTTTTGAAAAAAGTAGTCCTTGTAAATATGTTTTTGGCCTATGAGTAACTTCAACTCTTCTGAATGTCATTGTTTCGTCTAATGATCTTGAATGTGAAGGATGCATTAAATGTTGTCAATGCAACATTATTAAATGATATTTTCTTCTTTTATATAACCTCTCAATAACTGGATGTACTTATCTCCTCTTGAGAAAAACACCTTTGCTTGACTGTCTAAAGTGCAAAGGCTTATGAAGTAGACAATCTTTGTAGAGTTGTTAATGCTAGTGTAAGGAAATTGTTAAAGAAAAACAGTTTTAGCTTTTTATCAAAGAAATCATTTGATGTGACCTGTTCTTGCAAATGGATCCTCTTGACACATGAAAGTACTAGACATTCCCAGCAACATAGAATAAACATATATGTTTTCATGTAGTACGAGATTAGCTTAGATCTATGTGTGTATTGTTTAATCTTGTAAAAGTTTTATTAGATGTAACTTGAGACAGCACAATATTGTATCATCAACACTTGTATCTTGAACTAAGTTGTTGTCCTACAAATGAAGCATGATCATATGTATACTTAGTTGTTTACAATACTTAATCAAAATTATTATGATGGACTTTTGCTTTAATAAAATCATTAACAATAATAACTACGAATAGAAGTTTACAATACCAAATATTGTTGGGTCAACTAGGCATAATAATAACTAAGAATAGAAGCTTACAACATATATTGTTGGGTCAATTAGGCATGTAATGTATGTGAACCAAATATTATTTGATTTCGTTATTTCTAGTACATTGAATTGTCTCATCCTATGTCATTTAATAGGATCATTCATGACTATAAACAAAGTCCAAGACAAAAATAAAACACAATATATTTACCTTGAAAAAATTTCTTACTTTCTCAAGCAAACCACCTCTATGTTTAAGAGAGAAACAATTAACTATTTTAGCAAGCTTCACTCATCGAATACTAATAATGATAAAGAGGAAAAAAACAATGGAATGGACCAACTAATAGAATCAAAACTACATTATTAGAATAATTAAGTTAGGAAAGCACTTGTAACTATAGTTTATATTGTGATAGAACACAAAATATTTGCAATATTTTTCAGCTAAAAATTTATTTATGACTTTAATAGTTTTTTACATTGAGCAACAACCTGGACATTTAAATCTCTTACGGTTGTCCAAATTTGCTCCACAATTTCTCTAACTCATTTATTGTACTCATGCTTATTCAAGCTGTTTGTTTATGGGTGTGCAGAAAAATTATTACGTTGGGATTACAAAATAATGACTATCACATAGTAATAATTACTTATGAGAAAATAATGGTAACATGTTGACTAATATATAACAAAGTGTCAAACAGTAGAATCATGAAGTTAAGAATTTAGATATATGCACAATTACTTCTCAGTCACCCTGAACTTGAGATATCACAACCAAGACAGGTCTAAATAACAAATAATAATGTGCAAAAATTTATTTTCAACATAAAAAAAAGTGTTGATACTTTGATATTGTATGCTGTAAAATACAAGCATTTAATATTAAAATAAATTATTATTTTATTATTATACATATATATATATTTATTATATACTATTGATGAAGGGTGATTTTAAAGTATTATTTTCCAACAAAAGGTAGAGGGCAAACATGTTTATGGATTTGCAGAAGAATTATTGGGTTGGGATCACAAAATGATGACTACCACAGACTAATAATTACTTCTGAGAGAATAATTGTAACATGTTGGCTAATATATAACAAACATGTTTATGGGTTTGTAGAAGAATTATTGGGTTGGGATCACAAAATGATGACTACCACAGAGTAATAATTAATTCTGAGAGAATAATTATAACATGTTGCTTATAACAAAGGTGTCAAATATTAGAATCATGAAGTTAACAATTTAGGCATGCACAATTACTTCTCAGTCTTGAGATATCACAACCAAGTCATGTCCGAATGACAAATAATAATATGCAAAAATTTATTTTCAACATAAAAAAGGGTGTTGATACTTTGATATTGTATGCTGTAAAATACACCTATTTAATATCAAAATAAATTATTATTTTCTTATTATACACAATATTTATTATATATTATCAATGAAGGGTGATGTTAAAGTATTATTTTCCAACAAAAAGTAGAGGCCAAACATGTTTATGGGTTTGCAGATGAATTATTGGGTTGGGATCACAAAATGATGACTACCAGATAATAATAATTATTTCTAACAAAATAACTCTAACATGTTGACTAATATATAACAAACCTGTCAAATAGTAAAATCATGAAATTAACAATTTAGATATGCACAATTACTTCTCAGTTACCCTGAACTTGAGATATCAAAACCAAGTCATGTCCGAATGACAAATAATAATGTGGAAAAATTTATTTTCAACATAAAAAAAGGGTGCAGATACTTTGATATTATACGTTGTAAAATACAACCATTTGATATTAAAATAAATTATTATTTTATTATTATACATAATATTTATTATATATTATTGATGAAGGGTGATGTTAAAGTAATATTTTCCAACAAAAAATAGAGGCCAAACATGTTTATGGGTTTGCAGAAGAATTATTGGGTTGGGATCACAAAATGATGACTACCACAGAGTAATAATTACTTCTGAGAAAATAATTATAACATGTTGGCTAATATATAACAAACATGATAAATAGTATAATCATGAAGTTAACAATATAGACATACACAATTACTTCTCAGTCACCTGAACTTGAGATATCACAACCAAGTCATGTCCAAATGACAAATAATAATGTGGAAAAATTTATTTTCAACATAAAAAAAGGTGCTGATACTTTGATATTGTATGCTGTAAAATATAACCATTTAATATTAAAATAAATTATTATTTTATTACTATACATAATATTTATTATATATTATTAAAGAAGGGTGATGTTAAAGTATTATTTTCCAACAAAAGGTAGAGGCCAAACATGTTTAGGAGTTTGCACAAGAATTATTGGGTGGGGTCACAAAATGATTTCTACCATAGAGTAATAATTACTTCTGAGAACATAATTGTAGCATGTTGGCTAATATATAACAAATGTGTCAAATAGTAGAATCTTGAAGTTAACAATTTAGACATGCACAATTACTTCTGAGTCACCCTGAACTTAAGATATCATATCCAAGTCATGTCAGAATAACAAATAATAATATGCAAAAATTGATTTTCAGCATGAAAAAAGGTATTGATACTTTGATATTGTATGTTGTAAAATAAAACCATTTAATTAAAATAAATTATTATTTTATTATTATACATAATATTTATTATATATTATTGATGAAGGGTGTTGTTAATGTATTATTTTCCAACCAAAAAAAGAGGCCAAACATGTTAATAGGTTTGCAAAAGAATTATTGGGTTGGGATCACAAAATGATGACTACCACAGAGTAATAATTACTTTTGAGAAAATAATTGTAACATGTTGGCTAATATATAACAAACTTGTTTATGGGTTTGTAGAAGAATTATTGGGTTTGGATCACAAAATGATGACTACCAGATAGTAACAATTACTTCTAAGAAAATAATTGTAACATGTTGGTTAATATATAACAAACGTGATAAATAGTAGAATCATGGAATTAACAATTTAGATATGCACAACTACTTCTCAGTCACCCTGAACTTAAGATATCACAATCAAGTCATGTCCGAATGACAAATAATATTGTGCAAAAATTTATTTTCAACATAAAAAAGGGTGCAGATACTTTGATATTATATGTTGTAAAATACAACCATTTAATATTAAAATAAATTATTATTTTATTATTATACATAATATTTATTATACACTGTTGATGAAGGGTGATGTTAAAGTATTATTTTCCAACAAAAAGTAGAGGCCAAACAGGTTTATAGGTTTGCAGAAGAATTATTGAGTTGGGATCATAAAATGATAACTACCACAGAGTAATAATTATTTCTAAGAAAATAATTATAACATGTTGGCTAATATATAATAAACTTGGATAAATAGTATAATTATGAAGTTAACAATATAGAGATACATAATTACTTCTGAGAGTCACCTGAACTTGAGATATCACAATCTAAGTAATGTATAAATGACAAATAATAATGTGCCAAAATTTATTTTCAACGTAAAAAAAAAAGGTGCTGATACGTTGATATTGTGTTCTGTAAAATACAACCAATTAATATTAAAAGGAATTATTATTTTATTATTATACATAATATTTATTATATATTATTAAAGAAGGGTGATGTTAAAAAGTAGAGGCCAAACATATTCACCGCTACATGCATTTGAAGAGAGATGTGGGATGTTGTAGTGAGTAAGAGATGGAGGAGATGACACTTAAAAGAAGAAGGACATGCTTTTTGACAGTGAGAAGGAACAGAGCATCAGTAAAAAGAAGAAGAGACATTTTTAGTTAATGAAAAGAAACAGACAATGTGAGGAGAAGAAAAATACAAAGAGGATCACGGGTATAAGAAGCCTGTTCAAGTAATATTGACAAGTCGTCCACCTTTATATTTTAAAATTAAAGTAAGACTTTTTTACAAGTAATTAACCTTTTTAACATGAAGAAAGAGCATTTATGTTGAAGTTCTCAGCAATTGAATTTACAATGAAATTGTTCGAGACCTCCTCAGCACTGACAACACTTCACTTAGGCTACGTACGTGATGATGCAGAGGTAAATGCCTTTATATTCGATAAAAGTTTAATAAAAGTTGAATAAAAAATATTGCATAACTGTTTTTTAATTATTCATTATTTTCATATGAGAGGCCCCATTTTAGAGAAAATCATAGAGGAGACTCCAGGGGGCATTTAAAAGAGCTTATAGCTTTAAGTGAAAGTAAAGGACTTTCAATAGTTTTCTTGTTACAGTTTAGTCAGTAGTAGGCATTATTGTATTGCTTACTTATTCTTGCAGCTCAGAGACAGGTGGGAGAGAAATACCTAAATGAAAACTGGATATTTGTGTTAGTGACCAATACTTCCCCTGTGAATTTATGTATCCTACTGCTAAGTGTTAGATTAGACCTCAAATAGATTTGTTGGCCTCACTTTCTTTTTTATATATTTTTGAATCGAGTAGGGTTTTTCTCTAATATATCTTACTGTTATTTATGTTGTGTTGGCGGTTAGAGACAGTGTTCAACATGTGTCGCACTCTCCCTGGAAACACTTGAATGTAGCCATTTTATATAGGTTAATAGCCTTATTTTTTGGGATAAAATTTGATATCTTAGATATAGTTGTATTGATATTAAATAGAATTTTCATACAGATTCATGGTACATATTTCTGTGTTTTCTTTACTCCTTACATGTTCATAATATGAATTTCAATCATTCAGATGGAAAAGGAGATCAGGGAGCTAACTAAGCAACGAGACCTTGCTCAATCAAGGTTGAAGATTTGTTGCGCATGGTCGGGAAGGAGCAGATATCTGGAAAAGTAGTTTATATTTCATAATTTATTACATGTTTGATGTGGTGCCTTTAAATTGGAATTGTATTTGTTCAGGCTAGCATTATTAATTATCAATCTTAATCTGCAGGAAGGGGAAGATATATAGATGACTGTTCAGTATCAGAGTTATCAAGCATTTGGCCCTCATCATCCTAAAACACACATTATAGAGTTGAACAACCCTCATTATTATGATGGAGATAGTGGAAGTAATCCTGATGGTAGGTCCTTGCTTATCTATGCATGTAGTGTAAATAGTTTGATAATAAAGATTATATTCTTTGGTGGAACTGCATCAGATTCTGTCATTATACATTTGTTAGCTACTTTTGCTTGTACAGAAGACACTAAAGATGTTCTCAGTCTTCCATGGGAAGATGTTCTCAGTCTTCCATGGGTAGTCTTTCTGTTGATGATCTTAGAGCGAGCAGCATCAGAACATGTGCTGATGAGGATATTTCTAGCATCAAGACTTTCGATGCTGGAATGAAAGAAATGGTCAAACAAAAATATGAAAAGCAGTTTGTTGACAGTCAGGTGAGAATAATCTTAAGCAATCCTTAGCTTTGTATTTATAAAGTTCTAGTAATCTTAAGCAATCCTTAACTTTGTATTTATAAAGAAGAACATTGTTCATATTCAAGAATAATCTAAAAGAATGTTATCATCTTGTATTCGTCTTAGGACGTTTATCTCTGTAGTGAGTTAGGTCCAAATAATACTCAAGTCTTAGCCAATAATAATTACGATTCAAATAATACACAGGTTTAACCAAGAGTGACTATGTTCCAAAGAATATTCGATCTTAGTCAAGAGCGAGTGTGTTCCAAATAATACTTGATCTTAGCCAGTAGTGACTACATTCTAAATAATACTAGATCTTAACCAGGAGTGACTATGTTCCACCAATCTTAATCACGAGTACTTGTGTTTCAAATAATGTCTGTATTTCGTTAGGACTGTTTGGTTCTAAAAGATACTCGTGTTTAACTAAGAGTAGTTAGGTTAAAAGAATACTTGTGAGTGTGTCCAAATAATACTTGCTCTGTAACTTGTAACATTAGTCTATATTAGTGGAACCTTGATTATGTTGATCAAGAACTGGATGTAGTCGGAGATTATCAAACGAACCAGTATAAAATTTTCTTGTATAAATCTCTCTAATCCTTATCTTTTTATGTTGCGTGTTATTAATATGCATCTAGTCTAAGAATGAGAGTTTTGCCAAAACATGTTTTGAAAATCAATTTTGACAATGCATCTGACAAACTTGAAGTTGCATATGAAGTTTTTCATTCAAATGTTACTCTTAAGAGAACTACCTGCAGTGTGTCTGTCGTATATAAACTTTGTTTGCTCATGTTTATCAGATGAAGCTTTCCAATTTTTTTTGAAAAGTTTTAACAATTTAATCATCCCTTCTTGTGCATTTAATCTAATTTCACAATTGTTCTAGTTTTTGTATCTTCCAAAAAGAAAAAATAATCTCAAAAGATTTTTTCTAGATCCGAAAGAGAGTATATTGATTCTCCCAATACTAAAAAGTATATTATTGTTAAATCATATTTTAGCAAACCTTACATTGCCCTAAATGATTTTGATTAAGTACTTTAGAATAAGAATTGAAACATAAAAACATATATGTTTTTAGTTATCAGACTTAATAGACACAATTGCTTTGTTTGATAATTAGTGTTAAAGCAAAAATAAGACATCCTAAATGTGTTGTGACCTTATGTGCTTAAAGACAACAATTCAATAGCGTGAAATACATGAAGCAATTATGTCTAACAGACACATATAGATCACAAATGCATATGCTTCGTCAAATAGACAATAGAGTCAAATTTCACTTTGTTTAATAAGTAAATTGAAAATTATTTAGGTGATAAGTATAGACCAAGATTTAAGTATTCCAAAGCTTAAGTATGAAGAAGCAAAGAATGTCTTATATGTTTGTCTCAGAAGATCCACGCCAAGTAACAACGTTCAAAAATATTTTGGAATATGAGTTAAAGTTGAAATAATCACCAACTTCTCTAACATGACTAGTTTTAACTATGAATCAACTCTCTATCCTATATGGTGTACACTATGTTTTTACTCATTCATCAGTAAGTTTCAGATTATTTTTCTACAAATGCCTTATCATTATCAATTTGGTTGTTATTATAATAATAGTTGTTTTATTATATTATAATTATAAATAGAATTACAGTAATTAAAATATATTTAAAAAGTTAAAAAATAATTAAATAAAATCATATTCTTTAATGCGATCTCAAGTTATTCTTTTAAAAATATGATCACGTTTACGAAACGATTTTTCACAATAAAATCATATTTATAAACACAATTATCTATTTTGAAAATTAAAAAAGACTATCAATTTTGATAATATTAAAAATAAATTCAGCCAATTTAGAAAAGGTATAAAGGATTAAATAGATAGGACATCCCATTTCTTTCTAGGTCATGACAAAAAAAAATGTAAGTAATATTTTACATTTTATAAAATTATTATGTAATCTATCCCTCTACTATAAATGATGAAAATTATAATAAAAAATTAATATTTTATCGTAAAAGACAATCAAAATAAAATGAAATTTGTGGTTAAATAAAACTAGAGCGAGTGAGGATATTTGGCCACAAAGAGCAGAAAATGGAAACAATTGTTAAAAACAAAAGTTCCGTACAGTCCGTGTGTCTTTTCCTTTGTCTTCTTAATTATTTAATTTTTTCTTGAGTGGTCAGCTTTCTCCTACTGGCAATTTGTTTTTTCTATCTTCTCCTCAAATCTAAAGTAGATTCTTATCATTTTTTCAAAATCATTCATTGCACCAATAAAATATTTATAACAGATTATAATAATTCAATTAATTTGAAGTAAGTTTACTTTTATTTCAGTATTTCTTTATTCATAATTCTTTACCATAAGAAAAAAAATCAGAATTATCTCTAGTTAAAATTTGTTGGAAATGTTTAAGTAAAAACTAGTCTCTTATGAATTAACTATGACAAAAAATATTAATAAGGTAAAGTTTGATAAGTAAAAATTTCGTAACTAACAACTACATACAAAATTTTCAAATTCGTAATAAATTTATATGGCATAATTTATAGATAACACATTTATGTAATAATCTGTAGATTTTGTGTACATATAATTATATTTGGACATAATTTGTAAGTAATTATTTATTGATGAGATTCTTAAGTAATTACTTATTGATAATATTTGTAGATAATAACATACATTTTTTATAAATTTAGAATTATATAATTCTATAATTAATTCTATAATTTTTTAATTTTATAGTTTTAGTTTTATGATTTTATCTTGATTTTATAATATGATAATTTTATGGTTTCATAACTTTTATAGTTATTTAATTTGTAATTTTGTAATTTTATATTTTTTTAATTCTATAATTTTGTAATTATATAGATTTTACAATAACTTTCTAGTTTTATAATTTTATAATTTCATGCACTGTCTGACAAAAAAACAAAAAATGTATGTAAAAAAAATTGGATGCAATAAGACTCTCTCTTGTGTATATTGATCAGACTATTGTGTTGAATATTGCTCCATTGTACTAGAGGGCTTGTGTCAATGAAGACTGAGCACTCCTACAATTATCTAATTACTATACAAAAGAAAGAATTCGACACATATTATGATTTACTGTAGGAAATACGTGAGATTACTACTACATTTTTCCAAAAAACAATTGCGTTTTTTTTATTAGAAAAATATTATGTAACAAATTGAAAGAATAATAATAAAAATTGTTTTTAAATGTCTAAAATATTTATCAAATTATATGATATCATTATATAATCGTCTGTATTATAGTATAATATATAATAATCTGTATTATAGTATATTATATTTAATTCATCTATCTAAAATATAAAAAATAATTCATATATGTTACAGATGAACTGCAATAGTTTCATACCTTCCACACAGAACAAATAATGAAATGAAGAACTATAGGAACACCTATTTGAAGAAGAAGCTGAAAAAGTTGCAAGCAGGTTGTGAAGGTAACTTGAGAGAAGGATTTTTAGCCTCTAGACAAATTCCTAGAGATTACTGGGAAAGAATGCTTCAAATCGATATCCAAATGGCAAAGACAATTCCTTCTACCCTTTAGATGGTAAAAGCAAGCAATGATGCACAACACACATACGGAAGATTAAGCACTTGATTTTGTAGGCAAACCCATAAGATACTCACTATAGGATAAATTTACAAACTTAACATTTTCAAGTTTGAAATGAGATATAAGCGTGATTCACATAAGAAAATACACTATCTTCACCCAAAACCTTAAGATATTGGGTTTGTTGGCTATTTTCATTATATGTTGTTCAATTTTCTCATCTTTATTTAATGTGGGACTTAGACTCACACTTGAATACTTAACACACATTTGCTTGACTTTGTCTAAAGTGCAGGGGCTTAAATAGTAGATAGTCATCATAGAGTTGTTAATAATAGGAAATTGTTGAAGAAAAATAGTTTTAGCTTTTTATAAAAGAAATCATTTGATGTGACTTGTTCTTGCAAACAGATCCTCTTGACATACGACCAGACATTCCCCTGCAACATAAAATAAACATTATGTTTTCTTGTAGTACGAGATTAGCTTAAATCTATTATCATTTGATTTTGTAAAAACTTTATTAGATATAACTTGAGACTGCACAATATTGTATGTCTATTAGACAAAATACTTGTATCTTACATAATTTGTTGTTGAAACTAAACTATTGTCTTAGAAAAATTACCATATTTATACTTAAGTGTTTGCAATACTTATTCAAAATGATTGGGTATTAAACTTTTACTTTAACAAATTCATTGAGAATAATAACTAAGAATAGAAATTTACAATACCAAGTATTGTTGGGTCAGCTAGGCATGTAATGTATGTGGGCCAAATATTTAATTCAATTATTTCTATTACATTGGATTGTATGTCCACATCCTATGTCATTTAATAGGATCATTCATGGACAAATTCTTCCTCCACCCCCATACCCTCTTCCTGCACCCCCATATAATTTTTTTATTCCATAACTGCCCTTCATGAAATTACATAAATACCCCTATCTTAATAAAATCCCTCCCCTTCCCAACCGGATGACCAGGCCATTCGGTTTAATTTTTTGAAAATGAGAACCAGATGCACCCCCCATCCGGTTCTCATTTTAAAAAAAAATACAAACCGTCCGGTAAGAGAACCTTCGTCTGGTTTACATAAGCCATTTGTGACTTCCGTTCCTTCGTTATTCAAAATCTTTCAATTAATCCTTCATAGAAGCATTAGGTAACCAATTTATGATGTTTATTAGCAATTAGTAGGTGATATTGATGATTAGAGTAGTTGATTTGGGATTTGGGGGGCTGTCGACGGCGAATTTGAGGATTTTCCGATCTGCTGGGTTGAGAACCTGATGGAGTCGTTCGGTTTGTATTTTTTTTTTAAAATGAGAATCGGATGCACCCCCATCCGGTTCACAATTTCAAAAACGAAAGAGAGGGTATTTATGTAATTTCATGAAGGACAGTCGTGGAAAAAAAATTATATGGGGGTGCAGGAAGAGGGTATGGGGGTGGAGGAAGAATTTGTCTCATTCATGACTATAAACAAAGTCCAAGACAAATATTTACCTTTTACTTTCTTGAGCAAACTGTCTATATGTTTATGGTTAAGAGTATAGAATTTAGAAGACAAACAATTAACTGTTTTAGCAAGCTTCAATCATCTTTTACTAATAATCGGATAAAAAAAACAAAGGAATGGACCAACTAATGGAATTAAAACTAAATTATTAGAATGATTAAGTTAGGAAACCACATGTAACTATAGTTTATATTATGATAGAACACAAAATATTAGCAAGTTTTTTCAACTAAAAAGTTTATTTATGACTTTAATAGTCTTTTACATTGAGCAACTACTTGGACATTTAAATCTCTTATGCTTGTCCAAATTTTTTCCATAATTTTCCTAACTGATCAATTGTACTCACACTTCTTCAAGCTGTTTATGAGTTTGCTGAAGAATTATTGGGTTGGGATCACAAAATGATGACTACCACATATTATTATTTACTTGTGAGAAAATAATTGTAACATATTGACTAATATATAATAAACATGTCAAATAATAGGATCATAAAGTTAACAATTTAGACATAGCACAATTACTTCTCATTCACCCTGGACTAGACTTGAGATATCACAACTAAAGTGTAACAATTTATTTTTAACAACAACAAGAAACAGAGGCTAAACATAGTTCACCACTACATGCATTTGAAGAGAGATGAAGGACGTTGTAGTGAGTAAGAGATGAAGTAGATGGCACTAGAAGAAGAAGGACATGCTTTTGGACATTGAGAAGGAACAGAGCAACAGTAAAAGGAAGAGGAGACTTTTTTAGTTAATGAAAAGAAAGACAGCATTTATATTGAAGTTCTGAATAATTGAAATTTACAATGAAATTGTTCGAGACCTCCTCAGTAGTGACAACACTTCACTTAGGCTACGTGATGATGCAGAGGTGAATGCCTTTATATTGGATAAAAGTGTAATAAAAGTTCAACATAACTGTTATTTTAATTATTCATTATTTTCATATCAGAGAGACCCCATTTCATATCATAGAGGGGGCATTTAGACGAGCTTATAGCCTTCTGTGAAGGTAAAGGACTTTGCATAGTTTTCTTGTTACAGTTTAGTCAGCAGTAGGCATTATTGTATTTCTTACTTCATTCTTGTAGCTCAGAGACAGGTTGGAGAGACATACCTAAATGAAAACAGCTCTAGATCTCACCAAGTTATCAGATTGTTATGTGTCTTCCCCTTGCATGCTTAATATTTTTTACTGATAGACTTCCATTAACCGAGTTGCATCATTTCAGACACCCCAGTAGCTACTGTGGTATGTTTACTTTCTTTAAAATTATTGTGGGCATTATCAAAGATTTTATAATTATTTAATGTCTTTTTATTTCTCTGCAGAACTTTGTTGATTTGGCAGGGCGTGCATCTCAGGCATCATCAGCTGGAATGAGACTAAAAAGGCAGGTTGCCATATAAACCTTACTCTTGGAACAGTCATTCGCAAGCTTAGGTTGTCTACTCGCTCCTCAGTTTATGATGTCTTCCTTATAATATAGTTTATTTATGTCGTTTCTAATATAGTTAGAAAATCTACGTCAAATTTATTTAATTTCACAAGACATGTCTTTTAATTTTATTATTGCCTAATCATATTATTCTAGTTTTCTTTATAACCCTCTGGCTGTTAGGCTGCTTGGTTTTCTATATGCATGAAACTAACCAGCCTAAATGGGACTATTATAATATCATAGTAGGATAGCGTGTTTATATATAAAGAATTATTGTATCCTCTTTAGTTAATTTATATATAAAACTCTTAAGTTAATGAGATGAAATCTAGTTAATATGATGTTTATTTCATCCCTCGTCAAGAAATTGTGACAGAAAGGAAGGCAGATAATTATGTACCCGTGTGGCTAATTGGAAGTATCTTTACACAAGAAATCTTCTGCATATTCAAAACTTTAATGCAGGAGCGACCCTATAACTGTTTAATAAATCCATTGACTTGATGTGAATGAATACAGTAACGGGAGACATGGACACATTTTCCAAGTTCACACTATATTGCAGCCATGTTTGGGTGAAAATATTAGGATGGTTGAAGATCTCACGTTGATTAGAAATAAATCTAGTTTATAAGTAGGTGTAAATTTCACCTTACAAGCTGGTTTTGTGAGATTGAGTTAGACTTAAAGTTTACCTTTTAAGATAGTATCAAAGTCTATCATAACAAAGTTGTTAGACCTATTAAACCATTCATTATCGGATCATCTTTAAATATATAGTTTTATGCACGAATTGAAAAGTTTCGACATATAAGACCAGGTGTTGAAAATTTTACAATGACTACAAATAAAATTAGTTTATAAAAGTATAAACTTTATCTTACGAATTGGTTTTATAAAATTAAGTAAAAAAAATTTCATACAGAGAAGGTCGTATAAGTCACTGATTGAATCTTGTGCTATAATGTTTGTATTGATTGTGGACAGTAATAATAACCTCTCTTTTCTGGATATTTGTGTTAGTGACCAATACTTCCCCTGTGAATTTATGTATCCTACTGCTAAGTGTGTTAGATTAGACCTCAAATAGATTTGTTGGACTCACTTTCTTTTTTATATATTTTTGAATCTAGGGATTTTCACTAATATATCTTACTGTTATTTATGTTGTGTTGGCGGTTAGACACAGTGTTCAACATGTGTCGCACTCTCCCTGGAAACACTTGAATGTAGCCATTTTATATAGGTTAATAGCCTTAATTTTTGGGATAAAATTTGATATCTTAGATATAGTTGTATTGATGTTAAATAGATTTTTCATACAGATTCATGCTACATATTTATGTGTTTTCTTTACTCCTTACATTTTCATAATATGAATTTCAATCATTCAGATGGAAAAGGAGATTAGGAAGCTAACTAAGCAACGTGACCGTGCTCAATCAGGGGTTGAAGATTTGTTGCGCATGGTCGGGAAGGAGCAGATATCTGGAAAAGTAGTTTATATTTCATAATTTATTACATGTTTGATGTGGTGCCTTTAAATTGGAATTGTATTTGTTCAGGCTAGCATTATTAATTATCAATCTTAATCTGCAGGAAGGGGAAGATATATAGATGACTGTTCAGTATCAGAGTCATCAAGCATTTGTGGTCCTCATCATCCTAATATACATTATAGAGTTCATCAACCCTCATTATAATGAAGGAGATAGTGGAAGTAATCCTGATGGTAGGTCCTTGCATATCTATGCATGTAGTGTAAATAGTTTGATAATAAAGATTATATTCTTTGGTGGAACTGCATCAGCTTCTCTCAGTCTTCCATGGGAAGTCTTTCTGTGGATGATCTTAGAGCGAGCAGCATCAGAACATGTGCTGATGAGGATATTTCTAGCATCAAGACTTTCGTTGCTGGGATGAAAGAAATGGTCAAACAAAAATATGAGAAGCAGCTTGTTGATAGTCAGGTGAGAATAAGTCGTTTCAGCTATTTTCGTAAGTATTACTGATCTTTTCATTTTCTCTTTCCTAAGTATGGGAGACTGTTTACTATTATACAATATTGATCACTGATCACATTCATGCAGATAACAGATAAACTGATCATTCTTATCTGTATAAATATATGACTGTTAGATTGTAGTGTTTACAGAAATATAGGTTCTTAAGTGGGAAAACTTTACTCTAGGAATTTCCTTATGTGTCATTTAATCCATGAAGGTTCTTCCTTTGCACTTACAAATGGTAGGAGAAACTCCAGCTTCCACAGTGACAAGACTTGTATATGATACTAACAGGCATGGATAATGAGTTAACGTAATTATATCTATATGCTGCAAATTATATGTGCTACTGCTGTTCAAAATTTCGTACAACTTTAGATGATTAAAAATTCTGAATTTGGAAGGTCAATATTTAAATCTCGATTCTTTTGAAAAAATTATGATTTTCTGAGCTTCAAGGTTCTGCTCTCTCTTTCTGTCACTTCTGCATGTATTTGAGTTTCTTGTATATTATTTGGAATCCAAATGGGCACATTGGCCAACGAAAAGATTTCTACATTGACACTGAATTTGAGAAAGAGATCATGATAATTTATCCTCTCATTATAATTTGAAATATTCAAAATAATTCTTGAGTTTTTCTGAGTAAAGAGAAGAGTGTAAAAATTCTATAATGAAAGTTTTAATTAAAGAAAGAGGGTCTAAATATCTCCAGTAACGCCTATAAATATACCTCATTGTATTTGATATTTTCAAGACAAAGAAACTTGATTTCTTTCTTTTTCTTATCTCTTTTTTTTCAACAAAATGATATTTATTAAATTGATATTTGAATCGTGAATATTTTTTATTTTTTTAATTATAAATTGAATTTTAATATGAATATTAAGATACATGATAAATAAAGTATAATATTTTTAAATAAGAATAAGTGACATAAAAAAAATATTATAACTATATCCTAAGTAAAAATGAAGTCAAAATGTTTCATCTATAAAATCAAAACATTTTAATAAGATGTGAAATACTATTTTCTATATTTAAATCCTACGTCCTAATCTTATGATTTCATTTATCATCTCCGAGATCAATGTCTGTTACATCATCTTTTTCTTCTAATATAAAATTCTATTGAAGTTTATTCTTGTCTTTTTTCTCCACCTCTTCAACCATTTTTTTTTTCAATTTCATTATCATTTGTGGTTATTGTTGATTTTCCCTTTTTTGTCAACCTTAGTAGTTAAATTTTTTGGCCCTATTAAAGAAACAAAAAACATATTATAAGTATTATAAAATTTATGATTAATTTAATTGTACAAGTTTTTTAGTTTAAACAAATACCTCTTTTTTTTCTTGTTTGGAGCTCCCTCTTCAAGGGTAAAAGATTAAAGTATATCCATCTATGAAACATCTTTTGGAAGGAAAGGATCTTCCTTTGCAGTATCCATTCATCATCTGATTCAGTATCAAATAATAACATAAGATCATAAATATTCTTTTTCTCCTCTCTAACATTTTGTCTCATTTCAAGGTGAAGGTTAGACTTAACAAAGACAAGAGCATTTAATTTTTGTTGTTCTAAGCAATTTCTTCTTTTAGTATGCACTTGATCAAATATGCTCTAACTTCTTTCACACCCAGTATCACTACAATTGAGACTTAAACCCTTGTTGCTGGATTTTGTAGCTCTTTACCCTTTCCATCATAACTTTTCCAACAAAGTGCTGCAATTTCAAATAAAAAGCTAACATTACATCCAGAATGTTCTACCTTTTATAAAACCATGAAGATTAACTAAATGCTTTACCAGACTGCATCTTATCCTTGTATCTAATGTCATATTTCTTCTAAACAATCCTTGTGCTTTCTTTAATTTATCAAGTTGTTGATCAAGTTGAAATCTAATGCTTCTATCTGGAATTATTTTTTCAATAGTCTCATACAAACCATATAAAACTTTATTGTCCTCATTGAAGTTTTTGTCATAACTAAATATGATAAAAATGAAAAAAAAATATTGAAATAAAAATCATTATTAATTTGCAATAATGATTAAGGTATAATATTAATAATAATAATAATAATAATAATAGTTACTTACTTGGGATTAAGGTAGTGCACAGTAACATGAAGAGACCTATGTCATTGCAAATTTCAACAAGTGTTAATTATTTTCCACACCTTTTTGTATCGAGAATCTTGATCTTGAAATTTGTAGTTATTTGTTCTTTAGTTCTATTCATAACTTCATATATATATGGCATAACAGGTTTTGTGTTTCCATCTACAAGCCTTAATACTTTCATAAGTGGAATTACACACTTCAAACAATATTGGATGGATTTCCAGAATCTATCATCACATAAAATCATGTTCAGCACTTATTCACCATTATTTTTACTAGCATAAAGTTAAGCATTCTTCTGAAACAAACATGCTCAAAGAGCATTTTTCTGTTGTGTTATGCATTGTAGGGTGAGAAAAGCAGTTGCAAATCTTGTGACTTCTAGTGAAGCTAATTTTTTTTCCTTTGGAATACTTTTTATACAAGTTAGGACCAATGTATGCCTATAAATGAAAGTTTGTGACCTTTTTGGCATTTGCAATGATATTATAAAATACTGGGAGTTGACCAATGTCTTCAAGAATTAAATGAAGGAAATGAGTTGTAGAGGGAGACCAAAATAATTTTTTTTCTCTTCTCCTCTAACATTGTTCCTACCGCCACAAAATTAGAAGTACCATCAATCACAACTTGCACAACATTATCCTTCCTAATTTCTTCTACCATGGAATCTAATAGTTCAAACATTTGTTTGACATCCTTGATCACATTACTAGTATCAATAGATTTTAAGAAAAAAATTCCACTTGGACTATTCACCAAAAAGTTTGTAAGAGACCTCCCTTTTCCATCTGTCCAACCATCACACATCGAAGTACAACCCCATTTCTCCCATTTAACCCTATATTTCTCCAAACTAGCTTGGATATTGCCAACTACTTTTTTCAATAAGACACCCTAACTTCATGATAAGTAGGATACTTTAAACCCTTTCCATATTTAGCAACAAATTTTAACATTTGAACAAATAAAAAGCTTCTTACCAAGTTAAATGGTAAATCGTTGTCATATATGCATTTGCAAATGTCTAAAATCACCAATTTTTTGTCTTTATGAATTTCATTCATGGTTTTTGCTTTATAACTCATTGTTTCCTCTTCCTAAAAAATTAATGTCTCGTTTTTATTACTATCTTGGATATCCACTCCTTCAAAACAATTTTGATGATTTACTTCTTTGATTTTTTTTCTTTATTTTCTAATAACTTAAAGAAAATGTCTTTGATATTGTTTGGAACATATATACATGCAATGACATTTTTCGTTGTTCCAACAAGATGATGTTTCATTCTTGCAACACTACCCCCAACAAGTATGTGAACAATACTTAACTTGACTAGAAGTCTAGAGGGGGAACTCTCTCACAATGATTCCATATAATATATGTTTCTTTCTTTTGCTTTGTATGACTCATTGCCTCTACCAACAAAATCAAACAAACAATAACTTATATTTTTTTTTTTCCTAAAAGAAAAAAATAAACAAATTTTTTCAAACTTTTATAGAAAAAAAGAGAAAAAAATATATAAAAACAAATACAGAACAATTATATATAAAAAATAAAAAAAATTATATAAACACATACTTAAACAATCTTATTCTTATATAATAAAGTAAAACAAGTATTTAAATAATTTTATATAAAGATAAAATAAATAGAAACTTAAATAATTTCATATGAAAAATTACTTAAATAATTTTATATAAAATGTAATAAAATTACTTAAAGATTGTCTTGAAAGTTGATAACACCAACAAATTTTTTGGAAAAGGCAGGTGGTAGTGCTATAGAGTCAGCCAACAATGTTAGGACATGCACATTAAGCTAAAGAAGAAAAAACTACTTGTCTAGGTCTAATAAGTCATGTCGTATATTAGAGAAGTCATGCAAAAAAGTTACATGTATTTAATGCTAAGTTAATAGTATTTAATGTGTCTCTAAGCTAGAAGCATGGACAAACGATAATTGAAGAAGAACTTTGGTTTGCTTGACAATGACAGGATTTACAACAATTCTTTTCTTCTTAGCTCTTTATAATGAAAATCTTTATGAAGAAAGAAGATTGACGAAACTCTTTCAACAAGAATGAGAACAAGTTCTAGTAATCTTAAGCAATCCCTAGCTTTGTATTTATGAAGAAGAACATTGTTCATGTTCGATAGTAACCTAAAAGAATGTTTATCATCTTGTATTCGTCTTAGGACGTTTATCTCTTTAGTGAGCAAGGTCCAAATAATACTCAAGTCTTAGCCAATAGTAGTTACGATCCAAATAATACCTAGGTTTAACCAAGAGTGACTATGTTCTAAAGAATACTCGATCTTAGTTAAGAGTGATTGTGAATAATACCTATGTTTAACCAAGAGTGACTATGTTCCAAAGAATACTCGATCTTAGTTAAGAGTGACTGTGTTCCAAATAATACTTGATCTTAGCCAGTAGTGGATATATTCCAAATAATACTAGATCTTAACCAGGAGTGACTATGTTCCACCGATCTTAATCACGATTACTAGTATTCCAAATAATGTTTGTGTTTTGTCAAGAGTGTTTGGTTCTAAAAGATACTCGTGTTTAACTAAGAGTAGTTAGGTTCAAAGAATACTCGTGATTGTGTCCAAATAATACTTGCTTCATAACTTGCAACATTAGTCTACATTAGTGGAATCTTGATTATGTTGATCAAGAACTGGACGTAGTCCAAGTTTATCAAATGAACCAGTATAAAATTTCTTGTATAAATCTCTCTAATCCTTATCTTTTTTTGTTGCATGTTATTAATATGCATCTAGTCTAAGAAGGAGAGTTCTGCCAAAACATGTTTTGAAAAGCAATTATGACAATGCATCTGTCAAACTTGAAGTTGCATATGATGTTCTTCATTCAAATGTTACTCTTAAGAAAACTACCTGCAGTGCGTCTATCGCATATAAACTTTGTTTGCTTATGTTTATCAAATGAAGCTTTCCAAATCTTTTTGAAAAGTTTTAACAATTCAATCATCCCTTCTTGTGCATTTGATCTAATTTCACAATATTTCTAGTTTTTGTATCTTCCAAAAGGAAAAAATGATCTCCAAAAGTTTTTTTCTAGATCCGAAAGAGAGTATGTGGGTTCTCCCAATACTAAAAAGGTATATTATTGTTAGATTATGTTTTAGCAAACCTAGCATTACCCTAAATGATTTTGATTACGTGCTTTAGAATAAGAATTGAAACATAAAAACATGTGTTTTCAGTTATTAAACTTAATAGACACAATTGCTTTGTTTGATAATTAGTGTTAAAGCAAAAATAAGACACCCTAAATGTCTTGTGACCTTATGTGCTTAAAGACAACAATTCAATAGCTTGAAATACATGAAGCAATTGTGTCTAACACACACACATCATATCACAAATTCATATGCTTTGTCAAAACAGCCGAAAGAGCCAAATTCCACTTTGTTTGATAAGTAAATTGAAGATTATTTAGGTAATAAGTATAGACCAAGACTTAAGTATTCTAAAACTTAAGTATGAAGAAACAAAGAATGTCTTATATATTTGTCTCAGGAAGATCCACGCCAAGCAACAACGTTCCCAAATATCTTAGAATATAAGTTAAAGTTAAAATGATCACCAACTTCTTTAACATGGCTAGTTTCAACACTCAACTCTATCCTGTATGATGTGCACTTTTAATCATTGTTTGGTATAAAAGAATCTATTACCAAAGAAAATAAATATTGTCACTTATTAGAATTTGTAAAAAGAAAATGTTTCTCAATGTAAGGATTTGTTAGACGGTAATAGAAGAAATAAAGAAAACAATAAAGAGTGTTCAAAGTTAAACAAAATGTAATGAATAATTTTCAAAAACTTATAAGAAGACATTTTTTAAAAAGAAAATGAGTCATATTTTCCAAGTACTTAGACTTTACTGAATTTTTCACCCTAAATTTTTTGTAAAAATAGTGTTCGTTATCTCGTATTAATGGAAACAACTTAAAGCTTGTATATGATAAAACATAATATTTTCTAATAAACAAAAACCTATTAAACATTATGATATTTAATTAAATATTCTTATCAGTATTATTTTCTTAGTTTTTCTCGTACATTCTTTTGTTCCATACTGTAGTTGTAAAACCTAATAAAAAGTCCTCTGTTTTCACATTTTAAATAACAAAGAATGAGAAAGAACTGTTTTATTCATTCATCCGTACGTTTTAGATTATTTGTCTACAAATGTCTTATCATTATTGGTTGTTACTATAATAATAGTTATCATATTATAATTATAAATAGAATTATAGTAATTGAAATATATTTAAAAAGTTAAAAAATAATTGAATGACATCGTATTCTTAAAAGCGATCTCAGGTTATTCTTTTAAAAATATCATCACGTTTACGAAATGATTTTTCACAATAAAATCATATTTATAAACACAATTATCTATTTTGAAAAAAAAAACTATCAATTTTGATAATATTAAAAATAAATTACGGCAATTTAGAAAAGATATAAAGGAATAAATAGATAGGACATCTCATTTCTTTCTAGGTCATGACACAAAAAATAATAAATGTAAGTAATATTTTACATTTTATAAAATTATTATGTAATCTATCACTTTACTATAAATGATGAAAATTATAATAAAAAATTAATATTTTATCGTAAAAGACAATCAAAATAAAATTAAATTTGTCGTTAAATAAAACTAGAGGGATTGAGGATATCTGGCCATAAACAACAGAAAATGGAAACAAATGTTAAAAACAAAAGTTCCATACTGTCTGTGTGTCTTTTCCTTTGTCTTCTTAATTATTTAATTTTTTCTTTTATGTGGTCAGCTTTCTCCTACTGGCAATTTGTTTTTTTCCATCTTCTCTTCAAATCTAAAGTAGATTCTTATCATTCTTTCAAAATCATTCATTGCACCATTAGGCAATAACTTAGAATAAAATATTTATAACAGATTATAATAATTCAATTTGAAGTAATTTACTTTTATTTTATTATTTCTTTATTCATAATTCTTTACCATAAGAAAAAAAATCAGAATTATCTATAGTTAAAATTTGTTGGAAATTTAAGTAAAAACTAGTCTCTTATGAATTATCTATGACAAAAAAATTCATAAGGTAAAGTTTGATAAGTAAAAATTTCGTAACTAACAACTACATACAAATTTTTCAAATTCGTAATAAATTTATATGATATACTTATAGATAACACATTTATGTAATAATCTATAGATTTTGTGTACATATAATTATATTTGCACATAATTTGTAAGTAATTATTTATTGATGAGATTCTTAAGTAATTACTTATTGATAATATTTGTAGATAATAACATACTTTTTTTTATAAATTTAGAATTATATAATTCTATATAATTTTTTAATTTTATAGTTTTAGTTTTATGATTTTATCTTGATTTTATAATATGATAATTTTATGGTTTCATAACTTTTATAGTTATTTAATTTGTAATTTTGTAATTTTATAATTTTTTTAATTCTATAATTTTGTAATTATATAGATTTACAATAACTTTCTAGTTTTATAATTTTATAATTTCATGCACTGTCTGACAAAAAAACAAAAAATGTATGTAAGAAAAATTGGATGCAATAAGACTCTCTCTTGTGTACATTGACCAGACTATTGTGTTGAATATTGCTCCATTGTACTAGAGGGCTTGTGTCAATGAAGACTGAGCACTCCTACAATTATTTAATTACTATACAAAACAAAGAATTGGACACATATTATGATTTACTGTACGAAATATGTTAGATTACACTGCATTTTGCCAAAAAGTAATTGCTTTTTTTCTATTAGAAAAATATTATGTAACAAATTAAAAGAATAATAATAAAAGTTACTTTTAAATGTCTGAAATAATCAAATTATATGATATCATTATATAATAGTCTGTATTATAGTATATTATATAATAGTTTATTTTATAGTATATTATATTTAATTCATCTATCTAAAATGTCAAAAATAATTCATATATGTTACAGATGAACTGCATTGTAGACAAATCCATTTCGAAGTGAGACATAAACGAGATTCACTTAAGAAAATGATATTATCTTCCATCCAAAACCTTATGAGCATTGGGTTTGTTGGCCTTTTTTCTTATATATTGTTCAATTTTTCTATTTTTATTTAATGTGAGATTTAAACTCATACTTGGATACCTGACACATATTTTCTCGACTTTGTCTAAAGTGCAGAGGCCTACAAAGTAGATAGTCTTCACAGAGTTGTTAATGATAGGAAATTGTTGAAGAAAAACAGTTTTAGCTCTTTATAAAAAAGATTATTTGATGTGACTTGTTCTTGCAAATGGATCCTCTTCACATACGGAAGTACCAGACATTCTCTACAACATAAATGTTTTCGTGTAGTACAAGGTTAGCTTAAATCTATGTGTGTATCGTTTGATCTTGTATAAATTTTATAACACTTATATCTTACATAATTTGTTGTTAAAACTAAATTATTGTCTTACAGATGAAACATTACCGTATTTATAGTTAACTGTTTGTTGTACTTACTCAAAATTATTAGGTATTAGACTTTTACTTTAATAAATTTATTGAGAATAATAACTAAGAATAGAAATTTACAATACCAAGTATTGTTGGGTCAACATTATTTCTAGTACATTGGATTGTATGTCCACATCCTAGAGTCATTCATTACTATAAACAAAGTCCAAGAAGATAAATATTTACCTTGAAAAATATTCTTACTTTCTCAAGCAAACCAATTTAGGAGACAAACAATTAACTGTTTTAGCAAGCTTCAGTCATCAAATACTAATAATCAGATAAAAAAAACAAAGGAATGGACCAACCAATGAATCAAACTAAATTATTAGAATGATTAAGTTAGGAAACGACTTGTAACTATAGTTTATATTGTGATAGAACACAAAATATTTGCAAATTTTTTCAGCTAAAAGTTTATTTATGACTTTAATAGTATTTTACATTGAACAACTACTTGGACATTAAAATCTCTTATAGTTGTCAAAATCTGCTCCACAATTTCCCTAGCTCATGGATTGTACTCAAGCTTATTCGAGCTGTATATAGGTTTGCAGAAGAATTATTGAGTTGGATCACAGAATAATGACTACCACAGAGTAATAATTACTTCTGAGAAAATAATTATAACATGTTGGTTAATATATAACAAACCTGTCAAATAGTAGAATCATAAAATAAACAATTTAGACATGCACAATTATTCTCAGTTACCCTGGACTGGACTTGAGATATCACAACTAAAGTGCAACAATTTATTTTCAACAGCAACAAAAAATAGAGGCGAAACATAGTTCACCACTACATGCATTTGAAGAGAGATGAAGGACGTTGTAGTGAGTAAGAGATGGAGGAGATGACACTTAAAAGAAGAAGGACATGCTTTGGGACATTGAGAAGGAACAGAGAGCAACAGTAAAAAAAAGAGTAGACTTTTTTATTTAATGAAAAGAAAGACAGCATTTATATTGAAGTTCTGAATAATTGAAATTTACAATGAAATTGTTCGAGACCTCCTCAGTAGTGACAACACTTCACTTATTAGGCTACGTGATGATGCAGAGGTGAATGCCTTTATATTGGATAAAAGTTTAATAAAAGTTCAATAAAAAAGATTGCATAAAAAATTCTGAATTTGGAAGGTCAATATTTAAATCTCGATGCTTTTGAAAAAAAAAATAATTATGATTTTCTGAATTGTAGGACCCTGAGGCAGGAAGAAAGAGGAACTTGAAAGATGTAGGCGTGGATCCGAGGTTGGAGTTTCTTTCTGTCAATTCTGCATGTATTTGAGTTTCTTGTATATTATTTGGAATCCAAATGGGCACATTGGCCAATATGACCAGCGAAAAGATTTCTAATTGACACTGAATTTGAGAAAGAGATCATGACAATTTATCCTCTCATTATAATTTGAAATATTCAAAATAATTCTTGAGTTTTTCTGAGTAAAGAAGAGAAGAGTGTAAAAAATTTTATAATGGAAGTTTGAATTAAAGAAACTCCTAGGAGAGGATCTAAATATCTCCATTAAACGCTTATAAATATACTCACTGTATTTGATATTTTCAAGACAAAAGAAACTTGATTTTTTTTCTTTTCTTGTCATCTCTTTTTTCTAGCAAAGTAGTACCAATCATAGTTATTGAATTTAGATTCATGAATATTTTTTGATTTTTTTAATTATAAATTGAATTGTAATATGAATATAAGATATATGATAAATAAAGTATAATATTTTAAATAAGAATAAGTGACATAAAAAAAACATTATAACTATATCATATGTAAAAATGAAGTCAAAATGTTCAATTTACAAAATCAAAACATAATAATAAGATATAAAATACTATTTTCTATATTTAAATCCTACATCCTAATTTTATGCTTTCATTCATCGTTTTCGGGATCAATGTTCATTAGATCATTTTTTCTTTTAATATAACATTCTCTCGAAGTTTATTCTCATCCTCTTCCTCCACCTCTTTAACCATTTTTTCAATTTTATTATCATTTGTGGTTATTGTTGATTTTCTCTTTTCTGTCAACTTTAGTAGTTAAATTTTTTAACCTATTAAAGAAACAAAAAACATATTATAATTATTATAAAATTTATGATTAATTTAATTGCACAAGTTTTCTAGTTTAAACAAATACCTCTTTTTCTTTTCTTGCTTGGAGCTCCTTCTTAAAGGGTAAAAGATTCATGTATATCCATCTATGAAACATCGTTTGGAAGGCAAGGATCCTCCTTTTCAGTATCCACTCATCATCTGATTCAATATGAGATAAAAACATAGGATCATAAGTATTTCCTTTCTCTCCTCTAACATTTTGCCTCATCTCAAGGTGAAGGTCATACTTAACAAAGACATGAACATTTAATTTTTGTTGTTCTAAGCAATTTCTTCTTTTAGTATGCACTTGATCAAATATGCTCTAATTTCTTTCACACCGAGTATCACTACAAATGAGACTCAAAACCCTTGTTGTTGGATTTTGTAACACTTTACCCTTTCCATCATAACTTTCCCAACAAAGAGCTGCAATTTCAAATAAAAAGCTAACATTAGATCCAAATTGTTTTACTTTTTATAAAACCATGAAGATTAACTAAATGTTTTACCAGGCTGGTTCTTATCCCTAGTATCTAATGTCATGCTTCTTCTAAACAATCCTTGTGTTTTTTTTTTTAATTTCTCTAAGTTGTTGATCAAGTTGAAATCTAATGCTTCTATCTGGAATTATTTTTTCAATAGTCTCGGACAAACTATATAAAACTTTTCACTGTCCGCATTGAAGTTTTTGTCATAATGAAATATGATAAAAAGGAAACAAAATGATTGAAATAAAAATCATTATTAATTTGTAATAATAATTAAGGTATAATATTAATAATAATAATGATGATATTTACTTACTTAAGAATAAGGTAGTACGAGTAACATGAAGAGACCTCTGTAATTGCAAATTCCAACAAGTGTTAATTATTTTCCACACCTTTTTGTATCGAGAATCTCGATCTTGAAATTTGTACCTATTTGTTCTTCAGTTTTATCCATAACTTCATAGATATATGGCATAGTAGGTTTTGTGTCTCCATCTACAAGCCTTAATACTTTCACAAGTGGAGTTACACACTTAAAACAATATTGGATGGATTTCCAGAATCTATCATCACATAAAACCATGTTCAGCACTTGTTCACCTTTATTTTACTAGGATAAAGTTATCCATTCTTCTGAAACAAACATGGCTCAAAGAATATTTTTCTGTTGTATTATGCATTATAGGGTTAGAAAAGCAGTTGCAAATCTTGTGACTGATAGTGAAGCTAATTCTTTTCCTTTGAAATACATTTTATATATGTTTACGACCCATGTCTGCCTATAAATGAAAGTTTGTGACCTTTTTGGCATTTTGCAATGTATTATAAAATACTAAGAGTTTATAAAATACTGGGAGTTGACCAATGTCTTCAAGAATTAAATTAAGGAAATGAGTTAAAGAGGGAGACCAAAATAATTTTTTTCTCTTCTCCTCTAACATTTTTCCCACTGCCACAAAATTAAAAGTACCATCAATCACAACTTGCACAACATTATCCTTCCTAATTTCTTCTACCATGGAATCTAATAGTTCAAACATTTGTTTAACATCCTTGATCACATTACTAGTATCAATAGATTTTAAGAAAAATGTTCCACTTGGACTATTGACCAAAAAGTTGGTCAGAGACCTCCCTTTTCCATCCCCAAACATCACATATCAAAGTACAACCCCATTTCTCCCATTTAACCTTAAATTTCTCAAAACTAGCTTGGATATTGTCAACTGCTTTTTTCAAATAAGACACTCTAATTTCATGATAAGTAGGATACTTTAAACCCTTTCCATATTCAACAATAGATTTTAACATTTGAACAAATAAGGAGCTTCTTACCAAATTAAATGGTAAAGTGTTGTCATATATGCATTTGCAAATGTCTAAAATCACCAGTTATTTGTCTTTAACCATTTCATTCATGGTTTTTGCTTTAAAACTCATTGTTTCCTCTTCCTAAAAAATGAATGTCCCCTTTTTATTACTATCTTGGATATCCACTCCTTCAAAACAATTTTGATGATTTACTTCTTTTATTTTTTTCTTTATCTTCTAATAACTTAAAAAACATGTCTTTGATATTGTTTGGAACATATATACATGCAATGACATTTTCCTTTGTTCCAACAAGATGATGTTCATTCTTGCAACACTACCCCAACAAGTATGCGAACAATACTTAACTTCACTAGAAGTCTATGAGGGGGAACTCTCTCAGAATGATTTCATATAATATTTGTTTCTTTCTTTTGCTTTGTCTGACTCATTGCCTCTGCCAACAAAATCAAACAAACAATAACTTATATTTTTTTTCCTAAAAGAAAAAAAAAAACAAAATTTTTCAAACTTTTATAGAAAAAAAGAAAAATATATATAAAAAAATACAGAATAATTATATATATAAAATAAAAAAAGTATATAAACACATACTAAAACAATCTTATTCTTATATAATAAAGTAAAACAAGTATTTGAATAATTTTATATAAAAAATTACTTAAATAATTTATATAAAATAAAATAAACAACTTAAATAATTTTATATAAAAATTAATTAAATTATTTTATATAAAAAATAAAAATAACAAAAATAAACAAATTTTAAAGTAAATTTTAAAATGAATTTTAAAAAAACAAAATAAACACTAACAAATAATTAATATTGTATATAAAAATAAAATATAAAGATAAAAAATATTACAATTGCCATAAATTGTGTGTAACAAAAATTAATCATGAATCACACGATTTGAATCTTATTCATGTCACGATTCAGACTATAAAACGATTCACCTACCGATATGTATCGTGAAAGGTAGCTTTTGAAACTAATCGTGATTCGCATCGTGCAATTCTTACAATTATAACTACCATGGTATCAAGAGCTTATTTTGATCTAGAGAGTTTAGAGAAAATAAATAGAGTCAAAAGATGGCAAACAATGGGTATATTACCTTCGAATTTTCTTATCTTACAAAAGAAAATTATGAAAAATGGTGTCTTCACATGAAACCGTTGCTAGACTTTTAAGGTGCTTGAGATATTGTAGAAAAAGGATACAAGATGAGGTGGAGACTTTGTTAAAAACAAGGAAAAAGGATCAACAAGTCCTTACTCTTATCCATCAATGTTTAGATGACCTCATGTTCGAGAATGTTGCCTAAGCTACTATGTCGAAGGAAGCTTGGGAGATCTTGGAAAAATCCCTCCAAATGCGTTAACAAAGTGAAGATAAGGCTTCAATCACTAAGGAGTGACTTTGAAGCTTTAAAGATGAAGAAATTCAAATCAATTGTTAATCAATTGAAGAAATATGGGGATAAAATAGAAGATCTTTGTGTGGTAGAAAAGATCCTCTGTTCCTTGACTCTAGAGTTTGATTGTGTGGTATGTGTGATTGAAGAGTCAAAATATCTTGACTCCATGGTCATTGAAGAATAGGAAGGTTCTCTATAAGCTCACGAAGAAATAATGAAGAGGAGACAAGAAGAGTTGTTGGAGCAAGCCCTCAATGCTCAAGCTTATTTGAAGAATAATGGATGATTTAAGAGTCAATAAGGATATGGACAAGGAAGAGGACATGGTCGTGGACAAGGAAGACAGAGTCATGGACTAGGAGGAAGAGGACATGGTCATGCACAAGGAGAAAAGTCAATAGTAACAATGATTCAAACAATAAAAAACGAAACTATTTATCGTCAAGAGTGCATGGAAGACCAAGAGGTCGTGGTTATTTTCAAAATGAAAGAAAGTATGAGAAATCTAAAGTAGAATGCTACAATTGCCATGAGCTTAGTCATTTGTCTTGGGAATATGGTCTCAATGACATGGAGGAAATAGTTAATCTTGTTAATGAAGAATAAGAGTCAACTTTGTTACTAACACTAAAAGGTAAAGATAAGGACATCAATTGTTCGTGGTATTTAGACAATGGTCCTAACAATCACATGTATGGATATAGGAGAAATTTGTGGAGCTTAATGAGAATGTGAATAGAAATGTGCCTTTTGGAAACTCATAGAAAGTTTAAATTGAAGAAAAAGGTACGATTTTAATCTCTTCCAAAGATAGAAGTCATAAGTTGATTAATGATGTTTTTTATATGCCTAAATTAAAAAGCACTATTTTTAATTTAGGCCAACTTATTGAAAAAGGATACGACATTCTCATGAAAGATAAATATTTGTGGCTTAATGATCAAAATGAAAATTCGATTACTAAGGTTCTTATGTCAAGAAACAAAATATTTATCTTGACTGAAAACTATTGAAGCAAAGTGTTTGAAGGTGGGTGTCTAAAAAGCATGGTGCTGGCACATAAGGTTTGAACACTTCAGCTTTGTAGCCCTTAAAAGTTTGGAAGAAAAAGAAATAGTGAAAGGGATGCTTGCAATCAACAATCCTGATCAATTATGTGAAGTGTGTCTTCTTGGAAAGCATACAAGAAGAAGTTTGCAAAGGTAGTCGCATCAATAGCAACCAAGCCACAACTCGTATATATTGATGTATGTCGTCCAATCAATCCACCTTTATTTAGTAAGAATAAATATTCATTCTTCATTGATGATTTTAGTAGAAAAATATACGTATAATTTCTCAAACAAAAGTTAGAAGCTTTCAAGAATTTCAAAGCTCTAGTTGAAAAAGAGAATGGCTTTGAAATCAAAGCTTTGATATCTCGTCGAGGAGGAGAATCTACTTCAAGGGAGTTCAATGATTTTTGTACAACTTGTGGAATTCGTCATCCATTGAGTGTTCCTAGATCATCACATCAAAATGGAGTAGTCGAGAGGAGAAATCGAACCATTCTCAACATGGCCAAATGCATGTTAAAATCTAAAAGTATGTCCAATGAGTTTTAGGTTGAAGTTGTTTATTGTGTGGTCCATTTGTGGAATCACTCTCCAATGTCTAATCTCAAAAATCAAACTTATTAAGAAGCGTGGAGTGGAACAAAGCCTAGTGCTAATCATCTGCTCATCTTTGGAGTATAGCATACGCTCATGTACTAAAACAAGAAAAATCCAAGCTCAGTGATCGGAGTGTCAAACACGTCTTCATTGGTTGTGACAATCATTCTAAAGGCTACAAATTATAAAATCCGAGCAATCGTAAAGTGGTGGTAAGTTGTGATCTTGAATTTGATGAAGAAACTACGTGGAATTGGGATGCTCAAGAAGAAAAGCCCTATAATTTTCTTCCATATCTTGGAGAAGAAGGAAAAGATCAAGAAATTTCAATTCAAGATGCACTCCTCCTAATTCACTCCCTCCATCAACTACATCTCATGCCTATAAAGATGGTTCAAGTGAAAGGCCACAGAAGACATGAGATATACGTGAAATCTATGAAAGGTTTAATGAAGTTAATTGTAATCTTGAAAAATTGTATTGCCTTTAAATATATAGTGGGCTTTTGTATTTTGAGGAAGATGTGAAAGATAAAAGGTGGAGACATGCGATGGAAGAGGAGATCAAGTTAATAAAAAGAATGCTAGTTGGGAATTAACAAGTCTTACCAAAAGTCATGAAGAAATTGGAGTAAAATGGCTGTACAAGGCTAATGCTAGTGGAGAGGTGGAAGATACAACGCATGACTTATTGTAGAAGACTACAAGCAAAAGCATGGAATAGACTTATATGAAGTTTATGCACCTATCGCCTCCATGGATAAAATCCATTTGTTAATTTCTCTGGTGCTAAAATGAAATGGAAGATTTATCAACTTGATGTGAAGTCTACATTCTTAAATGGCTATCTAGAAGAAGAAGTCTATATTGAGTAACATTTGGGCTTTATAGTTGAAGGACATGTAAATAAGGTTCTAAAATTGAAGAGAGTTTTATATGGTTTAAAGTAAGCACCAAGAGCTTAGAACCACCGCATTAACAAATACTTCCAAGATAGTGGTTTTGATAGATGTCTTAACGAGAATGCTCTTTATGCCTAAACTCAATATAATGGATATATCTTGATTGTTTATCTCTATGTGGATGATCTTATATTTAATAGTAGCAATCCAAACTTGTTTGAAGAATTCAAGAAGGCGATGTCATATAAGTTTAAGATAACATACATAGGCTCATGTCATATTATTTGGGCCTAGAGGTTAAGCAATTGGAGGAAGGTATATTCATCTCTCAAGAATGCAAAAGAGGTTTTTGAAGAAATTTAAAATGTTTGGTTGTAATATAGTGAACATACTCATGGAGAGTGGGATAAAATTATCAAAGTTTGAAGATGGTGAAAAGGAGAATCTTATTCTATTCAAAAGCCTTGTGGGCAGTTTGAAATACTTAACATATACAAGGCCAATGCTTTGTATGTAGTTGGAGTAGTGAGTCAATTCATGGAGACTCCCACTTCTACTCATGAAAGTTCCTAAGAGGATACTCCGTTATCTAAAAGGTACTCTTGATTATGGGTTATTTTATTCTTTTTCTAATGATTTCAAACTTCATAGAATTTGTGATAGTGATTATGTGAGGGATATCGATGATAGAAATGTTGGATTGAGCACTTACCACTAGGCTAAAAACTATAGCTAATAGTCAGGACACAACTTTTTCTACTAAAGAGCATAGCAGCTCAAGCCCCACAATTTGATTGTAACTAGCAATTGCCTCGATGGGAATCAAACTTGTGACCTTGGCTCTAATACCAATTGTTGGATTGAGCGCTTACCATTAGACAAAAAGTTATAGCCAATAGTCAGAATGCATCTCTTCCTACTAAAGAACATAGCAGCCCAAGTGCTAAGATTTGATTATGACTTGGCCCATCAGACCTCTCCCACGAGACAATTGATATCACTCACAACAAGAAACAACACTAGTAGCTTTATATTTTTAATGGAAAGATGTATTTTTTTCATGGAGTTCAAAGAAACAACTCATTGCCACACTTTCAACATGTGAGTGAGATATGTGACAGTAACTTCATGCACTTGCCATGCAACTTGGCTAAGGAGATTATTGAAAGAACTTCATTTGCCATAAATGGAAGCTATAGAGATTTGTATAGATAACAAGTTTGTACAAACACTAGCAAATAATCTGGTATTTCATGATCAAAACAAGCATATAAACATGAGATATCATTTCGTAAGAATCCATTACTAGAAAGGAAGTGGAGCTTAAGTATGTTAAGAATCGAGATCAAGTTACAAAAATTTTTACGAAGCCACTAAAGGTTGAAGAGTTTCAAAGGTTAATAGAAAAGATTGGTATGAAGAAGAAAATTTTAAATTAAAGGGGAGAAATGTTATTATAATTTTAAATAAAGAAATATTTATAATAACTCTTGAGTTTTTTTGAGTAAAATCTTAAAAAAAAAATTAATTGGAGAATGATATAGAAATTCTATAGTGGAGTTTTAATTAGAAAAGCTCCGAGAAGAGAGTCTAGATCTCTCCATTAAACACCTATAAATACCTCATTATATTTGACATTTTCAAGGCAAGTTGAGTTATCTCTTTTGTTCTCTCCTCTTCCTTTAACATATCCACATATAAAGACTCATCATCCCCTACAAAAAATAGTTGTATGTTTTGTTTATTTGGTTTGTTGTTTTTCCTTGCACCATGGTGGTTAACTTATTAACTAGTGTATTTCATTTATATATACATTTGGTTAGGGATATAGCATGAAAGCACTTCGGCAAGAAAGAGGAACACTTGTGAAGCTTATTCGTAGGAGGCTTTCTGATAAGGAAAGAATAAGATTGTACAAGAAGCTGGCCATTTTATTGGTCAAAGCTCAAGTGTCAACATTCATTGTTACAAAAGAGAAAGAAAGAAGGGTAAAACCCTTTTTACATAAACTAAAATAAAAGATACAAGTAGTATTATTGTCTAAGAGAGAGAGGTAGTGGCTTAAGAGGAGAAAAAGAATGATGAGAAAACACAAGTAATAGAAACAAGTGGTGAGAAAAAAGGTGGAAGAGCAACCAATTGAGCCTACTGCTAAAGAGGAAGAGAAATCTACTAAACCAGTTAAGAAAGAAGAACCACCAAAACCCTGAAAATTTGGTACAAAATAGCATATAGCTACTTCTTAAAGATGCAACAGATATACATGTATTCTTAATTTGCATATGTTCAAACTTGTTGCATACGATTACTTTATTATTTTTTCGAGTATAAATCGATTTTGTGATACTTAATTTGATATTGTTGCAGATTTCGTGATCAATATACATATGAACATTTTGTATGAACATTTTGTGGTGAATTGTTTTATACTTTTTATTTTCATTTTTTACTTAAAAATTATTATATTAATTTTGTTTCATCAAACACTTCTTATAACTCAAGAAGTGAAGTACTGATATTGAGATACTAGAATAATTCATACCTATTATTTGAATTTACATGCAATTAAAAATCAAAAGAATATTGAAGAATGCATACTTATTTATATTTATATTCATATATATATATATATATATATATATATATATATATATATATATATATATATATAATCCACAAATTTTGTGGTAGCATATATATAAAAAAGTTAATATTTCGGTAGGTTAGTTTTATTAACAATTGAATAATGTTTCAATTATGTTAGGTATTTGAAAAAATAAATTTTTTTCATGTAGCAAGTCTATTATTTAATTTTTTCTTAAAAAATTACATATTTCTATGGATTTATTTTGACAAATAGGCGTACAAATTTATTAGGCCAAATCCGAGAGATAACGTTGCTTACCACTATATTATACACAATTTTTTTCAGTATAAAAATCCATGAGAAAAACAGCATTTTTCACAAATTTCGAGTGTTTCACATAAATTTTGACCATAAAAATCTTCAATTTTTCTTTTAACTTGAACGTTTCTTTTTTCAAATTCTTTCTGTGTCAAAATCTTATATAATACAATTCTTTCTTATATTTTATATGTATTTTCAATTAAAAGGTATAAAAAGAATAAATATTATAAGATTGTCAAAATTCACGTTAATCAATCTATAAATTTTGAATGTAATAATATCTTATACTATAATCTTTTTTTTTTTCTCACGAGTGACTTTACCGTGATCAATTACTTACTTTTATATTTCTAAAATTTTTAACTTCAAATTTTTCTATTTTAATGGTTTTTTGTTTCTCATATATCAGCTTTAATTACTCTTAAATTTTTTGTATCAAATTTTCAGTTTTTCCGTCAAATTATAAATATTACAATTGTAATTTAAAATTTGAAATTAGTTTTTTTTAAATGAATTTAATCTTTTCTCCTAAATCATATCCGCTTAAATTATTTATTATAATTATTTAATTTTTTATTTTTAATTTAATATTTTAAAATTTTATTTAAATTAAACATTATTGGAACACTATACAGGATATTCATTGATAAAAAAGTAAAAAGAATCCTGGTAGGGTAAATAAGTTGGACTGTTTGACTGTTTGAATATGGGTGGAAGGAAAAGGCGTAAACGTTGACTCTATCAGTGATTGGCTAGACGGAAAAGAATAAGGTGACAATCACTTTATTATGATTTGATACTTTTGTTCTTTACTTTTGTTCTTTTCTTTATGGAGGAATCATAATTTAATCTTTTATTAAAAATAATAATCTATAGGAAAAGTGCATGTCTTTAATAATCTTTAAATGATGGTTGTAAAAATTTCAATTATTGTTTTGAAACTTAACAAAAGTTTTCAAAAGATCATGAAAGTTAATCTTGTGTTAAAGTACTCCAGATTTTTTAAAGTGGTTGTATAAAAAATTATTACTGTTATTATTATTTAATGGATATGATTGCCTAATAGTTACCCCTTATACACTAACTTGATAAAAAAAATAAGTAAAGTCTTATAAAAAAATTATTTCTAAGAGGGTTCAAATAATTTCATCTCTCTGATTATTAATATAGATGAATATAATGTACAGCAAATTAAATTACGGATTAATTTTAGATCAACGTATTTTTACTTTTAATCTTGTTTTTATATATAAATTAGTGTACAAGAAAGTGTCATTCTTTTGTCTTCTGTTATTTTAATTAATTCTTTTCTATTTTATCATTTTTTTTATTGTCTTTAAGAGCGACTTTCTCTCAAACCTATCAGTATCCATATTATTTTTATCTATTTAAAATAAATTAAATTACAAAAGTTTCATAAAAGTTTAGTTTTTTTTTTATCTTCTTATCAAAAAGTTATAGAAGTCACTTTGAACACAGACTCAGGAAGATTGGGAGAGATCCATTAGTGGAAGCATTCATATGGTAATAGAAAATTGAAGAACTATTTAAAACTTTTTTCAAAATTCTTAAGAACATCTTAAAACTTGAGGTTTCTCTTCTAAGAAAGATTTTTTAGATAAGATCTTAGAAGAATATTTTTATTTTTAAGATTTCAAAAAGACAAATAATATGGTTTTATGTATAAGTCCTTTGCATTCAATGTTCTAAGGATGTGAGACTAAATTCACAAAATGCACTTGCACACTCATGAAATGCGATGATTGTTACATGAAGTCTGACATCAAGCAACTCTATGTAAAATTAAGTGTTTATAAGTGCTAACCTAGGATAGACATGTGCATGGTTGTGTGGTGCTAGTCTTGGAGAGTTGTAGTTGTGTGTTGAGTTGATACTTTAAGGTTTTTTGTCCCCCAATTAAGCTTCAATTCGAGGCCCACTTATGCATTTACAAATATAAGGAAAATTTTTATACGTATGCACAGTACTCTACTTTTATATTTATTTTTAACAAGGCTAAGAAAATGAAAAATTAAGTTTTAATAGTTCGCACTCTATAAGAGGAGGGTCTTCTTGAGCCCTTTTTCTTCCATTTTTCCTAGTCATGAATCTTGTCAAAGGCCTAATATGCAATCTCCCTATGGTCCTCATTCTCAAATGCTTAAATCAGTAGAAGCTAGAAAAAATTATAGAATACATGAGTATTATGTGGGATTAATCTATATTTATAAGCTCTTGGGTCCTTGAATAAAGGATGAAAAGATAATCAAGATAAGTAAAAAGATATAGTTGGTCATTGAGTACCTATACTTTGCAACACAAGATACCATTGTTGAGTTATAACCAATCACTCTTATCATATACATATATATATATATATATATATATATATATATATATATATATATATATATATATATATATATATATGTTATTCAGATAATAGATAAATAAGCTTCCAAGCTTTGAATCCATGAATGAGGTGTTGGTGGATTGATTTGGTAGATAAACAAGTTTTAGTGTTTGTCAAGTATCAACTCCAGTAATTAGTTTTAAAGTTATATTTTAACAACCATCTTTTACAGGTCCATGCTTTGAGACCTTTCATAGTCTCGAATTTATTGGATTTTTCTAATCAGTATGATGTGCCCCGTGTTATTACTCTCACAAGAATAAAGATTTGATGAAGCCAAACAAGACAAAGCAAGCAAGCAATTGGAGGAGATTTGGGATTTGGTCTTGTGTGAGTGAGTGAGAGGTTGATTGGCAAAGAACCTAT
>Ga0209700_101153_pt1 | contig 53637 bp, 16 predicted proteins | sample SiratroredBW_FD_187528 | JGI IMG/M metagenome (GOLD analysis project Ga0209700, IMG submission 187528) | Root nodule microbial communities of legume samples collected from California, USA - Siratro red BW (SPAdes) (version 2) | ecosystem: Host-associated > Plants > Roots > Nodule | place: USA...
TAGAAAAAAAAAAAGGAGGAATCAAAATAAATGGAACTGTATATAAAATCATTATTGAAAATGATATATACATATAAGATACATACGAAGAGAAGAATTGGATGTAATAGAAATACGTATATAACATTTTTTCTTTCCAGGAGTGGTCTTATATATACATTTTTGTGTTATTTTTTAACGGAAAAGGAATTTAATGATTAAGAATAATATATAATTAAATTGAGTAATAATTGTAGTACATGTTTTTAATATTTTTTAAAATTATGTTGCTCATTAAATATAATAAAATGTATTATTTTTAATCATTAAATTATATTTGTTTTTCAACCATTTTTGGGTTAGAAACGTACATGAGTTGGAATGAGTTTATTCTTTTTTACCTTCTCTACTTTCTATATCTGATGGAAATATTAAGGAGAGAAATATATAAATGGAAAATTCCAATCAAACCTCATCCCTATCCAGGATAAGAAATACAATATAAATTTAAAAATTGAATTATTCTCCATGAAAAATTGAATTTCAAATTTATCATTTGCATACTATTATAATTTATTTTTGTTAGTTATTATAATGTTTCATTTATCAATTTATATTTTTTTAAAAATACAAAGATAGAATTTTAAAATATATTATTAACTATAATTTAGAAACACATTAAAAATATTGAACACAAATTACTATTCATAAATTCAATGGTACTAATAAATGATATAGTAAAGTTGAATAAAAAGAATGAAAAGTAAAGCTGTTAAACTCTGTGATTCTTTAGTTTTTCATACTTAGTAAATCCAACATAAAGCTCTATAAATGTCAAAACATGAAGTGGAAGAATAATTTAAAAAATCTCTAGATTTATGTATTGCAGTAGAGAAATTTTATTTTTAAACACTGTGATTGATTTTTGTTTCATACTATTCTCTTAATCCTATAACCAATTATCTCAATTAAGTGAATAGGCCAATATAAAAATGGTTGATAATTTTTCCGCTCTCATTTAGCTATCCAAATTTCATTAGGGATTTTTCAATTACCTCGTCATTTTGAATAACTATTTTTTGTTATTAGTTAAATTGCAAATAGCAAATTCTTTCACGTTATTAATGTCAAAATTGGAATTAAACCGTATATAACTTTTCTAAATCTAAAAAAATATTTAAAATCTTAAATATTAGTAAATATTCACATCTGATTCAACTTCAATTTTGTTAATAGGCGTTTAAGCAAAACTTTTTTAGTTGATAATAAACTTTTGTATCCTTAAGAATAGCAAAAATAATCATTGAAATTGATGGAATATTTTATAGTTTTGTTTCATTAATTTTGGGATTAAGTAATTTGAGAATGTTCATATTTCACTGAAGAAGTTCCTTGAAAGTATAATTTTTTTTTAAAATTAATTATTTTAGATAAAGTTACTTTTAACTAGTTAATGATAGTAAAACAAGGATAGTGAACTATATATTAATTGCGGTCAACATCAAATAGTGACATAAAGTTCCCGTTATACGTTTGAGTGGGTCATAGAATCGGAAACTTGAAGTTTTCAAGTTTGAGCGCTCCGACGATGATGATATGATTGAATGGCAGGTTCTTTTAGGCTATGAAATGATTTCTTTAGAATTTATACACGGCAAGTTAATAATATTCAAATCACATTGAAAAGGTTCTAATTCTAAAATAATTTTAACAAATTGAAGATTATAATTCTAACATAAAGTGTATCATTGGCATCCACAACATGACTATATTGAAAATGACACTCAAATCATTCGTTAAAGAAAAATTATAAATATAATACAAGAAAATTAAGCGATAATAAAATATTAAAAAGATAGATTAGTCCACTTAATTTAGGTTTATGAGGTAAGAGAGGTTCTTAGAAATATATTATAAATATTTAACATTTCTATATATTTATTATTAATATTTATTATGTATTTATTATATAACATCAGAGTATTTTTGGATACACTATCATCTTTTTTAGTGGAAAAAGAGTAAAATATTGCTAAGAGACATCAAAAGAAAAAGATGAAGGTTTTATGGAGTTTATTTTATCTCAACAATAATATTTAATATTCATCATCTCACCCAGTTGAATTTTTAAAATTATATAATATCAAGAAATATGACAATCAACAAAAGGTCACTAGACATTCAAAAAATTACATATAAATCAATTGGTTTTGTTGATTGAACTACCAAAGAAACTGGTAGAGTGTAAGAAAAATAGTTCTAAGGAGAATAAGGTATTAGATAAGAACAACTCAAATAAAGAAGACGTCGAAAAACTCTCAACAACAAATATTGAGTCAAAGAAAGGATATGGTGACACTAGAACGACATCTGTCAAAATCTGGCTCTCTTCAAAAAATTCTTTGATGACAAGTTTACCTCTTAAACTTATCTTTCTTTGTATGCTTCTTTTTGTAAGCACGAGAAATTGAAGATTTGCTTGGACAACTAGCTCTTGGACCAATACATCCGTGATGTATCCTTCTCAAGAGGTTTCTCGTATTAAAGAAAAACAACATATGTCGTTCATTGTGGTCCCAAAATAGGTAGATGACAAGGATCTTTCAAGTGAGCAATTTTTGTGGTAGCTTATCGAAAATTTCAGGAATGTGATTATCCTTTGTCGACATAATAGAACTTGCCTAATGATTGTATTGCATGAGGCCTCTTGTCCAATAAAATGAAAATTAAGGATTATCTCGATCAAGAAAGAACCAATGATCAATTCATTGGTAACTTTGAAAATTTCAATTTTTATATGACAAAGTATAGGGAGTCAAACGATCACATAACCGGTTGCCCTATGAGGGACATCCATCCCACCATGTTGCTTAGTCAAGTATATAAAAGTGTAGGAAAACTTGCAATAATTGGTTTAAGCGAAGAGCATCACAAATCATTTAAAAAAGCTTGGAGGGAAACACATATATTAGGGTGAAGTTGTGTCTATAAGACATTCAAAACTCAAAGTATGCCCATCTTAAGCTTATAAAAGAGAAATGAATATAAATAAAATAACTCATTAACAAAGCCTTCTCAGCCATGACACATAAATATTGATTGACCCAGATAATGCCAACTTTGGTTGTATTATCCAACATGGCCACATTCTCGACAGAGGAACAAATTATTGAGGACCACTAATACTTAAAATAGTATTTGATGACATGCGAATTAGCCTATTCATGTCCTAAAAGTAAGGGTAGATCGTCTATGTTTGCTCTGTCATTAAGTCTTTAATGTTCTTAATCATACATGTTGATTCAAATCGCTATGGATGACAAAGATTTCTCAACACCCAAACCAACCTATACACAACAAATCTAAACTTATCATTATTAGTGGATGACCACCCACCTGAAAAAGCCGACTAACTTGAAGAGGATAGCATTATTTTTGGAAACAAATTCCTTGTCCCTAACTACTACTTTAACTTTTCAATAAACTCTAGTGGTTCTTGTGAGAATGATTCACCACATACTCACATAAGGCATATCTTATCAAAACAAATCATTTCCATTTCCTAATACAATAAAAAAAATTATTAAAAATTATTTATAATTACTAACACAATTAACAAATCTAACATAATTACATTAAGAACTCTTCTTCATTGAACATTTCTTCTTTAACTTGAAGTTTGTATATACAAAATCGAGAAGATCTCAACTAAATATAAAAAAATTTCACTTTTAATCCAAAACTTTTTATCCATCTCTCTTTAAACCTTTATAACCAATGTACAAATAAAACCAAAAGAATCTTATCTAAAGATATTAAAATATATGAAATTTTCCATTTCACTCAAAATTTTCGTTTCACAAAACTTTTGATGACACATTCAAATTTAAAAACCAAACTATCATTCGACATTGATAACATATGTTAAACAACATTATAAATAGTATCAAGAAATTAAACAATAATTATGACAAATGAGTTTACTTAACATAATCCAAATCCATATTAATATTATAAATATATAATATTTTTACGTATTCATTAATGTATTTATTGTAAATTTATTATCTCTCCTAAAATTGTTGCTAAGTCTAGTGTCAAAGTATTTTTACATACGCCGCCACCTATAACAAATATTCACAAAGGACTTCTTTATTCTGCGTGAAAAGAAAAAAGACCTCACTAGAAAACATTGAAAGAAAGTGAGTAATTCAATCCTATGGATGCATTAGTTAGCAGAAAAAAACAAAGAGTTAGACTTTTATGTTTCTAGCATAAGTTTTCAACTTCAGCATCAACAAATTTCAATTCCAATTTTTTAAAACAAAATGTATTTTAGTAATGACATCACGTAAGTCTTAAAATTTTAATATTTTAGTAGTTTATTAATATTTTATTTTGAAGATATTTAACATTTTTTCCGTCTAATTAGCTAGTAGATAAATAAGACAATCAACACGTTTGGCCAATTAGACGAGTCATAATAAAGGGAGAAAAACAAAATCCTACTTCACACTCTGTTGCTCAAGGAGAGAAACTACGTTTTGGCTTCTTTTTGGGGTTTTCTTGATGTTCGTGTATTTGGGAGGGGGGCTGTCATGATATGTTGTACCTTTATTCCTCATTTTCAAATGGGTTGTCCTCAATAGTTTGCCAACAAACCACAACCACTTGCCCAACTGTTTAAGATTGGGTTTAACTTAACATTGTTGCACATTCCTTTAATTGTCTGCAACTGGAATTAATTGTAGATGGTATTCATTCCAAATTATCATTAATTTATTTTATCTAGATGCACATGATTAGCTATTTGCATTTATCCGTATAAATGATTGTTCACAGGCTACATGAACATTTGAATACAAATCCTAGTCATGTGCTGTCCCTTTGGTGCATGTAAGAGGTATATATTCTTTATTCAATAAATTTTTTTACTCTATTTTGTCGGTGTGAGGATGAACTTGTAAAATAATTATATAAAACTACATAAAATACAAATAATTATGCAAGAGTATTAAAAACACATCCTTTTTCACACTCATGCTAAGTGAAGCCAGTTAATAAAATGTGTGATTAAAGAAATGTTATTTTTTTAATTAAATAACAAAAAAATCATGGATAATAGTTTCATACTAATTTATATAATAATATGTTTTTATGTTTGTTTTTCTTTTATATAAAAAAATATTAAATGTTGTTCTTGTACTTGTATTTAATGAGTCTTTTGCATAATTGAGATAGAGTGTTTTTTTTTGGTTTTTAATTTTTGATGTGGGTTTTAGTTGTCGACTTTATATTGAATTTTAGTTTTCATCTTCACTTAAAGTTTTAGCAAGGTCGTTAATTTATTGATATGGTGGAGGTTTCAGTTCTGGCTCAAGAGGAGATGTCAATTTTCTATTGAGGTTATGATGTTTTTTAAGTCACTCGAAAAAATTTTATGGTAGTCTTTGACTTTCAATCTTCGAGTAATTGGTTTTTGGATTTCAGCTGAATTGAGATGTCGGTCTTATTTGAATATGATGACAAGGTTGACAAGTCGGCCTTCTGCCAAGCTCTTGATTCTTGGTTAGAAAGGGTTAAGTCTTCAAATCTTGGCAGGATTGGTGCATCGGTTTGATGCTAAGGTTTTGTCTAACTTCTAGGACAGAGGTAACTGTAAAAGATTATTAAACACTCAATTTAGTACTTGATATTTAGAGAATTTGATAACTAGTGTAAAAGTGTACCTTCATACGATACTTTGATATTTACATATGATTACATGCACTATTCATAATGAATCTGGATTATCACGATCTTTTATATTAATTCTGATAATACAAATATATTTAAGATAGATGATTAATTGTTATAATTAAATTAAATATATTAATCGTTTTAGGTCCCGAAGAATACAATATGTGTTTGATCTCAGTCGAACACATCTTTAACCTATATTCAACTACCTTTCAACCCTATACAATACATAAAACATATAATTATTTATCCATTTATTCCTTAGTCTTTTATTTATTTCTTTCACTAAGAAAAATAGACAGAAAAATAATAGGATTAAACAAGTTTTTGATATTTTTAAAATTGATTATTAATTAAATTGTTTCTCTTTAATTTTTTTCAACATTTAATAAATATGTTTGTTTTGGTTTGGCAATAACTATATGACTTTTAAATTAACAGTATTAATAGCTAATTTTGCAAGTTGTATACATAAGTTACAAATATCTAGCTAGGATGATTACTAATTTTACAGAGTTATATTTCAATATACATCCAAATATCTAACTATAATGAGTATGTATCAACACTACTAATTCACAAGTTACATAATTATAGTGATAATTAATATATTTGTTAAATGTTGAATATAAAAGACTTTTAAATCTATTTTTGAATGCACCAATTTCCAAAAAGACTAATTTTAGAGTTAAAAAAGTTTTTAATACAAAATAATAAGGTATAAACTATAGTATATTGTATCACTATAAAAAAATTGAAAGATATTTGTTGAAGAAGATATTTGTAACATTGTTTATAATCATATATAGAAGTAGGTACAATTATTTGAGGTGAAAGTATATATAAACACAATAACCCCATTGTGGCATGCATACCTACTTCATTAATAGCTTTCATATCCCTTCCTGTGATGAACAATCTCTCTGCAACACAGGAGGAAACCATCCCAGATGCCTGCGACTACAAAGGTCATCCAGCTCAGAGGTCCAAAACTGGTGGTTGGGTTGCGGCCGCCATGATTTTAGGTCTCCAATACATTTAGAAGTTAATCTTCATGATTATTTTAGTTAAATGAAATCTATTCTTAACCATTTATTATAATTATATGATTAAGATTAATTTCTTAAGCTAGAATGTATTGGAAGAAAAAGACATAGTCTTAGTATTGACATAGGTTGTTTGTTTCCTTCTCGTTGGTTTATTTCAGGAGTAGAAGCAAGTGAGAGGTTAACGACAATGGGCGTTGCCGTGAATTTGGTGACATATTTGACTGGTACGATGCATTTGGGCAGTGCTAATTCTGCCAACACAGTCACCAACTTCATGGGAACCTCTTTCATGCTCTGTTTGTTCGGTGGTTTTGTAGCTGACACTTTTATCGGCAGGTTTGTGACCACTGATTCACTTGTCTATTACTTTCAAAACAAAGCCAAAGAAACTTATTTTATTCCAATAATTTTTTTCTAATATTATATATAATACGGATTATGAAGAGTTGCTAGATTTTTCATTGCCTTCACTTTCTGATTGACAGATACCTCACTATTGCCATCTTCGCAACCGTTCAAGCCACTGTAAGACATTATTTGCCATTTTAACAGTTCATATAGTTTTCACCACTTTGCTTCATTTTTCTTTGATATGTTTTTGGTTAATTTCATTTTTGGATCTTCACGGAAGTTTTTGTTTTTTTTTTCAGGGTGTTACTATATTGACAATATCAACCATAATCCCAAGCCTGCATCCTCCAAAATGTGTAAGATCTGCTACTAGACGTTGCGAGCCTGCAAGCAACATGCAGCTACTGGTGCTCTACCTTGCTCTTTACACCACATCCCTTGGCATTGGTGGTTTGAAATCCAGTGTGTCAGGGTTTGGCACGGATCAGTTCGATGAATCAGACAAAGGGGAGAAAAATCAGATGATAAAATTCTTCAACTGGTTCGTGTTCTTCATAAGCTTGGGGACTCTGACAGCAGTTACCGTTCTGGTGTACATTCAGGATCACATAGGGAGGTATTGGGGTTATGGGATAAGTGTGTGTGCTATTCTGGTGGCACTTATGGTGTTCTTGTCCGGTACGAGGAGGTACCGGTTCAAGAAACTGGTGGGGAGTCCGCTGACGCAGATTGCAATGGTGTTAGTGGCGGCTTGGAGGAAGAGGCACTTGGAATTGCCCTCTGATGCTTCCTTGTTGTTCAACTTAGATGATGTTGCAGATGAAACTCTCAGAAAGCAGAAGCAGATGTTGCCCCATAGCTTACAGTTCAGGTCAAACCTTCACCCTCTTGTTTCTTATCTCTTCCTTACACTGCTCAAACATTTATTTCCTACACACTCATATACATTTAAGATTAAATTACAGTTACATTCCATCACTTCTTAAATCATGCTTATATATTCTCTCTTCTGTGTAATGTTTCTAAAATAAACAATAATATTTTGTGAAAAAAAATTAAACATTAGTCAGTGTAATACACAAAATAAAACCAGTGTAGTTTACGTTATATGATTTTACTTTAAAATATGGGCTACATCTTTATTTAAGAGACACTCTTCATGCAGACAAAGTCTAATTTGGCTCTATGAATAATCTGAATCGATTAACGATATGTATGTATAATAGTAGAGGATGATCACGTTTATTTTTAGTTTTCAATTATTTATTTATTTATTTTTAGTTTTATTTTAAAATATTAAAATCTTTCAAATAATTTAAATAATATATTTTATAAAAGAAAAAATGATTTAGATAATATTTGAAGAGTAAAACGATGTAGTTTAAAAGTAAAAACAGACCATTCTTTAAAATTGAAAACAGATCGTTCTTTAAAATTAAAACTATTTTTCAAAGACAGAGACATATTTGAAGTAATAAATGTGTTGAAAAAGCACTCGCAAGTGTTACCTCAAGCAATATTTTTACTGTACAAACGTGAGGATCAAGATTCCTTTACAATAGATTCAGTTTAATAAAGAATTATCTATATACCTAAATTATAAATATTACTTGTTTTCTCTTGAAGAGCAGTTTTGAATGAGTATATCTTTTGTATTTGTATCACTTTAAAGCAACTAAATCCTTGAGTAGTTGTATCATTTTAAGGCTACTAAATCCTTTAGTTCATACCTCTTCAATCATCAGTATTTATTATTATTATTATTATTATTATTATTATTATAAGATAGATATGATATAACCTTTACTCGTTTTACCTGCTATATTAGATGATATTTTTTTTATCAGTAATAAATAATAAATTAAATAGAAATATTTAAGGATTTCTCAACCCTTATCTGATTAGACTTTCAAACTGGTCTACAACAAAACCATTAGAAATCAAAACAGATTTAAATTCAATGCCAACAAGATCCGTGTTCTCTATGATGTTCATTAAAACCATTTCACCTTTTATCAGTTATTGTACAGTGCCTTCAATTTATATCTGCCATGCCATCAGGACAGCATATCTATTAGTGCATTTTCAATTGATAGTATATGCCTCTGCTTATGTACTCTGCATCTCCTTCTTTTATTAGATCATATTTTAATGTTCACTGATATATATACAAAATGGATCGATCTAATTTTAGACTCATGAGTGGATACTTCAGGTTCTGATCTATATCTATATTCCCTTCCTATATATAGATATATCTTATTTAAGCTAAGGTTAAAATATTAGCATTTAGGATACATCGTCTTTATCCTCTGATATAGAAATGTGCATAAATAGTTGAGGCTATAGTGATGGAGGACTGTAGTACAGGGTAGAGTTTAGTGATGGAACCACGACCAGGACATTGTTATCTTTGAGAGTAGGGTCCCACATTACTTAACACTGGAAATTCATCTTTATAATAAGTGTTAAAATGTCTATCTTGGACTCTTCATTATTGGAACCGAAAGTCTGTTTGAAATGGACAACTAAGAGTAGTTCTAGGTTCCTCTGCCCACTCCCTTGGTCTGTTCATCCACAAGTTCAAAACAACAATGAATATAGATGTATATTTACTAATCAATAGTCCTCAGTTAGACATGTCACGTGTGTGATTAGATGTGTCTCACATAAATTTATCATTCCTTTGTCATTAGATCACCACCCATTTCATTAATATCTTTGCAATGCCACAAGGGGTAAACAATAACTAACTTTCCTTTTATTTGACTCATTAATTTTGGTTTCAGTTAGGCAAGTTATTAAAATGAGTTAGATTCTTTGTATAGACTTTAAATGTTATCTTATTTTGAGTAATTATTTGACTTTGTTATAACTTTAATTTTTATTATAATTAATGTAAACTTTTATTCTATAATAATTTATTTTTATGTTTTTTGTTTTTATTTTTTTTTTGAGGAACAGAAAGATATGTAAAAAGGAAAAAAATATAAAACTAAAGAATATTATTAAAGATAATACACTTTATTTATTTATATATAAATACAAAAATTAGAATAATTTGTGAGCTACATAATATGGCCATACCAGTTATGTCATAATATATAAAGAAAACTAGATAATTTTTTCTATAAAAAATTTCATAAGGAAAAATAAGTTCAAAACTAAATATTTTTTTTTTTACAAAATAATGTATGTAAAATATCCCATTAATTTTTCAAAATCATATTTTTAATATATAAATTAGTTTATTTAATTTTTTTATATTATACTAAAAATATAAAAAAATACCCACGGGTAAACTTCGATCCTCTAATAAAACCTCATTTTTTTTTTCTCTTCCACCAATATGAAAGTATACACTATTCCCAACTTCTTGATTTATTCATTCCTCTTGTGGTTCTCTCTGTAGATAGAAAACAAACCATCCATAAGTGTACTGAGGTGTGAATAAAAGGAAAACATTTACATGGATGAGAGGTGTAACTTTTGTTTTACTCTAATATCTAAAAATGAGGATGAGAGGTATCACGTGCTGGCGAAGGCCACTGCTAGCCAGCTACGAGTGCCAATTCATATGCAAGGTCGTTTTTCGTAGTGCATGTACCTTCGCTGTCTCCTATTTGTCCTGCTTCAGATCACTTTCTCTTTATTATCTCCCTATGCCCTGTGTCCTTTGTCTCTTTTATCTGTCACGGACATCGCTGCTGCTAACACCCTATATATTATTGTTCCTTGTAATTCTATTCTATACGTGACCACTGCACTGCACTACTTTGCATACAATAACTATTAACAGAATTCAAACTCCATCTTAATATAAGACAAGTTTCTTTGGCTTAGGTGTCCCCCATAAACATACATGCAATCTCAATCTTAATCTTAATCTCTACCAGAAATAAAATATAGTATAACCTTTTGGCTGGCTACCTAACCTTAATTATTCATCCATCCAAAATACTAGGGTTTTAACTAGTACTTGCACTCTCCATAATTAATGTCCTTTTGACTAGCTACCATTCACATTATGTAGCAACACCAATTAATGGGTTAAATTTGAGATGCTTCTACTACAATTATTACCATTATTGAGTGATGATTTCCTCATAGTATTAATTTCATATTTGAATGATGTGAGTAGGTTCTTGGACAAGGCAGCAATCAAGGACCCAAAAACAGACAGCCAAGAAATCACTATGGAGAGGAAGTGGTATCTCTCAACCCTAACAGACGTGGAAGAAGTTAAAATGGTGCAGAGAATGCTACCCGTCTGGGCCACCACCATCATGTTTTGGACTATCTATGCCCAAATGACAACATTTTCAGTATCACAGGCCACCACCATGGACCGTCACATCGGAAACTCCTTCCAAATTCCGGCGGCATCACTGACCGTCTTCTTCGTGGCAAGCATTCTCCTTACAGTCCCCGTCTACGACCGCGTCATTGCTCCCATAGCCAAAAAAGTAACAAAAAACCCACAAGGGCTAACCCCTTTGCAACGCATTGGCGTAGGGTTGGTGTTCTCAATCTTTGCCATGGTGGCTGCAGCACTCACTGAAATAAAGCGCCTGAGAGTGGCAAGTGCGCACGGTTTGACACACAAACACAATGCTGTGGTTCCCATCAGTGTGTTCTGGCTGGTCCCACAGTTCTTCTTTGTGGGATCGGGAGAGGCATTTACGTACATTGGGCAGCTAGATTTTTTCCTGAGGGAGTGTCCAAAGGGGATGAAGACCATGAGTACAGGATTGTTCTTGAGCACGTTGTCTTTAGGGTTTTTCCTTAGTTCCTTGTTGGTGACTTTGGTGCATAAGGCGACGCGTCACAGCGAACCATGGCTTGCGGACAACCTTAACGAGGGGAAACTGCACCACTTCTACTGGTTACTGGCTGTGTTGAGTGGTGCAAATTTGGTGGTGTACTTGTTTTGTGCAAAGGGGTATGTATACAAGGACAAGAGACTAGCTCAAGCAGGCATAGAGTTGGAGGAAACAGACACTGTTTCCCATGCTTAGCTTTAAGTTTAACTACTTTACTTCTTAATTGGCCTGATATACCATATTAAGCAAAAGTTAGAAATCAAGTGCTAAACAAGCCCTTTCCATGTCACTGCTTCAAAAATTCAATAAAACAAAGAGGTGTTTAATATATATAATTTTAATTTCTATACAATTAAATGTGTTTTAAACCCTACCAGAAAAGTTAGCTTTTGTGAATTCTACTAAAATTAAAATATGATTATTGATTGTGTAATTGAGTTAGTTGAAACTTACAAAATTACCTCATCGTGATATCGAGTTAGGTATTTTTTACAAGGAAGAATCAAGCTAGGTATTTTTTACAAGAAAAATAGTAGTTTAACACTACTATTCATCCACAACTTTCACTTGACACCGTTTAACTATAATTTAGTATTAAATGAAAGTGAGAGGTGAACAGTGGTATCATCACCACCTTTTTACAAAGTGAATTAGTAAAGAGACAACCAGCCCATGACTGCTAGAAATCCGAACATATATGATTGGCTTTGTTTTCGTACTAAATTAACAGTATTTTTTATATTTGTAATTTATTTCGAAATAACTGATGTTCTTAATTTGTAATATCATTATTTTTAAATTTATCATTATATAAATTTTAATAATTAATACAAGAGTAAAGTACATGTAACGTATTTATTGAGCGGAACTAATTCACTAAAAATATATAAAAAGACATATTTATTATAATTCTTAATTTATGTGTAAAAATTTAAATTATTGATTTTTTTTTATTTATAAGAAAGAATGTAAATAGAACATTTAAACTACTTCAACCTATATATAAAATGAACTTATGTACAAAGAAGAAATCATACAGTGTATGATCAGATTTTTTTCTGAGAGTATCAAACCATTCTTGACTAAGATTTCTCACTATCTTCTACTCATGTTACACTACAACCCAACAACGTGGAAAAAACTTGTGATGAATGTATAGTCAATATGAGATGGCCAAACTAAAAGCTCCCATACTCAGCATCCATTTTTTTAGTAATAAGAGGTTTGGTATATCACAAGTAGCAGTAGGTTTATGTTGTTTTTTCTTATCTACTAATAATAAAACATTCGAAGTCGAAGGATATTTCCACCATTATACAAAACTGTTCAAAAACCATTATATATATACAAAACGGTTCAAAATTATACAATTTCTTTTCTCCTACATGTTACGAACTTATTGTATCCATCAAAATATAAATTACAAGATACAAAATACAAATCTTTAGGTTTGCATTTGTTGCTGCTTATTCATTGTACTTGTACCTTCGTATCTTGACATGTCTTTAACTGGTATTTTGATGACCCCGGCTTTGTTATACCTATATTCTTGTGCACCCACTCAATATTTACCTCCCTGAATTAAGCTCCCTTAGCTTCCAAAGCATGCATACTGATAAGTACCAATTTTGAGTATTTTTATATATAAGAAAGATTGAGTAATTGTGGGTCTAAGTGTTATTTAAAATAGTAATTACTCTCAATTTTAGAGTTTTTGGATCTAAATTTATGTTTTGAGTCCTGAGTTCAAGGAAATCATTATTGTAAAATTTCAGATATAAAAAAAATGAAGAAAATGATAGATTGGAAGATTTATGAAGAAAAGAAATAAAAAATTTAAAATAAAAAAGAGAAAAGTCACTTAACCTAGGCCCAAAACTAAGTTTAAAAGAAGATTTTTAAGGTTTTGTGAGACATCAAGACCTAGAGGACGGAGACAGATGGCTAGAATCAAGATTCTCCTCTTCTCTTGCAATTTTCCATTGATTTGTAATGGCTACCATGGGTAGCTAAATTCTTCATCTTTGGGGTTGAATGTAATCTTTTGAATTCATTCATATTTTGGTGATTTTTATATATAATATTCAGTTTCTACTCAATTGGTATTTTCATCTTATGCTTAATGCTAGATTTTATCTGATCAACAGAGTCTTGAATTTTGATTCTTAAATTTAACTGGGAAGTACTTTATAGTTTCTGACCTAGATGAAAATACTCAATATATTGGAATACTAGGAATAATTTCATATCAGAAGAATATTGTATTTTTTTATCAAATCCAGAATATAAATGAGGGAGATATATGAAGTTGAATCCCAGAGTCCTTCTAGATCTTCCAAACTTCTTTTTATAATTAATATTTATCCTTTAATTGTCTTTATAGCTTATTAATTCAAATTACAATCAAACCATCTTAAACTTTTATTTGCTTAGTGAGTGGTGAATTTGAGATTTAATAGCAAAATTGCTGTTTGTTGGATCGATATCCTTACTTTATAAATCTATATTACTTTTGACTCGGTACACTTGCCGATAAAGGTCAACACATACCTGCTATTGATGCACCACAAATATGTAAATCTAACTCATCTACAGTTTGTGTTAGTTAAAAATGATAGTTCCAATGATCCATCTATTTGTAATACCCAATGATATCCTTGCATTAATCTTACATTAATCTGTCAACACCCAATTTCGTCCAGGTAAATAAAAATTATTTTTACAAATAAAAAATAAAAAATAAGATAAAATAAAATTTGTAAAAAAATGATAAAACAACAAAAAAGGTGTTGGGTCTGTCTTAAAATAAATTGAATAGAAAAATTAAGTGAGCCCAATTGAAGAGGGAGGTTCATTTATAAAAAGTAGTTTTGATCCAGTTTGACAAAAATAAAAAAAGAGATTTTCTAAAGTCCAATTCAAGTTGTCAAAAATAAAATAAAAATAAAGAAGCAATAATGTTCCCAACTCTTCAGTGCCCATTTTCACTGTCCATTATGTAGCTTTGGTGCCCTTTCAATTCTTTTAGTTAGTGCTTGACAAATTTTATCTCTCTTGATTAAGGGATGTAAATGCACCCTATTCAGCTCTTGCCTTCTCTCATGCTAATTGTATTCAAATTACATAGAAGAAAAAAAAAGGTTAAAGAAAATTCTTCTAGAGATCTTCAACTGGTCCGTGGAGATCTTCAACTGGTCCGTCTATGATTGCCTTCATATAATTATATAACTGTAATGTGACTTGATGTGTATGTGATAAGCATATGATTTCATGTTTGCTTGACCTTTGCAAATGTCAGTTTCTGTTAGTTACCTGCATAATCTATTGCCGGATTGAAATAGGGTTTAGTAAGAGGTAAATATACCTCTAAGAGATTACTGCTTTATGCATTTTCTCAAACCAAACCACCATACAGTTGTCCCACATGATCTGGTGCTCTCTACATTCACCTTAGCAATGCAAAATAAAATATAATAATAAAAGGCAAAAATAAAAATATAATATAAGATAAATGTGTTACATTTTATAATTAAATTTCTATTCAATACTAATATTTGTTATTTTATATGTTTATGTTGATATTGTATTTCATTTTTTTATAAAAATATTTAACTTTGAAAAATAAAGTACAAAAATTAGTTTTAATAATAAAAAAATATAAAAAAAATTATAAAATTTCAAAAAAAGTAAACATTGTTTTTTTATAACAATAAAAAATAAGTTTTCACAAGATAAAAAATACCAAAAATATAAAGGCTTCTAAAAATAATAAAAAAGGCAGTTTAACAAAACATTTTTCTTTTTAAATATAAACAATCCTAAAAAAGATAAAAATCTCAAAAATAAAAATATATAACAAACACTCTCAAACAAAATTCTCAAGTTAGAACTACGTGTTCACTGATTTTCCTTTGGAAATACGTAGGACCAAGGTCAATCCTTGTCGGGTTCAAAAAAATTAAAAAATTAAAATTTGTCTTTGTTATTATTTTATTTGTTTATTGTTAGTCTTCGTCTGCATTTTTTCTAAATATATACTTATTTTTAGTTGCTGTAATTACTATTTTTAGGAAAAAATAACATTTTGTAAAACCGCACTTATTTCTATTCATTTAATTAAAGGTACCGTCTTAGGACGGATGTTGTGCGGTGCTGACACCTTCGTGGGGTGCTGACCTTCCCCACACGTAATCGACTCCCGAATATTGAATCTGGTTCGTAGGCATTTTTATTTTTGATTTTTCTATAGTTTTCCCATAAAAAGCTATAGTGGAGACTCCATTATCAATTGAAATATTTTTAAAAATAAATTTGTGCTCGCTCCGTCGTGATCCGGTTACGACATAATCCTGACCACTTTACCTATTCAATGATCCTACATATTAACCCGCATCATGAAAATATCATGTTATTTCAAAGATTTTAAGCCTATTATACGATTGATATATCATGTTATTTCAAAGATTTTAAGCCTATTATACGATTGATACATTAGTCTGAATAGTCAAATTATTCTGAATAGACAAAATGTAATTTATATAGTGAAATATGATTTTCATATATTATAGGAACATATATCATATAAATATATGTGGTTTGTTTATAAATATAGTTGTAACATAAAGATACGAAAAGATATAATGCAGGATGACAAATAATGTGGTTATAACAAAACTATAATTAAGGGTGAGTTACAATACTTGTGTATGATCTGCAGCTGATTGTTTCTGATGAATGGAAAGAGAATCTACAATTTGAAGTATTTGTTTACTGTCTAATTCCATGTTTTTATCTGTGTGATGGTAATGTGTTTAACGACAGATTTTTGTCATTTAGCGACCAATTTGGTGGTTGCTAACCCAATTTTTTCGTAACATAAGAAAAATGTGATCTTTCTTGGATTCAATGTTGGAAAGATGGTCCTCATGTAGACCTGAGAAAATAAAGGTTATCCACAAATGTCCACCTCTAAAAATGTATAAATCTAGAGCTTTCATGGGTTAGCTAACTTTTATAAAAAAAAAAATTCTGAAGGACTTCTTTACTTTTGCTGCTCTTCTTGATGATCTTGTTAAGAAGGATGTGTCTTTCACATAGGGTGAAAACAAGAAAAAGCTTTTAAAGCCTTAAAAGATAAGTTAACACATGCACTCATTCTTAATCTTGTAAAAAAATTTCAAAATTTTGACCTTAGAGTGTTATGCATATATATAAGGTAGGTATAGGTGTTTTGTTACTTCAAGGTGGTCATCCTATTGCTTAATTCAGTGAAAAATTTCATGAACCCATCTTGAACTATCTTACCTATGACAAATAGTTTTGTACTCTCATAACAACCTTTAAAACATGAGGGCACTACTTAATGACTAGCGAGTTTATCATACATACTAATCATGAGTCACTTAAGTATCTTCAAGGATAGGGTAAGTTAACCAAAAGACACATTAAATGGGTAGAATTTTTGGAACTTATCCTATTAGACATAATAAAGGGAAGAGTAATGTAGTTGTTGATGTTTTACTTAAGAGACACACATTACTCATCTCTTTGGGTCTCAAATTCTAAAATTTGATAACATAAAGGAGTAGTATGACCACTTATGCATGTTTCCTACTTTTCTGAGGGGTACCTTTATAAAATGGGAAAACTTTATATCTCTAAAGATCCATCAATAAACTTACTGTAAAAGAAAGTCATGGGGGAGGTCTCATGCATTTTGGAGTTGATAAAACTCTTTAATTTCTTGAAAAATAAATTTTATTGATTGCACATGTGAGTAAATATTCAAAGGTTTTGCTTTAGATGCATAATTTGTCTACAAGCCAAGTCTAAAGTAATGTCTGATGGACTCTACTCACCATTTCCCATAGTTAGTACTCTTTAGATTGATATTAGTATGGATTTTGTGTTTGGTCTCCCAAGAACTTAGAGGGACTTTGATTTTATCTTTATGGTAGTGGACAATTTTAATAAAATGGTTTGTTTCATACCATGTTAGAAAGTAGATGATGTTATCTATATCTCAAGACTCTTCTTTAAAGAAGTTGTCAGATTCATGATCTACCCAAGATTATAGTGTCTTATAGGGATGTTAAGTTCCTAACTCGTTTCTAGAAAACTCCTTGGAAAAGACTTGAAAATAAGCTTTTCTTCTATATCACATAACACCCTCAAACTGATAGGCAAACTAAGGTAGTGAACAGATCTTTGCCCATTTTGTTAAAAGTAATCTTAAACGAAAACAAGAAGTCCTGGCATGAACATTTTGCTCACATAGAGTTTGCTTATAATCGAGTGGTCTACAAGATTATTAATCCTTCTCCTTCTTTGAAGTATAAACTATTAGAATTTTTTCTTTCCTTTTGGTCTTATATAAATTGTATATGTGTACATTTTTCTTTGTATTTTTGTAGGATTTTGTAGAAATATGAGTGAGCTTCTCTTGATTTGGGCTTGAAAAGTCAGGCAAAGAACCTCATAGAATTCGGCCAACGAATGGAGAAACTTGAAAGAAGAAGCTTGAAACATGGAAGTCCTAAATCACTTAAGATATACTATTTTTAGTGCAATTTGGGATGTTATTTCCTTTGGATTAGACTTTCAAAATGTTCTCTTAGGCCATAGTTTTGCATCATGTTGGCTATAAATAAGAGTCATTGGTCTATGTACAACTCACATTTTCATAAATGAGAATTAATTTGCTTAATTGCTTGTCTTCTTATTCTTGAGGTCACATTTCCTAAGTTATTCTTTAATGAACCTTATTTGATAAAGGAACAAATATGAGTTTTTTTTATAGAAACTTGGTAGTTAATTTTTTTTTAATCTCAAAAGTTCTTTTACTGCTTGGAGGAGAAGAGATGCTTCATCAATTGTTATTCAAATTGATGTAAAATTGTGATGTTTACAATATTGGGATTTTAATTTCTAAGTGAGATATATGAATTAGATTAGATTAAAAATAAAGTTAAAAATTCGCAATTATAATTTTAGCACACAATAGAAAGGTGCAGTTACACTCATTGAGGTATGAGAAGCACTCTAGTATAAAAATTGTATGATAGACTCGTCCATAAAGGTGTGAGAAACAAGGTGAAAGTATATTTCACTATTAAATATTACAACCCCGTTCAAGAACATTTTGTAATGAATTAGGAAAAAAGTATCATGAAAGCTGTAGCGCTAGATGTTATAACTAATGACTTTGGTTTTACTAAAAATGATTTCTATAACTAAAGTTATGATATTTTTAATGAGTAAAGGTTAATGTTTGGATTAGACAAAAACAATTATCTTCTAACAATTGAACTAGATCTTGAGATAATAGTAATATGAACATCCAAGTTATGCTTAACCATTCTTTTGATATATATATATATATATATATATATATATATATATATATATATATATATATATATATATATATATATATATATATATAACAAGTAATGCATTTGTTTGTTATGCATCTCTATATACATGTTTCATTCATTCGTATTTTCTTAAGGATGGATGTGACTTTATATAACAGGTTTCATGATCTTCTATTATTAATTATTGAGATAAGAGACCACCGTGATTAGTTATGTTATCCCAACTGATTCGTGGTAAATTTCATTAGAATGAATGGTAAGAGTCCTTTTTAGTATGATTTGATTCATATATACTCTACATTACTTCATATGCATATATTTTGTATGCTGGTTTAAATAATAAAGACAACATGATATGGAAGGTTACAGGGGAAGGAGAAGCATAAGGAAACATAGAAACTCTATATAGTTTAGCAATGATAACGAATCATAAATCAAATCTTAAACAAAGGGATGAGATATGTTTAGTCATGAATATATAGAACAGTTTAGGAAAAGACACCTTTATAGATTACGACTTGACTATTATTGTGCAGAGGACACGCATAACAAACCCATATTGTTTGACATATTCATATAACAATGGCAGACTAATCTAGATGTTAAATCAAATTTTTGGTTAGCATGATAGTGTATGTATATGAAGTGGTCATCGGTAGATATGCTAACAACAACATGATATCACGTTGTTGTCTGAAACCGCACAAATCTAAGTAGTCACAGGATCAACAAATTAGGGAGTTTATATGGTATTTATTTTCTTCTCATGCTTATCTGCTGGTTTGTTTTTATTGCAATTTGATTAGATGATATATTAATAAACTTGTACACTTGGCATGTTGGTTTCCAACCTTGCAAGTAGAAATGAGGACAAATGGAGGCACACAGACTGCAACGATGCAACATGTTGAAACTGGGTTATCTCCATGTAGCAGAACCGAATGTAACTTTTATAAGCTGGATGGTAGATGTTTCAACGGGGAAGCATTGTAATCTTAAGGAGAATATTTGTTTTGCTTTGTGAGCAACATCAGGGTGGATAATATTAAGCTTTTTATGTGGTTAGGAGAGTTGGATTTTAAATTGTGCCTACAGGTATAACAATAAGCTTTTGATGGTTAGGAGAGTGGAATTTAAATGGTGCTTACAAGTAGGTATTCTTTGTAAATATTTTAATTACTTTGTATAAAGATTACAATATATATATATATCCCATTTTTTCTTACTGATAAAAAAAAAATTTAGAGGTAAAAGAATTAGTTCATTTGATTCAATTTTATTAAAATAAAATATTATATTTTAACAAAAAAACCTGGACTAAGACATCACAAATATATAAATAAATATTTTACAATTGAATGACCAATAAATAGAAGAACTATCGCATCAAGATACAGTCCTATTCAACCAACCGATCTGTTCACGAACCTGATTTATTTTTTAGATGCTTAGATCACGTGCACAAAAATGGTTGTTTGTCTTGTCTCTATCTTTTGGTCCATTATCCTTGCCCTTTGTCAGGCCCCCTTTTCATTCGCATGCACTTATCCCATGTAAAATTTTTTCACGTGAAATAAAGTAGTAGGGGTACAGTTCAAGGGACATAACACAGCTCGTCCATTTATTAATTAGAAAATCAAAACAAATATGAAATAAATTGATTGCCTTTCGGCTAAGTCAGTGGCTATATCAGGATCAAGAGAGAGAATCTTACATAAGCTAACACCCCAAATAATTACATACTAGCAAAAGTTAAGAAAAAAAGAAAGTGACAATCTAGAGAAACTAATCTACCAAGTGTTACTAAGCTGAAAATTTTGCTCAAATATATTCTCATCTAGTTGAAGTAACAGCCTCAGTTTGATATTCTCGGTAGTGTGCTTTCTGCTGAAAGCTGTGTACGTGTAATGCTAGGTCCATTAGGCTAATTACAAATTTCACCAGCCGCGGGCGATAAAATCATTTAAGTTCAGAAAGTGACTTTAAGATGGAATTGCTTGATGTTATATATCTTATCCCTTTCCTTGTTTTTGTTGTTAAAGTCGTTAACACAAGGGCAGTCCCCAAACCTGTCCTCCTACCAGAACTGCAAAGAGCCTAGCTAGTTTCCGTAGGTTCCCAAAGGCTACCCTCCCTTCGATTCAGTAAAATAAGTTGCTGCCAGCCATGCAAGAAGGTTCAAGAGAAACCCTCCACACACTATTTTGCATTCATTATCGTTATCTGCAACACAGCAAACGTATTAGGATGTCATCTCCAAAGGAAAATTATTTGCTGAACTGGCGCTTTAAGACCTATGATATGTCCCTCTCATGCATGCAAGGGATAAGGTGTTTGGGTAATAATATCAACATGCTTTAGAACAGATGTAAATATTACCTGAACTAAAATCAAGATGCACCTAAAGGATCAAAATTTCCTTCATAAACTTCACCGAAGATATTTGGGCATCCATTCCATCTTCCTAGAGCTCTCGCTTCCCAATACCCGCCAATATATCGAAACGTCCCGTTTTCACCTTCTCTGTGGAACCACCTAGGCTTCCATCCATTTTCTTGCAGTTTCCTTGACTGTATGAAAACCGTGATGATCATCAAAATATAGGTCAAAGAAATTAAAAGATTCAATGACCATCAGTTATCGGCATATAGAATGTCGAATCTACAACCATTATAAGATATGCATTCACTTAAAAATAAAAGTCCATATACCAAAATGCACACATCTTATAATAGACCGACTGTAAATACACAAGCAGAGTTTTACTCTTACTTTAAGAAATTAAACTTAATGCTACAATAAAGTTAAAGTTAGTTCTTGCTAAAACAAATTGGTGTAAGTTAATAATTATAGATACAAATATGCATATCTTTTTAAGAGTAAATTAACAAATTACACTTGCGATTTACTTTAAATTTTAAAGAATGTAAAAGGAATAACTAGGTAACATACTTCTAAAAATAAATAATGCATATTAACAAATTACACAAAAAATCCACAACCTAATTACCAAATAATCCTCCAAATATGAAGATTACATAAACATATTTTTAATCATTGTAAAATATAATCCAATTTAGTTTTATTTATTAAAAAAAATACTGGCATTAGTGCTATAATTTTTTAAAAAAATTATGAGTATCACGAAGTGCCACATGCATTTAGCCATATCATTTCAATTACTATTCGGAGACAGTTTATGACGCGTGACATGTCTAAATACATATCAAAAAATAAGGATTGAAATAATTTTAGAAAAATTTTAATTTATAATATTAAAAAAGTAATAATAAAAATAATTGAAAGATTAAAACCCAAATTGGTTATATGTACAGGAAGCAAAACCAACATTTTACCCAAGTAATTACTAAGTTTAGCTTATACAGTTCAGAAATTGGCAGACACCTGGTCAAACAAGGAAGGACACCAAATACAAGGTGAGGAAAAAGAAAAAATAGTACGCACGTTTCTCGAACAAAGCGTGAAAGAGTTCAAACATACCATTCTCTGCCTCTTTTCCAACCTTTGTTTTTCAATATTAGCCTTCTCGTATTCCCCATTTTCTAGATGCCGCTGATCTGGTCTCATCCTGGAATCCGTGGGTGGAAGCTTCTCCTTTAATCCGTGATCAAATACCCGGGATCAGAAAAGGCTATAACAAACCATTAGAGATATATAAGAAGAAAAAGGAAAACGTGCATCCAATAATGATTAAATGCATCATTATACCTTTAGCCCAGGAGTAAGCTCATTCAGTGTGATTGCAAACGATGTCAAATTGTACCGTGTGAGATTAGAAGGTGGCTTAGTCCTTTTCCACAATAAGTTTGTGTCTGACAAAGTGCAATCTTTTGGCTTCACATTCGCTTCACCATTAACATAATACATGCTGTCATCCCACTTGCCAAATAATGTGGCAACCTTTTTTCCCGTTACATCTTCAACAAAGCCATGCACCTAATTAGACATACAGCACATTATAATGAACAATTTGTTAGGTAAAAAGCACACAGAAGATAAGATTCCTTCAGATATTTTCGGCGGGGCCACGAGCGGGGCAAAGACAGAAAAATAAAAATAGTAAGTAAACTAGAAACAATATATCAGACTTCAAAAGAGAAAGCAGCTGCTACTAAATATAATTAGAACACTCCTACCTGGTGAGGATTTCGATCAAGAATCGCCTGTTCTTTGAACTTGAGTCTGCAAGAATATTGGCGATTACCACGGATGTCCATGTTTCCATGATGATCGCAATATATTTTCCCAAGGATAAGATTATAAATTGTTGTCGTGACCTAGGTGAAACAAAAACGTTATAAGAACTACTTATAATTTAATGTAAATATATTATAGTGTTAAGCTTAGAAAGCGAAGTCACTAGCACTAGCCAGTACAACTAATTAATGTAAACAGAGTCATTTCACGATTTACACCTTGCTCCACTGAAATATTTCACCGTCATCAAACTCCAGGGTCAGAACACCCACTGGGTCAAGCTGAATTGACCTTCCCCAAAACTTTGACCGAATGTTACTGTCAGCCCAAAACTTCCATCCTCTACCTTGACAGTGGCAGGCAACGACAGTTGGATGGTGACTCACCTGTTTCACACGTAATCAGTTGTTTGAGAAAACAGTAAATACTGGAGGTAAATTGACTTACCTGCACCCTGTATGGGGTGTTGAGCGTATGATAGGACCACTATCTTTAGGCCAATAATAATTTAAGCAATTTCACCCCACCCAAAGAAGGAAATAACATTAACATGACAAAACCATTGTTCAGTTGGCAAGTTGCATGCCACCAGTTAAAACATCCTCTTCAGTTTCGTCCCATTTCTTAATATCAGTTTCCAAATCACTTTAAATTCTGTTATTTTCAAATGTAGTAAATGAAAAATGTCTTACATGGAAGTACATCTGTTGGAATTTTCACCTTTATAAGGTAAAGGTTGAGTCATAGAGATTGAAACCAAAACTAGACTGTATTCCATTTATGGTTGTATCACATTTTTAGCCCAAGTTAAATGCACAGCAACATAGCACCTACATCTCGGCCAATTCTCGGCATCATTAAATCACAAAGTAACTAACCTTCTCGGAAAAGAAACGAACTCCTTTGTCAGGATAATCAGCTTCATAAGTTTCCCCTAACAATGGATTAAAGGGTTTACAATGACGACCTTCGGATGATGCATATCCAGAAACAGCAAAGGCAGCAACATTCAGAGCCCGAAGGAGACCGTTTCCCTGAAAATAGAACTCTAATGGTTGAACTGCTACATTCAATAGCATTAAATAATGTCATCTTCCAAGTGAACAAAAAGGAAAGCTAAATAAAAAATAATTAAATGTTGCCAAATGATTATTAATACAAGTCTCCCGCTCAAAATTACTTGGATTCATCTGAGAAGAGAGCAGTACATATAAAGCAAATGCACCAGTTGCCAACGAGGCAATTGATATGAACTACTTATTTCAAGACAAAACAAATTCGTATGAAATTATTGAGGTAGCTTTATTTCAGAGTACTCAGGAATTTAATTTAAATCATGTAGATATTATTATTCCCCTCCCCCTTCTCTCCCTTTAATTGCGGGGAAATGAAATTGACCAAATAGTACAACTCCTGTAGCCAATTCAAACAGAAAACAAATAAGACAAGTTTGACCATTATTATTTTCCCATTGTAACGATAATTTTTACATATAGTTGCACTTGTCATTGGAAACTCACTAATTTAACAGCATGAAGCAAACCTTTCAAGAAAATTAGACTTAAATCTATCAATATTACCAATCAAACGTTGAAGGACACTACATAGTACATACATTCCATTCAGTACTAATATCGAGACAACAAATATCCTAGGGGAAAATCAAATAGACCAATAAAACAATAAAAGGTCATATACCAAAACTGGCTTGAAATTTGTCATGTTTACACTGCAAGATCAAAGAATAGCACAATGTATATCTTACCGCTTTCCCGTACTCATAAGCTCTATCCAGAAGAAAGGAGTACTCCAAGTCCTCAAAACATTTCTGAAGTGATGAAATTGGCTCATTAAAGTATACAGGAAGACACACACGTGTGAGATCTTTGCCCACGTTGTCTTTGATAATTGACCAAAGACTAACGCCCTTTTCCTTCTCAACAGGATCTGGAAGCTTCTTTCGCCTTGCCATCTGAGGGTACCCAAAATCATTGACCGTCTTCCCAATAAGATTGTTCTCCAAATCAATGCATTGTGTGTTAGCTTCCCCAGACATGTTCGTTGGATCCAAATCTCCTGCGGACCCACACCTAAAACCAAGTTCTGTAAAATACTCTTTAGTGTCATAATATGAGATTTCATCTTCATCTGACACTTCCTCCATCTCCTGTTTCTCAATATCATCCGATGATTCAGTAGTACTGCATTCTGAAAATCAAAAGTATATGTGAAAAATATATATCAAAGGTTGTAGACGGTTCATTGCAATCATATTTACCGAAACATATACTTCTACTATTATCAGAAGGCCTATTGGTTGTCTTTTTTTCTGCTTTAATGCATTAAAATTTGAAATAAATATGTCCATCAAGTTCATTACAAAGAAATACAATATAACAGGATAAACCAAGTATTGAGAGGTGAACCACGATCTACCCTAAAAACTAACCATATTTTTCCATCACGTACACCAGGTGCATGGGTTAAAGGTATTAAAAACACCCTCTCGAATGCTTTCAAATACTTACAAAAGAAAACAATAAATGGCTTGATTCATAGCTATTTTCCTTATATTAATTTAAAAAAAGATATATTAATTTAACCAAAACACTTCATACCCCCAAAATATAATTATCTAAACATAAAATACACAAGAAATCATACTAATCAATTGGTTTTTGAATAATAACTTCAAGCTAAGTACCTAAAAGATAGTTAAAATATTAAAGAATCAATGTCGTCGAGTTCAAAGGCAAACAGCATGAAGAAGATGCTACTAGTAAATTATTCACTTAAGAAAATTTCAAATTAGAAAAATAGAAAATATAGATTCACGTTCTAATGACATATAACAAAATACTTTCCATAATTCGAAAATTAGTTTTTAAGCAATATTTTTCATGTCCGAATCACAAAGCCGTAGGGCCCTACGATCACTATCTAGAAAACGAAGATTCTAAAATATGAATACTAGCACATGCTAACTACATGAAATTTGAAAGATCGCAGCATATGTATAGATTATGATTAGAAGTATAAACATAACGTAATACCGCTATATTTTCCATGTCCTAAACTTGAAAAGCCATTCTTCGTTAATTGGTATTCACTTTCATGCAAGGCAGAGGTCTCAGGTTCAATATTAGCAGCCTGTCCATGATTAATAACAAAAGATCAGTTCAGTAAGTCATGTATAGTAACAAAACCTTGCACAGCTTGAAACTAAAGACGTGCTGAAATAGAGAAAATATAGTAAGTAGACTTAAAATATAAAGCTAGGAAGAAGAAAAACACGAAGGGGGGATGCAAATCACAATCAATTATGATAGTCATGGTTCATCGTACATATATAAGTTTGGGTGTAGGAAAGGATCAGTAAACAATGCCATCAAAGAAGGTTACTGGTGACAAGACTATTGGAAAAACCAATAAATCAGCCAAAATGCATGACCAAATGAATCAAACATATCATGTGATGTAACATATGCAATCGGAAATAGTTCTTGTTGCTACCAAAAAACAAAATTACCACATTTCTTGGATTATTTTTTTACAAAGATTGTAAGGTGAAATGATACTAGCCTCCTAGTGCAACAGTGAAGTTGTCTTGGTGGTCAATTGGTCACGAGTTCAACTCCGGAAACAGTCTCTTTGTATATGTAACTTGTAAGAATAAAGTTGTGTACAGTAACTCCTTATACTTTCCCATGATGAGAAGTCTTTGGCAGAGGGGTAAATTAGTTTATTGTAGTGTGAAATGGTCTCTCTTTGCATTCTTTTTGTGGGTGTCATTATCAGATGAAAATTGTAAGTCATTACAAGGTAAGTATAAAAACTTATATTTCAATTTTGATTTGTGTTATATATACACACATTAAGCTTATCCGATCATAAGAAGCTAGAACTATACATATCTTAAGTATATGCCCACCTGTTTTACAAACTCAGAATAAGTACAACAATAATGTAATGTAATAATGCACTATTACAGTCAATCCAATGACCAGCGGTCCCGGCAAAAAAATACACCTATAATTTTGGAGAGAATAAATCTAATGAAAATTAAAACTAGTGCAAGGTATAATTATGGGTATTGGGCAAGAACAAAAATAAGGAGAACTGTTTTATACAACTTTTACCATTTGATGGAAGCATGGCAAGAAATAAATAAAAAAACTACCGAATTTAATTACAGTATTGGTCAAATTAGTATAAATTCGGGGAGCTAAAAACGAAAGTTGAAATAACAAGTTTAAAACAGTGAAAGCACGAGTAATACAGTATTGACCAACCCAACCCAGGACCTCACCCACCACAGAACTTTAATATACAAATATATATATATATATATATATATATATATATATATATGTGTGTGTGTGTGTGTGTATACATACGTGTGTGTATTTCAGGAAACAAATCATAATGACTCATTGTAATACAATCCATAATTTAGAGGATTAGCATCGGCTATTCCACCAAATTTGAGATGGAGTTTATGTGTGAGGAGTAAACTAATACGTAACAGTGGCATAAGCTTTCAAATAAACAGCAGGAGAATTCCAAAGGTAAAGCACATAGAAGAGTAATGGATTTACCTCCAGCTGCCTTATTGTATCAAGCAAATTCCTTCGTTCTTGACATAGGATCTGAAGTTGCTCTTGTAACTCAGAGAACTCAGCGAACATGATTTGCTCGCACTCCTTGACAAGGCTCTCACTGCTACCCTCTTCAAGTAAGCGTTTCTTAAGCCTCTCGGTTGATACAGATATATGATTCGGTGCGAGGTCGCTGAGCGGTCGAAGAGGATATAATTCTCGGGTTGAAACCAAAGCTTGAATCCACGCCACACGGTCCTTCCTAGAATCAGTTCTCAGATGGAGAGTCTTTGTTGCTGTGAATATATAGAACCGTCTATCGTCCGACTTGCTCTCTCTGAATGACGAGATCTGCTTAAAATTCACAGGATAACTTAAATTTCAAATCACCGAAGAAGCACCATTATTTACCCAATTTTCTATTCTATTTTAAATAATAGCAGAAAATATAACACTTACAGTAAAATCTAATGACATATAACAAATTGAGGTTTAAAATTTTTCTAAATTCATATACAATGTTTGGAGTACAACGAAACATTGCAGCAACAGCAACTATCAACTACGAGAAGAGCGAGGAAGATTGATTATTATTAAACATGTTCCCATGAGAACCAAGTGGGGAAGAGAGCCCACCTTGAGAAGACAAATTAAGTTTATACAGAAAGCTTGAAAACGAAATTACCTCACTGGGGCATCACGGCATGATGCTACTATTACTAGACTAGAATGATTTGAGATAGAAGGTAATGATGTAAAAAAACAAAACTTACTGTCTCCAACCTCCTTTTGTTTTTCTCTTTTATCCGGGGAGAACAAGAGTGGCTCTTGAATGTTGACCTTAAACAGTAGCAGCACCCATTTAAAAAGATTCAAAAAAAAAGCATTGTATATTGAACTGGATGATACCCCACCACTATGGTGGCAAGTCCCACGTAAACATATTTCTGTTGACAAAGACAAAAGAGGAACCTTTCCATATGTTTTCACTTTTTTTATTTTCTAACTATATATAAAAGAGAAAAAACTAATAACTGAAAATGCTTTTTCGGTTTTTCTCCCCCTTAAAGCAAGGTCGAAGCTTTACAATTTAAAAGGAAACTCACACCTGGGAGACGCACACAGAGTACGAGATCCCTAATTACACCTCTCATTAGATCACCCCACTGTTAATGTTTTTTTTTTTTTCTCCTCTAGTGGTAGAGCCTTCAACTTAAACCCCTTATATTAAAAGAGAAAATAAAAAAAGCTACCGTCCTTGTCATTTAACCTTTGAAGGGCAAAACCAATGCAAGTTGCTGCTAGATTCCAGTTTCCAGATTGGTGTTATTTTCTTTAGACTTTTCGCTTTGGTGGGCTAAAATGGGAAGAGATAAAAAAAAGGTTGGAGTTTGCAGAAAAATGGCATCGCAATGAAAAAGTGGGAAGTGAAGGGAGTGATGATAGAATAGTGCAAGGGAGGAAGCAGCAGTGAAATCTTAACACAGGTGCAGAAGCAGATTGATTCCAACCAATGTGAATGAAGGGAAGGCAGAGAAATGCATGACGTGACCCCAAGTTAATGCCATAGGGCTGATCGTAGGCTATCCCTACCCTTCTCGGCCACCTGTTGATGTGACCCACTACACATTAACAACCAGTTAAAACTGTAAAACAGAAATTAAAAAGTTGCATTGCATTTGCAACTTTGAATTTGGAAAGGAGATCAGATGAGAGAGAAAGAAACAAAATTGAAAAAACAAAAAAAAGCCTGGTAGAAACCAGCGGGTTTCCATGTTATTGCTCGGGCATCAAAGCCTCTTTCAGGTTTTCTTCCACCTTTTTACACTGCCACAAGAACAATCTAAATCTGATACGGCTTTGATAATTTTCATGGTCGGAAATCAATGAGGTGAAATCATCGCATCGAAAAAAAAAAAAGGTTTATTATACATATATATAGAAATTTTATTTTATTTCTTAAATAAAAAGAAAGAACGTTGCCTCTACAGGAAAGTTGCAGTGAGGTAGCGCCAAAAACAGTGAACACGACACTGCCAAAGCGAGACCGAGACCTGACCCACACTATATCGAGTGATTCAGATCAGCACCAAAGTTAAACCTAAGTAAATTTCCATAATCATAACGGAAACAAACAATTAAAAAAATTAATAATGAAAATTGAACAATCATATACCTTGAGATGCACGACGGCAGAGGAAGAAGAGGAAGGAGGTTTGTGACTCTTCCGGCGCACGGTGGCGGCATCTCTGGCAAGGCGGTTGGCGGTGACTTCTCCGATGAGGCGCACATCGTCAACCGGAGAGAGGAGGTTGAGATTTTCCGGCCAGCAGATCTTTGTATAGGAGAGCACGCCATTGCGGAGGAGAAACCAGCGGGATCTCCATCCCTTGCCGTAATTGGTCCACTTGTAGAGAACTCCGGCCACCGTGGCCTCGGATCCCCGCCGCGCAATGCCGTCAGATCCACCAGCCGGGAGACTCCTCGTCCTGGACAACGCAGCAGCCTCGGGCTCCGGAGAGTCGCTCCCGATCCCCGGACTTTCCAGCGAGATGCAGCACAAGGGGTGCATTTCCTTCACACGCATTTTCAAACCTTTTTCTTGGTTTTTTCTTTCACTTGTTCATTGGAACAGAAAGTGCATTTGAAAAGTAGCTGAATAATAATTTAGGGTTCTTAAAAAAATGAAAAGAGAGAAAGCTAAGGTGAGGCTTGGAGTAATGAAGAGCTCTGAAACTGAGAAAGAAGCAGATCGATGAAGGAGGATTAATTAATAGCCAGGGGTGTGGAATGAGAAAAGATGCATTCATTAAATATAAGAAAATGAAGATAATGTTTATTTAATTTAATAGTAATAAATAAAAGGGATTTGTTTTTTTAAAAAAAAAAAAAAAAGGTGAGTGAGTGTGTGGTTTGGGTTGTTGCAATTGGAAGTGAATGAATAAAAAATTTTCAGAGGAGAATGAGAGAGATACAAAGGCAGGGCAATGCAATAAAGGGAGGGTAGAATGGTAATACAGAAAATGAAGTGGTATTTTTTTAACAGAAACTGGTTGCAGCATGAGACGAGTGAAAGACCAGTGAAGCGAAGAACCAGGTTGCAGTTTGAGTCTGCTTCTTCATCCTCACTCCATTGTTCTTTTCTTTATTGTTATTCGTTATCGCGAGATATTGAGATATTGAGTGAGAGGGAGTTTTCACGAGTGGTTTGGGGCGTCAAAATATCGGTAAAATATCGTGGGGTGTGTGAAGCGTGAATGAAAAGCGTTCTAAGGAAGAAGAGAGGGAAGGGAGACAGGGTGGCAGTTGACGAGGATGAGTGAAAACTGGGGCGCGTTATAAATGCTATTTACTCCGTAATCATGAAGTTTTCATCTTTCAAAGTTTTCCTTTCTCTTTTCTCAGTCTGTTTTTTTCTTTTTTCCTTCAAAAATCTTATTTCAGTGTTCTTCATGCTACCAAAAATATCTCTTGCAGTGAAACTGTGTCTAAATGTGTAACAAGAATGCTCGTGTAAGACTATGCTGTGCTTCTAACCTTTTCGGATCATTTTATGATAAAGGACTTTTCATTCAAAATTAATGATTAAATTTATTAATAATATATTTTCTAAAAGCCATACACACTTGGAATGTTGACTTGACTTTTTCTGTATTTTCTTACTGGTAATTGTTTTGCAAAATCTTTTACAACAATTGAAAACAGAAAGACAGAACTGAACTAATCTTATACTTAATTTTCATCACCGATGTAAATTTTCTAAGTTTCAGTCAACAAGTGTGCCAAGATATTTGATTACAAAAGAATTGCATAGACAGATTTTGTTCTAAATTATAACAGAAAAGCATTATAAAGCACAAAAATGCTAACATTTTTCTATACAACAATCTAGTTTAATTTCTTAGCTAGTGTCTCGCAAATATTTTAGTGATTTTTTTATTAGATTAATTTTAGGTGTATTTTTATAAATTTTTTTGTGGTGTCCCTTTACTTATTTATTTTATATTCAAACTCAATTTTAAGGACAATTTAAAATAAAACTTTAACTGAAAAATAATATTAATTGTATTTAAGAAATTGGTCGCTTTTAAAATTTAAAAGAACAAGACTTAAGTATAATTTCTGAAATATTTGTATTATTATTTTTCACATTGTGTTTGGATTTGTAGAAATACTATTCACTCAAAAGTAATGCAAGAAAAAGTTGAACAAATCAATACATTGGAAATATGTAAAAACACACAAAACGAAAAAACAATCACTTTTTGAACTTTCTTAGCTGTATCGGCTCTATTTACTTAATATTTTTGTTTATATAATTGTAATTATTTTAATGATTATGATATTAATATATTAATATACTTTACTATATTATAATAAAATAAATAATTAAAATAATTAATAAAATAAAATAAATAAATTTAATATTTTACTAATATATGTTTTATATTATAAAATAAATAATTAAAATAAAATAATAAAATTAATTTAAATTTTCATATTTTGTAAAGTAATTTATTTTAATATATTATTTTTTTACTTTTTAAGATTTAATAATAATATTTTATTTTAATTTAAATTTTATTTTAACTCTTATTTAAATTTTTAAAATTATTTATATATTAATTATTTTAAAAAATGATTGTTGTAAATAACTTTTAAATATATATAAAAAAAAGATATATTCTATTACGTTAGTTACATCTACTGTACACTTTCAACAACTTCCTTCTCATTATTTCTGTCACAATTAAAAAATTATATTTTTCTATTTTTTTTCTTTTTTTTTTTTCCTCTCTCTTTAATCCAACCAAAGCTAGTTAAAAATAATTTATCAAAATTATTCGTTTAATATTTGACAGAGTCCATGCTGATCCTTAAGTTAATGTAAAATTATTTACCGTCACATTAGCTCCTAAACTGAAATTTTAATTCGGATCACATAAAAACATCGAAAGTACTTATTCTTATTTTTTGTTCTGGCTGGTCTATTGTGTTTATTTTCTGAAAAATGTATTTTAATAAAATAAACAAATTAATATTTTTTTTATGTATATGCTACTCAATTTTTTTAAAATAAGTAGTTTTCAATTTATTTTAATAAGCAAATTTTATCTATTTTTCAATAAATATATTTTAAAATTAGTTATTTCAAAAACACATTTTAAATTTGAACACACTGATCCTGTATTCCATTCATTTTAATTTTGAAAATATTAAGTTGTTTAAAACTAGTAAATAAGCTAGTTAAAAAATATAAATCAGTTAATTAAATCAAAATATTTATTGAAACCAACAATTAAACTAGTTGGTAAACAGCTAAAAAAATTGGTTGGTAACACAAAAGAGATAAAGAAATTGAAAAGCATTTCATCATTTAACTGTAACTCAAAATTTAGTAATTATATTGTTTTTTTTTTCAAATAATTATCCTTTTTAAATTTAGTTTGCTTTAATTTATTGATTATAATTTAAAAATATTCAAGAAATGAGTAATGTACATAAACTTATTCCAATTTACAATATATTAATATAATTTTGATGATGTTATAAATAAATTGTATTTATTGAGATAAAGTTATATTTCAAAAACACATTAAGTTACTGAAACACGTCCTTGGTCAGTAAAAGAAGCTTCTTTAAATTAATCAAAGGAAATAGAAATGTCTTCCAACAATTCAATAATATGACAAATAACTTAGTGACCAAAAGAAAATTAGAAATAACTTATGAACATACAATTATGGTATTCCTGTTTTTAATTTAAAGCATTATTTCCTAAAATGGGATCATATTTGTCAAAAAAAAAAAAAAACTTTTTCACGATTGAATCACCATATTTTAAAATTTATTGTATTCTTTTTCCGATAAATTTTCTTATGATCTTTTAGGTATATGGGTTCTGATGTTGACCTTACCTCCGTTTTAAGCTAGCATTTCAGCATGTGAATTTTAAGAACATGTTTATGTTTTGTTTTTTCACAAACTTGCATTACGGAAAATTTAGTAATTATATTTTGCTGATGTTATATTGTAATGAAAATATAGTTGTTCATAGTAGGAGTGGAGACTAGGAGAGTATAGAGTATTTTTCAATATAAGGTAAATAAAGAATAATTTTTAATATAATAATTACAATGAAAAATAGAGTAAGAATAGTAACATTTCAAAAAAGACAGCACAAGTTAGTGAAACAAGTCATTTTACCAAACATCTTTATTTTAGTAAAGCAAACTTCTATAATTTGCAAAAGACTTGTTAACATAGAATCATGTATACATGTTTTTGGTCTAATGCATTGTTTCCTAAAAAACACTTACTAAAGATGGATTCACCATATTCTCCTCTCTCTCTTTTTTTTTATTTTTATTTCTAATGTATTATTTTGACAACACTTTTTTTAAGATAATTAAGATATTGATTAATTATTATGTGATTAATAAACTATTATAAATGAGTTATATTTAAGAATTTTAAAATTGGATGACAATGTTTATGCATATGTGAAATTAGGAAATTGATGATTTTTTTTTATAATTTGAGAATGTTGAAGGGTTATGGTCGAAATTAGTTTGATCAAAATTAGGTGTATGTTAAGAGATTATGACTTCTAATTAAATTTTTGAAATCAGGTAAAATGATTAAGCTGCAGTTGTATAATTGTGATTTGTATTGAATTATTAATTCAGTGAAAGTGAATGTAATAATCAGTTTAGTTAAAATAATTGGAACATGAAATTCAGGCAATAAATGATTGAATTTGAGCATGTATTTGAACATTTTAAACTTGTTGAAATGTGTAGAATTATAAAATTTAGCTTTCTTTTAGCTGGTTTTTGAAGATTATGTAGAATTCTAAGTTTATCATAATCTGCTTAATAGGTGGAATCCTGTTAAGAGATTTTGTCTAAAGGGCTAACATTATATCCAAGCTTAAGTTTACTTAAGGGATTGCAATGCACTGTCACCTAAATTTTTCCAAGTTTACAGTGGGTTGAAATTAGCTTAAAAAAGTTAAATTCAACAGTAATTAGATTAAGAAATGTTTGTAAATATGATGATAAATGAATACTAAAAAAATTATATAATAATTATGTTTTGAATGAGGTATGATTTGATGTTATAAGATTGAATGACGTTATATTAATTTAAATAGAATTATTACTAATAATTCCTATTCAGTAGAGGTCACACACCTAAAATGATATGTGAATATTTATAATAATATATGAATTAAGTTCAGATATTGTTGATAAATAAAAATATCGTAACTTTAATCAGTGTTTTAATTATATAGGTTAAAACTTTATATAGATTGAAACTTTAAGTGACAAAAAAACTTGTGAAGATTTTATTTTACATATGGTATACGGGCATGTGTTTAGATAGTGAGTCACTTAAACTTATTTCAATTTATAAAATTCAAAATGCAAACTTGTGGAATTTGTAATAGGAGGATAGGTGTTAGTATATGATAAAATGTATTTCAATTCATATTTTTTTGGAAGATATCAATATATATTTTTTATAAAATCCTATTGTGAATGAGATTCCTATGTTAATATGTGTTTATAAAAGATTGAGATATGAAATCATTTATAGTCATATGTTTATGATTTGAGTTATGTGCTAAAGTGTATATATTATTACTTTTGATTCTAGTAGTTTAACATTTATTCGTTAGAATAAATGTATACTTGCTTTTATTTAATATTACTTTTGACTTACAAGTACACAAAGTTATGGTTAGTTATTCACTTATCTTTTTTTAAAATAAAGCATGAGTATACTTGATAGAGTACACAAAGTCACTCCTAGTATATAATAAAAGTTGTTTGATGATTACAAGGAAATATCTCATTGAGAGAATTTATGGATTTAATATTCCTTGTTGTAGAGTCTAATTTCATAAAAATAAAAAATTTATAAATAAAATTAACATTCTAAAGTTGTAAAGTAAACCATCTTTTACAAAAAGTTCAATAAAATATTTGAATATTTAATGCACATCTTATGTAAATCAATATCAATGAGTATTTTTTTTTCCTTCATTAGTTGTCTTGTATAACTTTACTTTTATTTATAGTTGTCCTAAAAATGACAGTTATTACTTGTTTGTCTTTTATGTCATATATGTTGGTGTTTTTGTTAGAATATATTTAACTTTAAGCTGACATGTTTGTTACACTCAACATGCATGTTGAAGAACATATTTTTCTCTTAAATTTCTTTTAAGTTTCTGACAACACTAAAATACATACAAACTCCGAGATTAGGTGTGTTTGTATTGAAATAATCTTTGGAAACTATGAGTGAACTTTATCTAAGAGAGGTGTTCCTATATTTTGACAAATATTTATTTTACTTATTCAAAGCATATCTTGTGTTTCTCATTTGCATTTAATGCTTAATCAAACTTAGTTTGGTTATCTTGTCTTGTATATATTCTTTATACATCCAGTACTTCTTGTAAATTGTCTATTTTTTGAATAAAATCATTTGCCAATCTTTAAGTAGATTTTATCTAAGTTGTATAGTTTTCATATTTTATCTAAAACTTACATATAATCATTTAGTTTTATAGACTTTGTCGACGTCTATACACTAAGTAGTTTATTTAGATAACTAAAACATGATATTACTTATTATCATCAAAATCATGATTTTTTTAAAGTAAAACTCTCATAGTTATATTTTATTTATAAATATAAATTTCCGTTTATGTCTTAACAATTTTTTATTCTTTTTCTTGACAAATAATATAAGTTTTTATAAAACGAAATGAACATATATTTTCTTCATATATCTAATAATTTACTTAGTTGTTGATTTTATAAGGAACAGGAAATTTAACCTCAATACATTTGTTTTAATCTTTTTAAGAAGACAAAATTTCTCTTGATAAGGTTCATTGGTCTATTATATAATTTGATATATAAAGTCAAGACACATATCATGATATTCAAATCATATCATTATATATATTATTATTATTATTATTATTATTATTATTACATTATAAATTATAAATATTAATAACAGATACGTTTATCAGAAACATTAGATTAGAATTTGATATTTTCATACACTTATTATTCAAATAATGAGAGTTTCATGAATTTAAGGTGAAGAAATCTAATGTGAAGAAAGTAAATATGCATCTCTTTTTTCATAAACAAAATAATAGAAGAAGTTTATTATGATGATAAGTTGAGTAGAGTATATAGTAATAATGCTAACATGAAAACTGGTAGTTTATACATAAGCGCAGATAGCTGAATATATGTTTAAGTATAAATAAGTTCGAATAATTATGTTCATAGTATTAGAACTCATTCTTTAATTTAAAATGACTATGATAGTATTTGTTCACCTTCTAATCTAAATAAGTTGAAATTAAAACCTAAAACTGAATTCAAACTTATTTATAAACCTAAATTTATAATAAACTTGATCTAAATGTTTTATTAATCCAAACAAAAGATTTAAATTGAACCGAAAACCTCTTGAATGTAAAAGTTGGAATCTAAACATAAATGGAACATTATCAAAACTTATTCTCCCAATATTAAGTTTGAACTTAATTCCTATGACTTACTTAAAAAAAAAAAACCTTCTACTTCATGAAAAATCAGTAAAGGAGTCACTAAAACAGAAAGTTGAAACAACTGGTAAAAAGAAAAATTATTATTGAACAAGAAATTGCGCACATGGTATCTTACAGAACACAAATTGTAAGGGGTGAAAAAGAAGAAGGAAGAAAAGTGTGTATGAATTGTATTGGGTGTAGTTGGTGCCTGCTAATGACCTGTGAGGTGTCTCTGACAATGACTGCATTCATGACATAACCTCTCATAGAATTAACCAATACTAATAAGAACACAAAGTTACTATATAATACCATGGTACATGGGAGAGTGACGTAAGATCATGAAATTTACAATTAACATTTATCAACTTCGCACACACTCCATCTTTCATCTTTGTCTGTCATGGGATTCTTTTATCTCATGTCCACTTTCACATGTGAGTCCTTCTTCCACTTCCCTGCTTTCCTTTTTCTTCCTTTCCTCTATTCGAGGTGCCCTTCACATTTTTTCATTGTAAAAAGCAAACATAGCCATGTAAACTTAGCACATGGGAATGAATTTCATTTTCCTTTCCTGCCATTCTTTCTAACTCTTCATTCCTGGTCTTGTTCCATAAAGAAAAGAATAGAGTTATACTAAAAATATAAGAAGGAAAATGTGATAGATTTTATGCACGTATCTGAATGGAGAGAATAAGAAAAGAAAGCACAGTCAATAGTTTATTACCAAAGTTAATTATATTTTAGTTTGATCCCTCTGAGTATCTCACAAATCAAGTGTAAAAAATGACTATTTTTGACTAGCATTGAAATTTTCACTTGTTCAGTGTGGACATTAAAATATAAAGAATCTCTACTTAGTAATTATGTAATAGTCTCTCTATATATAAATAAATAAGTGATATTGAATTTTTCTTCTTAGAAAACTACAATAAGATTTGTTTGTGGTTATGAGTAAAAGTAATAAACACCTGAATACACGAGAACTAACTTATCTAATATTCATTACTCTATAATATACAAAATCTTCATTTATCATCATGTGAATGGAAACTCATGTAGTTATTTTGCAGAAGCACCAAATTATTTACTAAATTTCAAAAGCAGTTATTATAATCTATAACTGTATGATGATTTCTTTAATACTTTTTTCATGTTTTACCCCTATAAATATAATGATTTATAAAAAAAATACTTATTATATAAAAAGTTGTTGTTGTAATAATCAACCACAATTATTGCATAATTACTATACTATAAAAGTTAATAAAATATAAAAATAATTTTCATAGTTTCAATATAAATTTAATTGCACTTTTTCATTTCAATGATTATTTTAATAACTAATTTATTAATTACATTTTTATTGCACTATTTAGCTCATGATATAAAATAAAAGGGTATCCTAGTATTCAAAGAGAGTGTACAGTGATAGAACTTTGTGCATGCATTTTAAATAATAGAAAATACAAAATTAAATGTATTTCTATAATTATTGGAAAAGTTATTATAATTTGTTTAAATGTATTATGTCACCGACCAAGTTATATTTACCTTAATATGTTTCTTTTTAAAAATTTTGCAGCAAGGTTTTTTTAAAATGTAAACTATGTTACTATCACTAGTCCCCATGCCTCTATTACATCAGAATTATAAAAGGTACAAACATTTATAATGCACACATATGTTCTTAACTTTTTTTATTACTTATTGGGTTTATGATTAGTTTGCATTAATTCTGTTATTTATATTCTACTTCTAAAATAACTAATAAACTCAATTCACCTCTTCAAACAAACTACTGTTAAAGAAGTTGCCCTACCCCACTATCATTTAATTTTTAATTATTACTTCATGTTAATCATCCCTACCAGGATTTCATATACTTAACTATATACAATCCTAAGTGGCTTTCATATTAGGGTGACCAAGAATTCTTATTGTAAGAATTGCCCCAAATTGTATTAAGTGGCCAAACATAAATTTGGTATATCTTGCACATGTGCAGGGTTGCAGATAATAGGAAGATACATATGTTTTTTAAACTTAATTTTAAGTGTTTCATTAAGTATATCAGTCAATAAAGAAAAAAAGATTGTCAAATTGGTAGAACAAGATAATAATTAAATAGATTTAAAAGGGAACAAAAACATCTTTTTTCTAAAAATAATTATTTCTCTTCTACCTGCACTCATTTATCTTACACATGTTTTCAACTTCAAACTAATATAAGATTAGGGATTATAGAGGGACAAAAACAAAACCAATCCCAGTCTTGAATTGAATTTCAGATGTCAATTTAAGAGAGAACAAATCAAATCAAGAACACTTGCCCAAGAATCATAGTGCCATATCTTTGTGAGACCAAAATTATCTTATTATCTATAAGCCAGGTGTCTGTATTAAGGGTATCTTAATGGCCCATGTCATTGCATGTGTTTGGTCCCACTTCCAAACCAAAAGCAAGTGAGATAGTTAGTCCCAATCACAAGTCTAGTTTTTGCACTCAACACCACACAAGGTTGCTCTATAAAACGAAAAAGGCAGATCCAGTTAGCTGCAAGTGTCACGTAAGAAACACTTTAATCTTGCTTTGTGACTATATAATTATTAAATATCCCAATTTTCCGTATGTGGGTGTACATAAACTTTATAAATTAGTCTTTTTCTTCGTTCTTTTGTGAGCTGCACTGATTGATATGGGAATAGTTTTGGTTGCTTTGTTTTATACAGTCTTAGTGCTTTTAGTTTGTTTCTTTTTTTTCTTATTTATTTTTGTTATCAAGCTTGGAAAATTGTTTTTTAGAGGATTGGGATTGGAGATCCCACATGTTCATGTGTCTAAAGGAGTAGAGAACGCCTTGACATAAGGGTTAATTAACTGATGTGATGTCACAAGAAAAAATAAATAAAAAAATCACCTCACATATATGATATATTAACTATTGAAGAATAATTTTTCTAACCCAAAAAGTAAAAGTTGACTCTATAAGTTCATTAACCTTCCACTTTAATTATTGGACTAAGGTTGAATTATATATCATGCTAAAACTGACATTTGAAAAGAAAAAGGAGTGATATCTTATCTAATCTTATCTACCAAGAATGGGTGTTGATAGAATGTGACAGGAGATTTAAACAGACTGCTTTTTTTGGCTTAATAGTAAATAGGCATCTAGAAGTTAATCCTTGTTTCATTTTCTAACTTCCTTTTTCCTTTGTTTAAGTTATTTTGATATATAGATATATCTAACAAGTGTCCAACTTGAATTGATGTTGTATGAACTTAGAACATCTTATTTTTACATTAGTTTGTATTCTTGTAGAATTGTTGGACTTTGGGATAAACTTAAATTAATATGAATAGGATGATTAATCTTACATTAGTGTAATATCAATTATATTCTAATTATATTAATTTTGTTTTTTAGTGATCATAATTTCTTAGAAACATTTAAAAATATTTTCAAAATTTTATAATTTTTTCGATTTTTTATGGTGATGATTACATAATACAAATTTCGTAGATGTAAAAGGGATGACATTATCCCAAGACATTTATGGGTAAAAATTTTTGACATTTGGCTGATAAGCATTACATCCTTCCACTCACAAATTCGTCTTATGACAACATATTGTTAACTTGACTGTGATATAAATTGACTCATTATCTAAAAGAAACGCAAAATTGATATTTTAATTTAAAAAGAAAATATTAATAGTTTAGTTAAATTTTAGTCTAGTCTATTATTTTTTATTTAATTTTCTGAATTAGGTTTATATATATGATTTGTCAAGCCATTTTAGTAATATCAAAGTTCATCATTTTGCTAGAATGTCATAAAATATTAAATAATCTCAATTTTTGGTTGCCTTCTCTATTATCCTTTTGCTTTTTTTAGAGTATGAATTAAATTGTCCAGAAATAAGAAGAGAATGAAATAATAATGCTATAGACTTATTATTATTTGAATTTGTTAAAAGTTTGTAAAGTGAAAAGTAATTCTCCAGCAAACTTTTTCCTTTTCAAGAAGAGAAGTTATCAAGACTTTTAATGTTTTGGTAAATATCGATGTCTATTAAATATGACTGTGATATTTTTTTAATTATTATTTTTTACTTAATTTCAAATTATGAAAGATAAATTACAGGACCATTATATTTTAGGATTATTATATTTTAGAATTTAGAGTTTAAGACCATTATATTTTATAAATTTTTACATTTAACAAATTTTTATACTCATTTAATAATCACTATTCTATTTTGGTTCTTCCTTTTCTTTTTAAATACAAAATTTTATAGTTGTTAAATGGTTGATGGAATGTGAAAACTTTATTTTTGATTTATATAAAAACTACATTTTTTTTTTCTTTATTTCTCTGAATCATGTCTCATCTTATTCCACACTTTTCTCTCTCTTATCTTTTTATCTGTCGCTAATCTGTGGAGACAATTTTCATTGAAATGCTAAAGCAGTAAATAGAGGAGAATCTAAAATGGTTTATGTATTGAATGGGATTGCATATGAAGTCCTTATATTTATGCAGTTTAGGGAAGAGTGTCTTATTTGTTTGGTGTGTTGCAAAATCCAGATGAATATTCGAATAAGCTTTTGTATGTGTATTAGGAAGCAGCAGTGTGTGGGAGCATCATTTCCAAGTTATATGGGATGGTGTAATCCTCACACTTTATTATTATTTTCTACATAATCACTCATACCTTTATGCTTCTCTGTGCTCCATTGATCCCGCACATTCATAGAACCAAACAAAACAAATACAAAAAAAAGAAACACACAAGGGCCACGCACACACTTCCATTGACCTCAAACCACATGAGTTCTAATTTCTTCTTCAATTGTGAAGATTCTTTAAAATACAAAAGTTGTGTACATTTTTAAAAAGACACTTTCCTTCCTTCTTTTGAAGTGATTATACAACTTTAAATAATCTTTAACTTCATTTCCTCTCTATGCAAAAGTAATTATCTCACTTTATGTGCCACACACACATAAAAGTACACCATAAACCAACATTGGTTGTGGTGATGGCAACTAGCTAACGTGATCGCCGTGATCCACTGATCCACTCTGCTTATTATTCCTTGTGCCCCTCTGGAACACTGAAACGCTAAGACTATTATTGTTGCTTCTGATTTCAACATGTATCATTTTCACTTTTCACTATCTATCTTACTAGCTACCACCTAATGCTGATAATGACCCAACTAAGGTGAATTAGTCTGAAATTGGTTAATTACAGGCAAATGTGAATGAGTCAATAAAGATCCTATTTTGTGATATAGGGCAACGGTGTTTCCAAATTAACTGATGGAGAATTTCAAAGATTTGATACCCCTTTGGAAAGATTTTTAAAGGGTGAGGTGGGGCATGTTCAAGTTCAGTACGTCCAGTATGGCCCCCAAACCCATTAGTACCCCATAGAATAGTTTTTTTTGTACTAATAATGTTAAGAATAATGAATTGCAGTGTTCACAGAGATTTAATTCCCACCTTTCATTTTACTTTTTATTTTTCTCTCAACTTTGAAAGAGTTCCCGTAGCTTGTTGTCTATGTTGAAAGATTGTTTTTAGCTTTGTGCATGTTGTAACACACGCACACACACACCTCATTTTAATGAATTATATTAAGACAGAGAAGGCAGAAAACAACAAGCAAACATCAAATCCATGTTTGTAAAAGTACATACTATAAAACTATAGCACAATAAAAGAAAAAAACTTGGCCTCCATGGTTCAGATATATCAGTGACCAAAACTCTTGCAGTTGGGAAACAAACTCATTGAAACAACCGGTTGGTCCCTCCCACAGCTCCTCATGTCTTCTGCGGATGGAGCAACATTTCTTTGCTTCCCCACTATCATTTCAATATCAAAAATTATACAGAAACCATGACACGGAGAGAGAGAATATATAATTCTTTCAAAGTGTTATAATGTGATAGAAAGAAATGATAAATGTGAATGAGGTGTTTAAAAATAATGAATCTTCATGTGTATCATTGTCTTCTCTAAATTTGTATATCTTTCCATTCTAACTTCAATTTTGCCAGCATGACATGTTACAGCCCATACTGCCAATAATCCTTTGAAGGAAAGAGATCTTCTTTTTCATCCAAATGGATCTACACCACTTGCTACCTCTCTCTATTTGAATCTAGATTTATATGTATATTATTACACCATATGCACTATCACCGAATCCAGTATTTAATAGACCATAAAAATTTTGCCTTGGTTAATTATATATATATTATGGGTCCATCCCTGTCAAAATCACAACAACTTTGTTGGTGAAGTGATTTGAATTGCAAGTGTGAATAAAAGAAATTAAGGTATGATATGGTGATTACGTTGACCAATATTTGCAACACAGAGATAATTGAAGTGGGGTGCATGCAAAAGCAAGCACACTGAAATGGTTGCATTGCATGAGTGCATGGGAAAATTTATGATTGAATTGTGTCCGTGTATTTGGCAAGTTGTATGATACAAGGAGGGTCGGTGGTACATTTTTGCATGTGGCCTTTTGTGATGGCCGTTCTGTGCAGAGACATATAGCCTTGCCCACATTGTAGCTAGCTAGCTACCTAGGGACAAATTTGTGCAGTGGTCGTTGGGGCCATCCTTTTTCCCTTTTCAAAACTTGATTAATTTAATAACTCTCCCACCATGCAAACTGCCAAACACTAAATAGTCATGGTGAACGATAAATAGTAATATACACTGTACAATCATCCAGAGAGCACTAAAAAAGGAATAATATATGATTCATGAACCCCAATTAAACTGATCATCTTAGAATTTAAGTGTAGTATCAATCTCATGTAGTAAATTTGTACCTTGCCAGCTATTAAGAGGGGCTTTGCATTACCTCTCTCTCTGCCTATCTCTTCCTCCTTTCATGTTTTCTTTGGTATATATGCATTTTTAAGATGGAAATAAAAGGTAAAAATGGGAGGAAGAAAATTGTTCCCTGTTTGGTAGCAAATCAGGAAAGGAAAATAAATTATTTTGTGATCGCATTCTCTTATCCTCCCCCTTGTTTTTGAAGAAATAAGAACATGATTTAATCTTGTGAATAGTCTATATGACTTACATTTTCATTCTTTTTTTTATATATGAACTCAAACAAAATAAGAAAAAGTCTTTCTTTTCGGATATCAAACGAGATGAGGAATAATTCTCCACTCCTTCTCTCCCTTTGTTTTGTTTACTTTACTATCATGACATTTATTTCCATTGCCTTCAAATAAACCAAACAAATATCTTGAACAATCTCCAAGGCGTAATCAATAATCGAGTCTTCAAAAGCTGAAAAACTCGACAATGTTGTAAAATTTTACCAAAACTACGTTAGTTCAAGACCATGTAATAATTTCTCCTTGAATTGATAGTGTACCGAGACTAGAAGTTAGGCACAATTTCTGTTCCTCTCGACGTGGGCTGCTGTTTTGCTCATTACCATAATCTATGATAAATGATTAATTTGTGATGAAATAAATAAAGTCAATGATCTCCTCTAAACTTGGTCACTTCAGCTTGGCACATTATTGCAGATGAAAGAGATTCCGTCTGAATAATTTGGAGTGACTTTAGGGAACCACAAATTACGAAGCTAGTTGAGATTGCTAACAGATGACTAAAAGCAAAAGGTAAAAAGAAAAAAGAAACCTCATGGCTGTCTTCACCTCTTGAAACTCTTCCACCATTTTTTTTTTATTTCCACATGGTGGTCAGCAACCTTTCTCCCCTGAATCCCTTGCTCAGTTCTTTAGTTTGTAGCAGTGAGATAAAATCGGATACGTGGCAAATATAGAAAGACATGTAAAGCTCAGCAGTCTCTGCATACAATATCCAATTTGGATGAGTGGTCCTCTCTTCTGATTTTTGAAGCAAGGTCATGAAAATGAGTCCAAAATCGTTTTAATTTTTTCACAACCTCCCAAAATAAAATCGTACGACACTGGTAAAAAGTCTCACATGACTTTCTTGGACTCCCGACAACCAATTCACAAGCTGGTTTATTAGACTGCCCATAAGCCTTGTTCATCATTGTCCATCATCCATCATTCATCATCAAGCATGCACGCAGGCATGTTGCAGGTTTCACACCTTGTAACGAGTTTGAACGCGGTTATATGTCATATGTGACTGGTCCACCACAACATTTGAAAAGCTTAATCGTGCGTGGTAAAAAACAGACACAAACTGGTGTTGTACGAATGAATGAATATGACTTCCACCATACTATGACCATTGATGACCAAACCTAAGGCCGTGCCACCCCCATTTTTGGTCATATAAGGGGGCTTCACCCTGTTCAACATTATCCGTTTTCTAAGAACTACGGCTTCAGGTTTGCTTCTTTCATGTAATGTCAATTCTGTATGACATCGGCACTGACAAAGATGTATGCACTCACCGGCATTGCCCTCTGCTAAATCATAAAAATCAATTCACAATGTTTGACCAGCGGAGATCACTCATGAGTTCAAAACACAATAAAAGCGAGGAACAATGAATATAAGTAAATGAAGAAAATCAGGTACTGTCAGAAATTCAAAGCAGCTGTGTAGCTATGAAATGGGTGGTAGATCAGTAAATCTAAATTCTTCAACCTATTCAATTCATATTTTCCTATATCCTACCAAGACACGTGAAAGTGCACGTACTCATATATACTTAAGTTAGAAGTGTGTGTTTGATTACCTGATAACGTTACAATAAAATCTTGCTTCTTAATTTCATGTTCTGAAAATTGCGAACCTGTTTGTATCCCTGCAAACGAATTTCCAAATAAACCCGATGTGTTGATTATACCCATATCAATTTTGTGCTTCGAATATGCAACTCAGTTAAATATTTATCTAAATCAAACATATCATTTCCATGGAAGATACCTGCTACATTGCACCGAAAAATACCCACAAAGAAAGAAGATAATGGAGTCGAATAAATTACTGTATTTGTTGATATATTTACTGCAATAAGCATTAATAACATTTCAATCGCGGTCGTCACGCAAGAAAACGTTAAAAATGTTGAAGTTCCGCAGAGGGCCAGTCTCTCATTGCCAAGAAATCAATCATTCAAGGAGAATATCAAAGCAGGTGTCCCACAAAATACAAAGTTACAGTCACTCCAAATCTTGAGCAGTAAGTATTCACTTAGCAAAATACCAGACGAGCAGTGCTTCACGTACGTCGTAGGTCCCTCAAGCTGTGGTGGATTCCACCAATGAACTGTTTCAGCAGTATCCAAGATACCGAATTTTCTTAATCCATGGTAATAAATCCAGAACATTCAATGTCAATGAAAAGATTCGTCAGCAAAATGCACGAAGGAAAGACATGAGAAGAGAGAAATTGTCAATGTTCAGCGGACTAATATGAAAGAGGATGAAAGCTTCCATGAAATTCATGAGCTAATTCTCTTGGTGTTAATAGCAACCAGACCCACATGTCAAGTCAATAAAACCAAAAACGACTTGATTCACTCGTCTTTTGGTGTGTTCCACGTAACCACATCCTAACTACGGTAATAGATGCTGCCAGCACAACATAACAACCACAGTCTGCGCTAATTTGGTAAGCTTACGAACTTTTCCAAAATTGAAAGGAAAACAAAGACCAATCAATCAGTCAAATCAAAAACATCTTATCAGATAAAGCATCGCACGCGGTAAGAAGGCACATGCAAAAGAAGTAACTGACCTAACAACTTTTTATCCTTCAATTCATAATCGTCAAAATTCCATACACATCAGACAAGCACACGGTCCCTCAAACCAAATCCTAAAAGACCCTTCTTTTCTCAAACTTTTAATAGATCACAGGATTCCATTGAGCCTAGACTTACATATGATTATCCAAAATATAATGTTTCTTGATAATTACTACTCCAGATTTCAAACACTAATGCTCAATCCACCTGAACGGGCAAAGTAGGAATCGGAGATGGACTAGACATAAGCCAGCCAACTTCATATTCTGGCAGCAATTGTCAGAAAAGATAACATTTCAAGTCTTCAAACGATACAGAACAATCTGTCTTTGCATCAGTAGCTCTGCAAAAATTAGAAACATCTGACAGCAGTAGCAAATTCGATGTATGATATAGTTCTGAATAGAACATAAGACAAAAAGCTGCAAATAAATGATGTACAGGTCTGCTGTACCATGTATTATCACATGTCTACATTTATTGTTTATACGCTTGTGGAGAGACCGATAGTTAAATGTCAAGGAATAAATTACGAACAGTAATGCAATTCCCAAGCAATTTTAACAAATTTGAATTAGAGTTGAGCCAAATTAAAATAATATCTGCAAGATGGTAGTCATAAATGTCTCGAAAATTATCTGGTGAGGACCAGGATGCCAATGTACTTAATACATTCACGACTTCATTATCTGTTAGAAACCAATTAAGAACGCTTATCCTCAGGTAGCATAAGTTCGAATTGCTCCGAACCTAAGATGAAGGAAAAAGCAGACGGCCATTAGATTCTGCATCATTCTACATTTAATGGATACTCGGTATGTTAAAAGTCAAACGCTTCCACGTAGAATTAATCGTCGTCATTTTAGGTGCTTACATAGGAGAGATAGAGAGAGAAGAGATAGAGCACAAATGGTTGAAAGTACTGATAACCTCTGACAGTGAAAAGGAGAAGGATGAAGAGGCAACCTTCATCTTTGTCAATGTTAAACATATTTCAGAGTCAACTATTCTAACAAGCTACTAATACAAAAAAATAAAACTAACCCTTTCTTTGGTGGGGAAGAAAAAAACAAGTGAGAAACAAATGAGCTTGGTAGAAGAAAAATGAAAGAAGAAAACCAGCAAGATATAAGACCTATTAGGTATTTCCACTCTATTACTGTTTTCATTCACATTTATTTCTTCCCATTGTTTTTATATTTCCTTTAAATCAAACCTTTTCATTTGTACTCCATTCCTCACTTATTTCCATGCACCTTCACTATTTCTATTTTTAGCCCATTTCTTTCCTTCCTACCAAATAGATCCTAAAGTAAAAGGTGCATTTGGATAATTTAGTCAATAAACTTCTCTAAGAAACTAGTGATTTAGTTTAAGAAAAACTTCCAACCATTAACATCTACCCAGAATCATATTTGCTAGACTAAAAAGCTGTTATCACGATGAGTACCATCCTCAAATTAAACGATAAATGTGATAAATTTTTTTGTCATTTAACTTTCACTGCTTTGAGGAAGACGTATGCTTCTTTATTTCATACCATTAACATGCATTAGAATGTTTTACTACATTCTTGCTCCCGACTCATTTTCCACTCTTTAGTCCATCCTAAGATACTAAGTTTACTCTCAACTTCACAGCCTCTAAATCAGAGCAAGAACCTCACTATAGATAGAGGCAATTATAATGCAGTTCTTTTTCCCATGCTTGTTCTCGTTGTGTGTTTCTTTAGCTAAGTCAATCCCATTACTAAGAAGTTTATGTTAAGATCCTCCATCGATTAGAGATAATGCTAAATTATAATATATAAGTGGGAGCATAAAATCTTACCTCACAAGCCAATTATGTGATGTTAAATTAGACTTAAAATCTACTTCCTAATATCGTATCAGAGTCCATTCTAGTTCGTTTGTTGTGTCACCCACTATTGGGCCGCTGTCGAACCACCCACAAATATCCAATCCCACAAAGGTTGAGTTAAACTTAAAGTTTACTTCCTAATAATTTAAAAAGGTCCTAGACCCAAGACATGTGAAACTCACACTCTATTGATCCATATTGTCAATTCAAGTAGACCCTTTCAACTTAAGGAGACAAAGCTCTCTCAACATTTTATTTGGTCATCAAGACTTAATCCATGTTCTTGCTTAAAGTGAAACAAATTATTTACCATATGAGCCACCAGACATTTGTAAGAGCCTAATGAGGTGGAAACTCAACTCTATAAAGAATAGCAATGGAAACATTCAAGATTATAAATAGAGAAAATTTAATGATAACAAATGATATGTGAAATTGAATCAATATACATCAAGGACAAACGAAAGTTTTTTAGTTAAAAAAGGAAACAAAAGTTTGTGAAAGGCTTAATGAGTAATGACGTCTCATAGCAAACTACATACATATAAATAAATTAAATATATATTATTTCAAATAAATTATTCGTTATATAGAGAGGATATAAAAACCTGTATATAAACACTGGTAGTTTCTTTATTCTATATTTTTTAACACCATACAAACAATTTTTTCAGTAATTAAATTAGATGAGAGAATTTCTAGACTCCAACCATACTTAATTCGAATTTGAATCAGAATCTAAGATGCACATTTGCCTGCAAATTCGCAACAAAAAGCAACAAGACAGAGTTCTTTAGGTTGATCCAGATTGAGAAGGTGATGACCCTAAATTAAACACGCTAAATATGGCTTGTTGGAGAACCACTTTAACCAAAACATTTCTTGTGTTATCGAATTTGTCATTTGAAAGGGGGAAGGGAACATTGCAATTTAATTCGCATTGGCAGAGGTCAATGGTGGCACTTGAACTAAATTCTCAAATAAATATTCAAAAATAATGAATTTTCTCGGCCAATCTTGATGAATTTAATTTTGAGGAACGTTGACTACATGAAGATTATGTTAAGTAACATGAAAATCCTTTAAAAGATCTTCAAATCATTAACCAGTTGTTCTCACGTTCTCCCGGGAACAAGCTTTAGGTTCAAACAAGGGCAGCTTTACACCAAATTAATATCAATCACCCTAAAGTCTAAGCATACAGTATTCTCAACCTAAGTACCTAATGTTTAACTTCCTTGCAATAGATACACACGATTCAATCGTTTCAATTTCATCTCCTACTCATAATGTGCGTACCCTGCATCCGCCTGATTTGGTATTTCTATATACATGTCAAGTTTTCAAACATAAATTTGAGTGAATTTCATTTTGCCAACTTAGTTTTAAAAGCAACCCCTAATGTTAAGTTCATATGAAGTCAAACATAGGTGTGCATTGGAGGAGGAATCAAACATATTACCAAACAAAGTTTAGCAAGAAAAACTTCCATTCAAAGCAGCTGAACGGGAAACCAAACATAGCATATATAGTGTGTCCTTCAATCATTCTCATTACTAAGAATATTGTATCTTCTGGAGAAGCCACGTACCAAACTTTTCTCCATGATTCGATTACAGTCATCGAACATAATCACTCAAATTAAAGATTATATAATAGAATATCATAAATAATGATAATAATCAGCAAGTACATTTCACCAGTGAATAGTGATATGAAAAAACTGCTAAATTACAAAACTCCACATTCACCAGGGGTTAGGTTATCACTTCCGAAAATCCCAGTCCCCGGTTCTTATTCTTACCTCAAAGCAACCCTCGGAATTCGAGAAGGCGGAAGGTGAAGAGCGCTTCGAGGACTCCGAAGCACGAGCCAAAGAAGACATCGATAACGTAATGCCTCCCGAGAGCGATGCGAGAAATTACAGTGGTCGCGGCCCAAGTCCAAATGGCCGCGATGAGAACATCAACGGCGAGGGCCTGGTCTCCGCCGAACCAGCGATGCACGAGGAAGGCGACACGTGGATGGTGGAGATCGGCGAGGAGCGAGGGGCGGGCGAGGGAGAAGATGGAAGCGACGAAGCAGACCCTGGAAGAGTGACCGCTGGGAAAGGAGAAGTTGTCGACGGGGACGACGGCGTTGTACTGGGAGTGGTTGGCGTAGGAGGGGCGGGATCGGCGGACGAGGAATTTGATGAGGGCGATGAAGATAAGGTCGATAAGGGAGCAGAGGAGCTGGGGAAGGAAGAGGTGGGAGCGGAGAGGGGAGGAGGAGGGAGCGGCGAGGAAGAGGGCGAGGGATACTGGGAAGAAGAATCTGAAGTCCGCCAAAAGCTCTAGGAAACGGAGGAGGGGTTTTGGGGCGATGGGGCGGGTGAGAGTGTGGATGAAGAAGGAGACGGAGTTGTCCAGGTCGTGGATGCGGCAGAATAACGGTGGCGCCGCCGGTGGGGATTTGGGGGGTCCATGGCCTTGGCCCATCGGAGTTACTGAGGGCGTTAACGAAACGTTGGGTCTCACGGAAATTCAAACGATCGAAAACGGTTAGTTAGGATATGATGCGACTTCGTTTTGGGGGTTTCTGCGTTTTTCCTGTAGTAAGAGTGTTTTAGTCTCTTATCTTTCTAATCTCAATTTAATTACTCTTGATATTTTGATTAAATGATTACTGTAATAAAGAAATAAAAAACCTATAGGGATAGAAAAAAAAAATAGAATAAGAAGCAACAGAAATAAAAAATATCTGGATGAATGAAAAAGAGGTTAGTTAGATTTATTGGGAAAAAGGTAAAAAAAATAAAATTGAAAATAACATTTTTGTATTTTAAGAGTATAATATTTTTAAATAAAATTAAATTGATTTCAAATTTTAAAAATCAAATAAAGGATATAAATAAGTAATTATATACACTAAGATCCATTACATAATAATAATAATAATAATAATAAAAAGTTCAAATACTTTAATTGTAATACAGCATAAATGCAAAATTTATATTATACAAAATATACCATATAATACAATACAGTATGGATATAAACGAAAAAAAAAGAGTAAACAAAATAAGAAGATTAAAATAACATTTTTATAATAATAATTATAAAATTAGGTTATACATTGATAAATAACTTGTATAATTATATTCTTCATACATATTCTCCACCAATTTTGTGGATGGTCACTTTTATTAAAAAAAAAAACTTTTATAAATCATATTTATATATTTGGTGAAACTATATTAGAAACTAGTTAATAATTATAAATTCCTAATTTATAAATTCTGAATTCTGAGGTAATAAACTAGTTTATTGAAATATAAATTAACTGATAAGTTAATTGATAAATACAAAATGATATAAAAGAATATAAATATTTAAGTTTTATTAAATAAAAAAAATATTTTAAAATAAAAATATATTATTATGTAATTATAATTTTTAATTAAAAAACAATTCAAAATTTATCAAAATTTTAGTTTTCCTGTTTAAATTGAATATGTTTTTTAATATTTAGAACTGTGATTTTATTTAAACTAGTTGATTTAATAAATATGAATTAAATTCATTTTTTATACTTTAATAAATATATTTTTTATTTCTCAATTTAAACCATAAGTGATGAAATATTAGTTACTTTAATTTTTAATATTGACCTTTTTAATTTAAATTACATAAAAAATAAAAAAAAATAACTCAAGCTTCATTAAAATTGAAAATACAATAACAAGTAAAAGAAAGTATATTACATAAATACTTTACTAGAGTTGGTAGAAGACACATAAATGTATATTAGACTTCTTGGATTTTGCATATGTTACCACTGTGCCTTCTTTCACACTCTATAAACATCACATTATGGATTTTAACCCACGTCAATTAAAATCTCACGACATTAGTCAATTATCAAATTATTTAATTTCAATAATTAAAAAGAAACATGAAAAATATAACTATAATTCCACCGCAATGAATTTATTAATAATGAATACGAAAACATCTACAAAATAGATGATAAATATAGTGATTATGGAAAAATGTTATATGAATTAGGTTATCTAGCAATAGAACAAGACTTATGTAACCACGAGATACAATATTTTGTGGGACCAGATCATATAGCCTGTAATACCTGTAATAGGTATTCACATAATGTCCTGTTTGTTGGCAAGTATAGCATTCTAATGGCTTTGTATAATTTTTGTCCTGTCGGACCTTTCGAACATGCTTGTTTTTATCCAGGGTAGGTTTTCTAGCATTAGAACTCCTAACCGAATATCTTTTAGTTTGTTGTCTTTTCTTAGGAGGTGG
>Ga0209700_101155_pt1 | contig 53614 bp, 30 predicted proteins | sample SiratroredBW_FD_187528 | JGI IMG/M metagenome (GOLD analysis project Ga0209700, IMG submission 187528) | Root nodule microbial communities of legume samples collected from California, USA - Siratro red BW (SPAdes) (version 2) | ecosystem: Host-associated > Plants > Roots > Nodule | place: USA...
TGTGTGTGTGTGTATATATATATATATATATATATATATATATATATATATATCAAAAAAAGAAAAAATAGTCATTACCTTTTTTTTCCTTTTAGAAAAAACAACTTGTAATCCTGCATTTTAAGTAATTTATTTTCAACTACTAATGCATGGTATGTAAATATAGACGAGTTTATTTTGTAAGGGAAAAGTGTAATTTTATGATCAAAAGTTAAGAACATTCTAAAACGATAATCTATCAAATACAAACTTCAAACATGCTTATATTTAAATTAGAACAAATAGTTATTAAAGGCTTTCATTGCAACCAGCTCAGAGCATTAAGTAATCCACCACATTAATATAGTGTACAATATTGTTTCTAAAAGTTTGAAATGAATAAAGGAATTAAAGACAGAAATGGTTATCGACCATGTGTAGTATAGTGATGGTTTAATGATACGGTGGACCTGCAACTTCAGTCCCTTGTAACCAAAGACTCAGAGCAGACCTTGTAACGGTACACTTACTTTGTTATCTTCTTGTACTTATGGATGTATCATAACTTGTCTTTTCTCCTTCTCTGTTCATGTTGAAGTGACAGAGAGTGATGATTTCATTTGTATTGTACCCCTTAGTTAGGGTTTGCTTCTCTCTCAAACCTTATACCTTTTTCCCTTTGCATGAAAACAGTGAAACACTGTACTTTGTTTAGATTTCCAATAGATAGTTTCATGCTATCATTTTTTTTCACACTCCCACTTAACAATAACATAGAGAAAAAAGTGATGTAAAAGAATCATTATTGTTTCCAACACTGTTTACAGCGTATACTACACACACCAGTATGGCTAAACATTTAATTGCATGTCACATATTTCAAAACACTATTACCATTACTGTTCTAGACTACGAATTTATGTTTCATGCACCATAAAAATTAACTACTTGGTTTTTAAAACTAATTAGTTGTTGTAACTTTACCATCCATAATGTTGATGATGATAATGGCTGTGAGCATTACATTATACGTATAATTGGACTCACCTACTATGCTGGCCAACAAAATTGTAAGAGACACTGAGTTTGTATCAGTGAGTCAGATCCAAAGAGCCAACCTCTGCTTCACAATGCCTCTTATTTCTTTCCTTTTAAGTGATAAGACATGAGAATCTGTGCATGCATGTGTTTATATATATATATATATATGCATAGAGAGAGAAAAGTAAATGCAAAAGTTTCGGTCAATAAATCACTTGCGCTCCATTCAAATTTCTCTGATATCCAATTTGCTTCCTCAAACTTCTTTGCCTTCTTCAGTGAAAACAACCCACTTTTTTCTCTTCTCTTTTATCTACAATCTCTGTCCCTTCATATATTTTCAACCTTTTAGTTTCAGTCTCTCATCAGAAACTGAAGAAAAGAAAAAAGCGAGTTTCATTCGCAGATGATTGTACGTTTATCCCCCAGAAGTTATTTTTCGTGAATTCTCTTCAAAATATAAAGGTTCCACGTAAAGAAGTTACAACTTAAGATCTCGATATATAGTCAGTATATTATAATTGTCAAGAATATAATAGATAAGATATATTTTGTTGAGTTGTGATTCTTACGAATACCATAGCTAAATACAATAACAAACTACGAAGTCACTTCCCGTTAGGGTGAGACATTAACTGCGTACGGATCAAACAAAATTACATCAAAAGGAACAAATTAAAAAAGAAAAAGAGAAAAACACTAATGAAGTGGAACGTGACCGTTCCACTTACATTAGAGGTGGTATTCAAATTAGAGAAGAAAAACAATGTATTCGGCTCCAACAGGAAATCCTTTATTCTCCACCAGATCCTGAGAATAAGTCAGTGACGAGACAATGACCATAAGCAAACACAACACCACATCATTGTTCAACAATCACCTGTGTTCTTATGCCCATCACTAAGTTTTTCTAGGGTTTATTAAATGGTGAAATGGAATTTGAAGCATGTATATTTGTTATGGCCTTTAAAATTAGAGTTATATATATATATATATATATATATATATATATATATATATATATATATATATATATATTGTTGATATTTATAACTTATTATTATGAAAGATGACTTGCTACTACATATTTTCAGACTGATCATTTCTAACTTATATGGCTCATAACTAAATAGCATACTTTTTTAAGTGTAACCAACTATGTGATGATAGTGAATCAGATTAGTCAAGTTGAAAAAGAAACTTCCCTTATTAAAGGAATTTAATATAATTATACTTGAATGAGCAAATCAGGTCTAAAAATATCTGAAATCCGATCCTTCCAACCCCATTCAACTACAGATGAAGTGAAAATAAGAATAACAAGAATCTGTGAATGCAGAATAATGAATTATGCAAATGCACTTTCAACCAAAATAGTACATGATTTTTTTCTATTTTGGCGTTTGTGTTTGCAGCATACGATCAACAATTGAGAGGTACAAAAAGGCATGTTCAGATCATTCAAGTACCAGCACTACCACCGAAATCAATGCTCAGGTCATTTCATGCACTATTCATCTCATTAATATGACTGTTAATGAAATTTAATTAGTTTGGGCTATATAAGTTAATTTTAATCAATGAAATTTATCTTTTTTTCTTCTTATTTCTCTATTCTTAAAGTGCTTATTGTTTAGTGTAAAAATTCATTTTGCTTCATGAAATCTTGGATTCGAGATTTTATTCTTACTGAACTGAGAAATTATGTTGGTTGGGTTATACTGAATTACGTTAACTAATCTATTGAATTACTTATAGTCTTCTGTGTCATTGTAAAACAGTATTATCAACAAGAATCTGCAAAGCTGAGACAGCAAATACAGATGCTGCAAAATTCAAACAGGTGATTTTTTACTATTATCATGTTGCTTGTTTCTCTTAATCCTTCTTAGAAAAATTAGAATGGATATGGGGCTTGATTCTCTTATACTTTTGAGGGACCTGACCTTTTTATCAGATAAAAATATATTTATTGCTAAATAGAATACATACGGATGTTCCAATCATTTTACACAATATTTACAATAGAAATATAAGAGTTAGCTTCCTCAACAAACATAGTTTTCTTATACTAGAGGCATTAACTTTTCTAGTTAGATACCACCATCATTTATCACTCCAATTACAATGTTAATATTGCCATCTCCTCCCATATGTCATTCTATTTTAATCAATGCAAACTTACTTTGCTTTCTAACATATATATGCTTTGAATGATCTTGTTTACTACTTCCAAGTTCCAATATTCGGAATGTCACTTTGAAAGTTTTTGTACGGTAGTTTTTTTTATGGTATATGCTCCAATTGGTTTAGTTTCATGTTTTGTCTGACTTTGTTGTTAATCAAATGCATACTTGACATTCTTGTTTGTTTGATCCCAACCTTGGTTAGCATATATAAATTACCTTTTTTTTCCTTCTAAGATTTGAATATGGTATTCTTTGTCCTGCAAAATAAAAACTAGCAACCTTTCTTTAAGAAATCACTAATATTCTCCTATGTCATTTTCTGTTTGTCTTTTAACACTCTATTTAATAAAAACTAGCAACATTTTTCCTAGAATCCACCAATACTCTCATATGTCATTTTCTGTCTGTATTTAATACTCTACTTCCCACTTATTCCTATCAACCTCCACTCTTTGAATTGTGTTTGCGTTTTTCTACCTAATCTTATCTACATTTCATCCTCCCAAATCTCCAACCTACATATCACAATATGTGTATCCTTACTCACATCTTTGGTTGTTATGATTTATATATACTTATACATTGACCTTATACAATAGACTGGATTAAAATACAAATCAGAGCTTGAGGTACTTGTTTCTAATTCAGGTCCACACCTTCAACCTTGCTATACTAAATACTTCTTCTGCATCAACCATTTTATTTATAAAAATAACAAAATTTCTTGTTCCTGCAATGTCCAAATGATGACCATCCATACACTCTTACACTCTTCCAAATTATGTTTCATTTCTTATTAAATTGCCAATCACTAAATTTTAGAGATGATTTTTAGGTTGGTATCTAGTTATAGCACCTATTTCCATACCTGATTAGTTATTTTGTAGTAACAAATAAATGCATGTTGTTTCATCTATTGATCCACGCATGACACTTTTTGCAGGCACCTAATGGGTGATGCTTTAAGCACACTGACTGTGAAGGAACTTAAGCAGTTGGAGAATAGACTTGAAAGAGGAATCACTAGAATCAGATCTAAGAAAGTAAGATTATTTATGAACTAAATCTTAAGCTACTTCTAGCTTTTATAATTGAGATTTTTCCTCTAGAAAATTTGTCCCTTTAAATTGTGTTGTCTAAAGCGTTAACATGCATACATAAATAAAAGTAACAGCATACACATATAAACTCACCATTTTCGCGATTTTCCTTTCTTGCATCATAGTGATTATTATTACGCATGCAGTGATCGAATCTTGTGGCCCTCTATTTGCTAATAATGTCTTGTTACTTTTTTCCCTTTTTTCTCTAACTACTCAGCATGAGATGCTACTGGCAGAAATTGAATACTTCCAGAAAAGGGTAATTCGTGAACTAATTCTTCAATATTATCTTCATTAATCTGACTGGTAACTGATAGCATGCATTATTATCGGTTAGGAAATTGAACTGGAAAATGAAAATCTTTGCCTTCGGACTAAGGTAAGTTGATACAGTTTTCTTTTTCTCCCTTCAATTACCTAGATTAATCAAGGTAAAACCGTCTACATTAATGAACGATGTTTCTTTGGAAACATGAATCCACAATTTTAGTGTTTTGATTCATATGAGAATATTAAGTAATGAAGAAAAAAAAAAAGTGGATGCATGATTTTGCTTTTCCTTTTTCCTTTGATCTTAATGAAACAGATGAGATTGTTCTGACAAAAAAAGAATATTAAAAATTTATAGATAACTGACGTTGAGAGGATTCAGCAAGTAAACATGGTTTCTGGACCAGAGCTGAATGCCATTCAGGCATTAGCTTCTCGTAACTTCTTCAATCCAAACATGATGGAGGGTGGATCTGTTTACCCTCAGTCAGATAAGAAGATTCTTCATCTTGGGTATGTTCCATTCTACTTCTACTACCTTATCATTTTCTTCATTTCAGTTTTCAACTTCTAATTTTGCAGCTTTTGATTAACACTGCATGCATATTCGTCCAGATTTTGAAACTTTTGAATTTGATGATTACCTCATAATCGTATAAAAGCTTTATTTGAATAATAATGCTTTGCTTTTGGTGAATGCAGGTGATGAAAATATAATATTAGCCAACTACCTATCCAATTAGCCAGCGGCTAAATGCATTATTACTACTTTTTCGATTGCTCATTAGACCGACCAAGTGATCTCTTACGTCGTTAAATTCTCTTTTTCAATATATATCTATATATGGACACACTTATATTATTATTATATATATGTATTGATGATTCTATGATATGATAACAATCCATGTTGCTAGAGCAATAATTAAAACATAGTTGTGTATGAAGACATTAAGCTATTATTATGGCATTTTATGAACGACTCTTTTTTATCTAAGGTGCTTCTATCTAAGTGAATTTTATAAAAAAAAGTCATTTACATTTATGTCGTCGTAATTTTTTAGTATTTCAAAATATTCTAATTCTTAAAGTCAGTTATCTCTATATACATATACATGTCTTAAAAGGGATTATTAAAACAAGCTACAGCTAGAAGTGAACACATATATGAGATTTTGTCATGTGAACTCAATCCAATGCAAATAAATTATCAGTAAGTTGGAATCCAAATCAAGTGATCAAGTGAAGGATTTCAAAATTAATAGTTGGCTTTTGGTTTTCTTCTTTGGGAAAAAGGATGACAACCATATTGGGTTTCTAGAGTTTGTGATCCTTAGAGTTAGGTAAGTGGGAATGGATTGATTCGCAACCAATTGATATGGATTTATTGAAATTTTTGGGTTTGGTGGGATCACGTGCATCACTCAGTTTTAGTCTGATTCATGTTCAGCTTAGGATGATAGGTGTAAATACCAACTAAATTTTAATTGAACCCAGAAGCACCCAATAATACTTCTAACACAATTTAAAGTAAGTCTACAATACTTTAAACAAGTGATAGGGACCTGAGATGATGCAAAAATGTGGAATATTGGGTGATACGACCAAAGTTCATGCACACACGTAGTAAGTCAAAAGAAAGAGAATGTAGAGTTGATTAAAGATGAGATACAAATGAGAAATAGAAGGCATTGTCCTCACCTCTTTTTGTTTTATCCTTTCTAAAGTCTCAGTGCTAAAATAAATTAAAAAAAAGTACAAAAACAATTGTTATGAAAATAAAGTCGAAAGGAAATAAAATGTTATGAATAAAATGAATAAGGATATATAAACCCAAAGAAAGAAGTGGACTAAGTATAAAGGATGTATAATTATCTAATTATGCACTTATAGCAAAGTGGAAGTAGAGATATACAACATTTTGATCAATTTTTTATGTTGGAGTTGAATTTCAAAGGTAATATGATATGAAAGGTTACATTGGATACATTGATGAGATGTACACGAAATCAAAAGAGCACGAATCTGTTTATAAATGATAAAAGGGACGGTGATGAAATATTTAGAAAGACATATTAATAAGAAAATGTCAATAATAAAGTTTTTATATTTTGATTGGTGTATATACTATTCGGCCAGCACAAGTGCACGGCATATACTAGTTGTCAGTCATCCAAATCGGCAAGATTTCGGCCATTTCCATCATCACCTACTTTGGAATCAGTGTCATTCTTCTTATAGTAGAGAATATTTGATAGTAGAACAGCTTTCATGTGTTTTAGATTTTCTCATCTGACAAAAGGTATGTTGACAAAAGGTACGTTAAATGTACTTTACATATTTTCTCTAACAAAGAGAGAAAGATAACCATCACATAAATCTCTGATATTTGAGAACTGACTTTAGCATTAGAGTGTCTTTTGCAGGTATATCACCCTATTCACACCAGTCATCGGAGATCAGAGACCAACAAAAGAGTTATTGGAGTTAATATATGAAAATAACTGTTATTAGCCTCAAGGTCCTGTAAAAACACTGTATATATCCAAAATCATACATCCAATATGTATTGAAATAGTACATTATAATCTTTTGTACGGAGAACTATATTTTTTTTAGTGAGGTTAGACATTATAATCTTTTGTTATATGTTTTGGATAGAAATTTGAATTTTTAATGATATGTATTTACATCTCATTTATAAATATTTTACATCCTCAAGTCCTTCATTCATTATATATATATATATATATTAGTAATTATAAAAAAATATTTTATTAATATTCAAACTACGACGATTCTAAACTAACATATTATATGCAAACATCATATTATAATATCAATAACAACATTTTAGTTTTCAAATTCCTAAATATATAATTAGGAGTTTTTGGTGAGGATGTAATATAACTAATGTAATTTCATGTTTGGAAATAGTTACGCTTGTGTCTAGGTCTATATATATTTAGAGTACTACATGATTGAATATAGTAGTAACAAAGGGTATTGTGATTATAAAGGACTAACCTTATAAATATATTTTTAGAACAATTTTGTACGATCTTATATAGTTTTATACGATTTTATACAAATTTGTATGATTTTCAACTTTTATAACTAAAAGTGTTGTTTATAGAATTTAGTGGTGGTAGTAATGTTGTTTGTAGAATTTAGTGGAAGTAATAATGTTGATTGCAAAATTTACATGATAAAGATTTTCAATTATATTTTCACAAGTGTGAGTACAGGTATAACTTGCGAGTTTTATATAGGATGAATGTGGTTTTTTAAAATTGAAACTCATTTAAAATGCAGACTATATACACATATTTTTTTTAATTGGGATGTTAGTTTAGATAGGTAGGCTCAACTACATTTCCATTTTTACCATATACTAACATTCCCCCGAAGAGTAAGAATATTTGTCTAAAACTCAACAAGGACTATTTATTATTTATTGGACTTAAAATTGAGGACACATTACGTATATGTAAGATCAAATAATGCAAACACTGTTAGAATATTATAATCAGAGAAACAAATCAGTAGAATATCAGAGGTAATCAAGGAAATATCAGAGAATATCAGAGATAATCGATAATCAATGGAGTACTAAAGAATATCAGTAGAATATCAGAGAATATGAAATGTATTTATTTAGAATAATTTATATATTTAGTTCCCCTAGAATTCTATATTGAGTGAGTTATTGTAAACAAAGAGAATGACATTCAACAAAAACCTTCTTCTATGTTATCATATTCTTTGTTTATTTTTGTTCATAGTTATCATATTCTTGTCTAACATTTCCTAACCCTTGGTATCAGAGCGGTGTTAGATCTTGAAAACTCAGAAACCAACATCATTGTTCCATTACCCCTCACAGTCGAAAAACACAAAAAAAAAAATCAAAAATGTCATTTTCATATGATGAAATTGACAATAGCATGAATCAAAACCAGAATAACTCCTCAACCATTACTGATGAGCTAATTTTTCAAATTGAAAATATGCTTCGTAATGGCCTAGGGATTCAGCAAACACAAGTCAATCTTGACAATTTGTCAATTGGTTTCAAATTAAATGAAGACAATTATCCATTGTGGGCAACACTCATGAAGAAAGCTATCGGTGACAGAGGAAAAAAGAGTCATCTGACAGGTATACCCCCAACACTAGAAGAGACAAAATCAGCATATGAAAAATGGGAACAGGCAAACCAAACTGTCTTCACCTGGATAATTTAGAATATTGAGACTAGTTTGATAATGTTTTCCAGTTCCCAACAGCCAAGGCTTTATAAGAGGGATTGGTTACTACCTATGAAAACAGACCACTGGGACAGGGACAAGGATGAAGTCGCTCAGAAACCGCCGAACGGCGTCCATCATAGCGAGACAAAGAAGACAAAAGCCACATCCACTGTACTCATTACAGAATGAAGAAACATACCAAGGAGACTTGCTTCAAAATCGTGGGTTATCCCAAATGGTGGGAAGATTCCAAACCAAAAAATCGCAAGTCTACCACCGTCATGGGCATCTCGCAAACCACCAGTAGCAACAGTGGTGACACCGGAAGAGAGGAAGAAACAGAATCACAAGTTGTTCATGGAAGAGCCGCAGTCACTCATGAAGGTGAAAAAAGAGAGAATGATACCAGCCCAGGAAAATATGATTAGTGAATTTTTTATTGTGGGGCAACTAACACCATGACCCATGACTCTAACGATTTTGACAGTCTCTTCACACCTGTTAAAACCCATATTGAAACAGCCAATGGAGAATTAGTTGCGATCCAAGGAGGGGGATCAATTGTTTTTTCAGAAAAATTGAAATTAAAAATTGTGTCTATGTTCCTACACTATCATCAAAATTACTTTCTGTAAGCCAAGTTACAAAAGAGTTGAATTGTGTGGTTCTCATGTTTTCTAATTTTTGTCTTTTACAGAACATTCTTACGAAGGAGATCATTGGTCGTGGTACTGAACATGGAGGTCTTTACTACGTTGATGAGGTTGTTCACAAGGGACATGTCATGCTTGCTCATGGAATGGTTACAAGGCAACTCTGGTTATGGCATAGACGTTTGGGACATTCCTCATTTGGGTACCTTAAGATTTTATTTCCTAGTTTATTTACTAATAACACTGAGCCCATCAAATGTGAAATTTGTATACGAGCAAAGAATCATAGAGTTACTTTTCCTCTTAACAACAATAGAGTCAATTCTGTTTTTTCATTAGTACACTCTGATGTGTGGGGCCCAACTCCTAATTCCCACAATAATCAATTTCAGTATTTTGTGTTATTTGTGGATGATTTCTCTCACATAACATAGGTATATTTTCTAAAACACAAATATGAAGTACCCGATAAGTTCTATGCATTCTATCAAATGATTCACACTCGGTTTGACAAGAAAATCCAAGTACTTAGATAAGATAATGGTGGAGAATTTGTTAACAAATCAATGCAAGAATTTTTCAGAGAAAATAGCTTAATCCATCAAACTTCCTATCCAAACACACCCCAACAGAATGGTGTAGCAGAATGGAAAAATCGTAAGCTACTAGAGATTACTCGAGCCATGATTTTTGATGCATAAGTTCCGACACATTTTTGGTCCGTTGTTGTTGCTACTCAGCCTATCTTTTAAACAGGCTACCCTCCAATATCTTTAACCACAAAACACCCTTACAGATCCTAGCTACTCAGACTGATATCCCTCCTGTCCAAATGTTACCACCACTAGTTTTTGGGTGCTTTGTATTCGTTCATATTCTCAAAGCTAACATAATCAAATTTGATCCATGTGCTGAGAAATGTGTTTTCGTTGGATATGCTACACATGAAAAGGGGGTATTGATGTTACAACCCAATCACTCACTGTGTATATGTGACTACGAATTGTGATTTTTTAGAATCAGAATATTTCTTCAGTAACTAACTTGATGTTCAAGGGGAGAAAATTAGTAAACCACCAAGTTGGTTAAGTAGCCTTAGTTGCCCAGAAACTGTTTCAAAAGAGCAAGTAGATGGAGCCAACGAACATGTCTCTTACAACGTAGGAGGGACCAACACAACCAATGAGGATCCTTCTGAGAATGTCCGAAAAGAGGTAAGTGATCTTCACTTTACTGAGTTGTCACCTGTTATGAATAAAGTCACTAACAATGACAGGTTAGCACCAGAATCAGTGCCTCTCACACTTCTGCCAAGAAGAAACAGAGGGGTACCACTTGATCGATATTCTTCAGAACATGTGCCCCGGAATTCCAGGTATCTTATAAAGATAACCAGAGGAGTGACAGACATTGCAAAAGCTTTTCTTACCTCTCTTCTAGCTGAAGACATTCCTAAAATAGTTCACGAAGCCAGTAAGAAGGGCGAATGGAGAGAAGCTATGAAAACAGAGATGAAAGCTTTAGAAAAGAATAGAACTTGGGAGAAGTGCATCTTACCAGTAGGAAAGAAGCCAATAGGGTGTCGATGGGTTTTAACCATTAAACACAAAGCATATGACACCATTGATATAAGGCAAGATTGGTGGCAAAAGGCTATACACAGACTTATGACATTGACTACTCAGAGACTTTCTCATCAGTTGCAAAATTTGACACCATCAGAGTACTATTTTCAATAGTAGCAAACAAAAATTGGTCACTCCATCAGTTTGATGTCAAGAATATGCTTTTCTACATGGGGATTTGAAAGAAGAAGTGTACATGGAAACTCCTCCAGGGTTCTCTAAAGACTTCCATGAAGTCTACAAATTGAAAAAGACACTCTATGGGCTTAAGTAGTCTCCATGTGCCTGGTTTGGGAGGTTTATAGTGGTCATGAAAAGGTACGGGCATAAAATAAAGCAACTCTAACCATATTTTATTTTTGAAAAGAAAAAGATATTTGATCACATGCCTAATAATATATGTGGATGACATGATCATAACCGAAAGTGATATAGAGGAAATTGCACAACTTAGGAATAAATTGTTCAGAGAATTTGAAATAAAGAACTTAGATGGACTAAAGTACTTCTTCAAAATAGAGGTTCTTCGCTCCAACAAAGGGATCTTTATTTCCCAAAGAAAGTACATCATGGATTTGCTTGCAAAAACAGGAATGGTCGATTTTAAACCAGCAGATACTTGTATGCAAGTTAACCATGGTTCAAAGTTTGAAGAAGGAGCTAATCTGACAGATAAAGAGAGGTACCAACGGTTAGTTGAGAAATTAATTTATCTGTCGCACACTCGACCAAATATAGTATATGCAGTAGGAGTAATAAGCCAGTTTTTGCATCAAGCTCAAGAGGATCATATGGAAGTTGCCATGAGGATTGTCCGATACTTGAAGGGGACACCAGGAAGTGGGATCATGTTCCAAAAGCATGGGCACTTAAACATTGAAGCTTACACTGATGCTGATTGGGCTGGTAATCCAAATGACAGGAGATCTACATCGGGCTATTTTACTCTTGGGAGGTAACTTGGTGACATGGAGGAGTAAGAAGAAGAAGTTGCTCTTTCAAGTGCTGAGGCTGAATTCCGGGGAATTGCCAAAGGTATAACTGAAGTCTTATGGATCAAAAAGTTGATAACTGAGATTGGGTTTCCACCACAACTATCAAGTCAGTTAAAGTGTGATAATAAGGCAGCAATCAGTATCTCAAAAAATCATATACAACATGACAGAACCAAGCATGTTGGAGTGGACAAACACTTCATCAAGGAGAAGATTGAGGATAACAGTATTGAGCTTCCGTTTGTAAGGTCAGAAGACCAGTTGGCAGGCATTCTCACCAAAGTTGTTGCAGGCAGAGCATTTACCCGTGTCCTCAACCAAGCTAAGCATTGGTGATCCCACTACTTACCTTGAGGGGGAGTGTTAGAATATTATCATAGAAACGAATCAGTAGAATATCAAAGATAATCAAGGGAATATCAGAGAATATCAGTAAGAATATCATATATAATCAAGAGAGTATCAGAGAATATCAGTAGAGTATCAGAGAATTTCAGTATACTATTAGAGAATATCAAATGTATTTATTTAGAATAATTTCTATATTTAGTTATCTAAAATTCTATATTAAGTGAGCTATTGTAAACAAAGAAAACGACATTCAAGAAAAACCTTCTTCCATGTTATCATATTATTTGTTCATTTTTGTTCATAGTTATCATATCCTTGTCTAACTTTTCCTAACCCTCGATATCATCGTAAGAAACACAAATACATAATACTCAATTTCAAAGTTTTACTTCCATTTTGTTGTGAATATAATCAATGTTAAGAATAGATCAGACCAATTTCTTTAAAAAAAAAATGGTCATCATCTTAACAACTATAATATAAGATTTACTTGCATTTGTTCAATCATGTTTCTTAGTTTAATTAATTGTTATTCAAATTCATCACTTGACTTCTTTAACACCTGCATACCTACATGCAATCCATGCTTTTACAATCATGTGGTGTATAACTACGTCTTCTAGATTTAATTCTCAAAATCTTCTCAAGTATAAAAAAGATATTGAGTTCCATCCATTTCAATGATCACATAACAACTTATGACCTAACATTCCAACAAGTTTGTATTTATACTATTTGATATAAGATAATTAAATGTGAGTAACATTATAATCAATATTTACATCTTCAAGTATAGGAAATCAAGATTATAGTAAATCATAGTTGATTTTCATTATTGGAAATTTTTAGTATATGTAAGATTGTGTGTTAAAGACGATATGATTGTATTATATCTAATTTGATCTCTCATTTGATATTAAAAAGTTTTTTATTCTAAGAGTCTTGTATTGCTTACGAGTTGAGGTTAATGATAACTTATATACATCTTTTTCTAATAATTAATTGCTACAGTTCTTAAGGATAAAATTGTGACAAAAACAATCAGATTTAGAGTAAACAATATTTCAATTCTAAGTCATTCCCACCACTTAGTCGTCTATTAGGGGCTTATTATAGTATACTTAAAGTCTAACATTACTTGGTACTAGAGGAACTTATATATTCTCCACCCTTAACTCACCAAGGTGCCTATTAAGGACAAAAATATAACAAAGTCGTTAAGCTTCAAAGTGAATAATATTTTGAATAAAATAATTGACCACAATGATATTAACTTAATAAACTTGAGATTATAACATAAAACAAACAAGCTTTAAAGATTTTCAATGTTTTTTGTTATATAAAAATGAAAATAAACTACAAATATGTAAGATTACGCCAAATTAAGTTAGTAAGAGCAATATTCCTAACCTCACATATGGAAATTACAAAATACTAGTTACTATCAACAGTTCTAGCTCTTAGAGTACCAAGACAAATAACGATAGTGTTAGCATATTTGTGAATAAGCATGTAGTTAGCTACCCATGTACAAGATGGTATATTATTGATGTCTTAAATGATTTCTTTGTAAAGATGGAGGTCAACCAAGTCATCTTGAACTTAAAAAACATAACTATGAGTTTGAGAACAATTTTCCTCACATTGAACTTAACGATACTTTAAAGATCAAGCATAACCAAGACCCGCTTCATAGCTTCCACTTTTGAGAACAAGATATTTTTGAGTCCATAAAATTTATAAAAATCAAAGATCAAATTGTCTTGGGTACTTATGATAAGTTCATATATTTATGATAAGTTCATATATTCTCGTTGCTTTATATATTAACTAAACTTCATTAATATTTAGTTTGACACATAGAGATATAGAATGGTCTAAATATTGTATTAACTAAACTCCATTAATATTTAGTTTAACACATAGAGATGTAGAAGAGTCTAAATATCAGTTATAGGTCAATTTTGAATTATGTTTCTGCAATACATAATAAAGTTATGATATAATTTATCAAATGATCTAGTGAAAATATTATTATTTTGTTATTTATATATCCACAAAAAGATTACCAAAATTTGAAATTACTTTATAAAAGTAAAATATTAATTAATTAACAATAAATATCCATATTAGTAAAGAACTTATCAGTTTGGAATTAGGATAATTCTTTAATATGTGAATAATTATCTCAATTCAACTATATTATGACACTATTATTATTAATAAAGAACACTTAACATAGAATTTATCATATAAAATATCAAATTTTTTATAAGACCTTGAGTTTCACATTTTTTTTCAAATAAGTTTAGAGACTATTAATAGACAACACACGACATAAAATTTATAATATCAAATATCAAAATTTTTAAAAGGCCTTGAGTTTCACATCTTTTTTTTTTTAAATAAAGTTAAGTAAAAAATATGGTCGAAAATTCATTTGGAAGTTGAAGTAATTAATTGGTTTTCTTTGAAACCATAACATCATTTTTATAAAAGCTTCAAAAAAATTCTATCTTATTGATGATATTAAAGATAAATTAATAATTATTTATAAGTTTATACAAATTTTATAAAATTCTTTATACTTTTGGAGGTACAATAGGTATATATGAAACTTCAGAACAATATTAATATCTATCTAAAATTGAGTTGGAAAATATTTCTGAATTGATATATCATTTAAATGACATTTTTTCACGTATAAGAATCATTATTATTATTTTTATTTTAAATGTTCTTATTACAATTATACTTCTAGATTAGATTTGAAACTATAACTTTTGAGTAAATTAAAAAATATTCATATTAGTTGGCCAAGGAAAATTATTCACTTTTTAGACATTTCTAATATTTTGTAACATTCTTTTGTTTTTATTACCAAAATTCATATTAAACAGGATAAATTTAGTGAGAAGAAAAAAATAATAATAAGTATTAAATTTTAATAAAAATATAGAGCAGCTAATTAAGAATTCATTTATAAAAATGAAGTATATTAAATTCATAAACAGGTGATATCCTTATACCACATATTAAATATATGTTTAAAAAAGTTTCAAAAAGTAACTTTAAATAATATATATTAACATTTTTATTTATTGAATATTAACAGAAACTAAATATTTTATAAATATTAAATATTAACATCTATCTCTCTGTTTATATCCTTGTACCACTGCACAATTTTACATTAGTATATTTAAAAAAGATCGAAAAAAAAAAGTTCCCAAAAGGAGGAAGCTTAATTGTTAGGAATTAGGTTAGGAGAGAGAAGTTATTTTAAAGAGGAGAGGAGTGAATTTGGAATTGGGAATTGGGAATTGGTTAAGAAATTAAGAAAGGAAGGAAGAGAATGATGTGAAAGAAAAAGTGAGTGATGATGGAAGAAAGGAAGATGAAGGTTCGTTCGGAAAGGGAGAAGACGAAAGTGGTGATTAGGCATTTGCCTCCTTCTCTTACTCAATCCGATCTCTTACAACACATCGATTCACACTTCGCTTCACGCTACAATTGGTTCTCTTTCAGACCCGGCAACACCAGGTTCCTTTCTTTCCATTCAAACGCTGTTCCTTCCTTCATTCATTCACTCCTAACAAAACCCTAACCGTATATGCAGCCACAAGCGTCAGAGGCATTCCCGAGCCTATATAGACTTCAATTGTCCTCACGATGTTTTCGAGTTTGCTGAGTTCTTCGATGGACATGTTTTTGTTAACGAGAGAGGTCATTTATTTGTGTTTATTTTTTTCTTACACTTCACGTCTTTAACTCACTATGTAACTGCTGTTTTTGATTATCAATGTTGAATCTTCAATCAGGTGCCCAACATAAAGCTATTGTTGAGTACGCCCCTTCCCAGCGTGTTCCAAAGCCAACTACCAAGAAGGATGGACGTGAAGGGACCATATACAAAGGTTCTTATCGATGTGATTTTTGTTGTCTAATTTTGTGAAATGCTACATCATGTTCTCTTTCTTTTTATTTATGATTATCGTTATTTCTTTATATTTCACAAGGACAGATCCAGACTATCTGGAGTTCCTCAAGCTCATTGCAAAGCCACATGAGCATCTTCCCAGTGCCGAGATACAATTAGAAAGAAAAGAAGCTGAACAAGCTGGTTAGTTATTAATTCATCTGCTATTGCTGTGTTTTTTCTCCACTTGTTCTATTATAAATGTGTTTTGGAGGATCTTAGCACTAGGTTCTAGGCTAAACGTGTCCATGGGGATTTATATGTGATTCTGAAGACAAATTTCAGTACCATTGGTCTCATTCTGTGTCTTCCTTTCCAGGGGCTAACAAGGAAACACCTATTGTCACACCCTTGATGGAATATGTTCGACAGAAACGTGCTGTCGACACTGGTATGCAGGTAATATTCTGGGTCTGGAGAGCTTTTTGGCTGTTTCTTTTGTGTCATGTTTAGGATCTCCGGGGTGCATTTAATTCATAGCTTATTACTTTATTGATTAAAAGAAAGTTTATTTGCATCTTTGTTTTTTTCTTTTTTCAGTCTGGCATTGGTCCTTTAGATGTATAGTGAATAATTCAAATAGGCATGCATGTGCTTGTTTACTGAGAAATTTTCATTAATATTGCCTATCTTCTATGCATGTGCTTTTAATAGACTGCTACTGTATATGAGTTTTCAATTAAGTTTAATGTAATCCTAAAATCTCAAAATTCAAAAGTGAGAACAATCATATATCAAAGGTTAAGATATATATATATATATATATATATATATATATATATATATATATATATATATATATATATATATATATATATATATATATATAGCCCATTTTTAACATTTCAAAGAAAGAAGCACACATTAAGGACAAGAAATAGGACTGTTGCATATTATGAAAGGGATTAGGAGCGAGTTTAGATGTTTGTTTATTGCTTATAAAAGGCTTTGCTAGAAGATAGTTTTTGAATAATAATTTAAGTTAAAATTACCACATGCTGTGTAATATAGGTTTTCGATATTATGTAGAAGTGATATTAATTTAACTGAATAATATTGCTCAAACATGTTCTCGCTCGTGTTATTTGACACTTTGTGCCTAGTAAGATACAATTGACGCAAAGCTCTCAAATAAATAAAGAAGGTAATACATGCGTGTTTATCACGAAGGATGAATCCTTAGAGCTTTTGGAGTCTAATCTAATGGGCTAATGAGATGTGAAATTTCAGTTGTGAGTATTGAGTTGGGTCTTGGATCAATGTTGAGCTGGCTTTGATTGAGAAGGACACTTGGCAGTATTTTTATGCATGACTGACCTTATTTATTCTTTACTTTTTTTACTTAATATGTACTAACTCTTCTGAATCGAGGATGAGTTGTGTTATGATTCATGCTAGATATTTTCCTCTCATAACATACTTGGATCATAAATTGGTATTGGGAAGGGGGTGAGGGTTTCAAAAGTGAATCTTGTAGTTACAGCTGTTTCATATTGTTAACAGGCTTTATGTTTTGTTCTTTCCAATTGGTTTGTTCTGGATTTGTCAAGATTTATCATATGCATTTTTTCAGATTTTGGACACTTTATTTAGCCTTTTCAATAAAGTTTTGGGCCCTTCAGTACGTGCGATAAACTTTTTACTGCATAAAATTATGGCAAATGCACTACCTCAAAATATTTGCGGTTTATCATATGCACCATTCGTTTAAATTATGCCTGTAAACATAATTATAGCTTATAACTTACTCTCCTGCTGGGCTGGGTAAAAGAAATTATTCTGTTATTATATCTTTGTAATATATTATATCACTGATGAATATAGGCTTAGGTGTTTTTCATACTTGAGTATATGTTGACATATGATACTCCTCTTGTATTTATAACAATCAATGATAGGCTTCATCAGCAGTGGCAAAAGTTAGCAGAAGATCCAGAGCTGCTTTGCCTGGCAAGCCTGGCTCAGGCAATGCTAAACGAGGATCTGAAAAGAAAAAGGTAAACCTTTGTAATTGAATGCACATGTACTGTTATTGCTGTTGTTTATGCATAATCAGTCAAGTCGTTTTGAAGCTTTGACTTCAGTCTTATTCTCATAAAAACTGTAAGTTTTTGGTTAATAGAAGAAAGCCAGTATAAACTATATTATTGGCTTATGGCTTCCCAAGTGGCCCTTTAATTTTAATCCTCTTTGCTTTTTGGTGTTCAATAATAGTAGTATTGATCTACTTAGTGGCTGAGCAAAGAATTTTAAGGGATTTTATTGATGCCTAGAAACCATTCTGTTTATGAATGAACTGAAGTCAAGTGTATAGAAATGGTTAAATATGTGTATGGGCATACTAGTAGTTATCTATTTGCATTGATAGTACCCGCTCAACCTTTTTATCACTAGTATAAAATTTTAAAAAATAAATATTCATAGTTGTCAATAGTGGCTAGAGTAGCGGCTATCGTCGTGGTGATGCACATTAGAATCTGTCAAAAGTAACAGAGCAGGGCTACCCCAGCCACGCTTCCAGGGCATTTTATGCCTGTGATTCTGTTGTCAAGTGAATCCATCCCCTGGAAAGCCTCTGTGACTTCCCTCATGCCGCTGCCAGCTTCTCCACTCTTCCATCTGGATGCTCTGTTAGAGGCTTTTTTCTTTCACTGAAGGGTGGCATTGTTTCAGTTGAGAAAAATACAAAAGAATTAGAATGAATTTGAGAGAGTGAATTTCCCTCTATGAGGACCTCATTTATAATAACTTTGGATACAACAGATACAATATATGAGAGGGAAGAGAAGAGAATATGAAAAGATATATCTAGGAACTAGATACAACACAAAGCACACAACACCTTTAAGATAAATTCTATTTAAGACTATTTATTAACAGTTTCAAAACCTGGGTTTGTTTTGCGATTGAGTCTCAGTTAGGTTTCAGCTCTACTTTTGTATTTGTTGGGCCTCAAGTTGTCTCCAATTTGAGTCCAACATTTCCGTGCCATATTTTTTCTTGGGTGGGTTCTTAACTTTGTTTTATTTGTTATTTATGTTATGATATAATAATGTACTAAAGAATATATCAATAATAAAAATATAAAAAAAGATATTTAAAGCATGACGTATAAAATGATAAAATAAGTGATAATAATCAACTAAATAAAGCATAATATATGATATAATAAATTAAAAATAACAGTCAAATAAATATAATAAACTAAATAATGATAGTAATAAAAAAATTATAAATATTTTAAGAATAAGAAATATATATATATATAATAAGTAAAAATGAAGAATTTTGTTCTTTTATGCTGTAGTTAGTCTGGCTTTTCCTTTTGCTCTGATGATATTTAGATGTTCTATTTATGCTTGCAAAAAGAACAGTGCACTTTGTTACTGAAAATTGGCCTTGATTATTGTCAGTATGTTCAGAAGGACAATGCCAAGAGTGCTGCTCGCAAAGAGTCAAAAGACAAGTCAGCCTTTGTTGTGGTTCCCCGGAGAGAGGATCTATCAGCTGAATCAAGTATGAAAGGAATTTCTGAAATTGAAGCATGTAATTCATCTTTTCTGGCTTTCAATTTTTAGTTATTCTACATCTCCACATTTAATGTGGTATTATCAACTTTCACTTCATGAACAGAATGCCTTGTTGTTACAATCAATGTGTATGTTGCATTAAGTTGCATTCATATTTGAGTCAAGATGTCTGACATGCAGTCTGGCATGACCTCGGCTTTTTGTATCTGCAGTATCTTGTGGTTTAGTTCCTAGACTGTACTTATAAAATGCTTTATGATTGGCATCATGTCTTAATTAATAAGTGTGTTTGTTTTACTCCAATCCCAATTTCCAAGTCACGGTCAATAAAACTTTACTCACATTGTGTTTCTGTTAGATGGAATTGAACCTCAATTCCAACAGTCTTAGTTTGCGGCATCTCTTGAGTTTCATCCTTGTTCTTCGTTTATATTAATGTAATCACGTATCATATTAAAAACCATTGCATATCTCAAAAATGTACGGACTATCCAATAGGATGGTCAAATCCTTTGTACGGGCTGCAATTGTAAATGGAACTAATACTAATGTTTTGCTTCAAATACTAAGAACTCCAAGTGAGCTTCTTTGCTCTGGATTGTTGTGTGGTGTGTAGATTGAGTTCTGAAACTAGTTCCCATTTGGTTTACATGGTTCAGTAGTTTACTCCTTCCTTTTTGAATACTATATCTATTTTCTGGAAGGCTCTGGATCCCCTGCCATCATACTTTCTCTAAATGATAGTGGACCTGACATGAAAGTGGTGGTTGGAACCAACCCTCTTTTGGAGACATGCCTGCTGTTCGTGGAACTAAGATTAGCTGGGGATTGAATCATCCATCTTTAATTGCATTTTTTTAAGATTTAGCAATAGTATATCAGTGCTTAAGTTTCTATTTGAATTTCATATATTTTCGTTGGTAAGTGTTTTAATTTTCTAATTTGTGATTGATGAATTTGTAGTGCATGGCATTGAAGGTACCATTTCTGGAATTCCACTGTCTTCTGACTCAGGAAAGAAAAAAATCCTTCTTCTGAAAGGGAAACAGCGGGAAACTCCCAGTGTAGGTTTTCTTTTACCTATAAAGGTTTCATTTCTTTTCAACGATACCTGCTTTTCCCCATTTTTCTGCATTTTCTAATCATATTAGTATCATTATATTTCTTATTTGCTTAAAAAATGGTGTTCTTCATAATAAACAAGACTAAATAAAAGTACATTTTTCTCACCTGCAATACAAGGTTTAGTTGGTGTGTTCAAGTAGACACCAGAAAACTATTTTCTGGTAGGAGGTAATTTGAGTGTTACTTATTCCTGAAATTATTTTGAAGCTGTTTAATCACTCAAATGCACTGTGAAACCTACATTCAAATGTTAATAAGCTCATCATTGTATATTTGTTATTGTGAACAATTTTTATGGAATTTTCAGGCTACTGAGGGTACAGTAAAACAGCAAAACGTACAATCTGGAAATTATCCTATTTCAACTCCTGCGAAACAGAACCAGAGACGTGAAAATAGTGGAAGATTGATCAGGAGCATACTTCTAAATAATGAAGCTCGTCAAAATCAGTCTATTACTGGGACACAACACAAAATTCAAATTTTAAGCTCAGAGAATGGGAAGCGACCACCTCGTTCTTTTGGCTCAAGGTCTGGGTTAAATGATCAACATCCAAATCATGATACTGCACAAGTTAATTCTGAAGGGGATTCTAAAAGGGCTTTGGATGAAAAATTCGTAAAAAGGGATCCACATGGTTTAGGTAGCAGTGAGAAAACAGAGAAGCGTACTAGAAACAAGGATAGACCTGATCGTGGTGTTTGGACACCCCTTCGTCGTTCTGATGTTTCACATGCTGGTAGTGACTACTCATCATCCTCAATGGCACAACCTACTCTGTCAAACCCTGAATCTGCTGAAGGTATGATTGTTGACTAAGCTATTATGAGCTGTTTACAAACAAAATAAATGACATATTTCTTTTCGATATTTAGTATAAATATTATGATATCATTGCCATAAAAATAAAGCTGTTTCTGGTGGTGATTTTCTTGCCCGAACAGGAGAAGTAAAAGAAAATGTTACTTCTGGGAACAAGGGCAGTGAATTCTCTGCTTCTGCAGGTGGACGAGGCAATCCTTCTATTGAGAATGGTTGGAGTCTCTTTACTAATTGTTGTTTAGAAATTAAAGACTGATAATAGAGAGTATTTGTTATTTTAAATTTTGATGAAATTTGTTTCAACCATACTTTTGAACTCTCTAGGTTCCCAAAGAAATTTTACACGCCGTGGAGCTTCCTATGTAGTGAAGGATGATGGTGCAGTCAGTATAAGTGAAGGGAAGCCTTCCAAGAAAAGTGTTGCGCACAGTGCTCATGAGGTATACATGTCATATGCCTGATGTATTTTGGATTGTCTTTTTTGTTGATTCAGTGTGTAAGGTACTTATTATGTCTGCAGAAGCAAGTCTGGGTTCAGAAATCTTCTTCAGGGTCTTAAAATATGTGGTAAGCCTGATTTGCATTCGTTGTATGTTGCCTCCCTGAGATCCAGTGCTTATTGTATTGGGGGGATTAGCACCTCATTCTGATATTATTATCACTTTGAAAATCTTTACTGAAATTGGTGGTTGGTTACTTGTGACTGTTATGTGATTGTTTTGACTATTTTTGTTTTATGAATAGGTTTCGAAATGTAGGTCCCCGATTACTTGTATTCCTCCCTTACCTTGAGGGCAGTTTAGAACTTCTGATTAAAGATATGGTTGTAGAAAACATAGTGTAGATCAATGGCATGTGCTTCCATTAACCAATATAAAGGAGAAAAAGATGGAAAGCCCATGGTGTGGAATTTACTCCATACTCATAACATTTTTTCTTTATCAGTATTAGTGACTAAATCATCTGCCCTTCTTCCTCTTCAGTATACTTTCATTTGACGTTGATATTTTCAAGGTTTATTTCATTCCCAAGTATTTTGCATATATTTGTCCCAAGGGAGTCTACTGTTTCTTTTATGTGATTAAATTATCAAATTCAACGTGTTTACTGATTTTGAATCATGAAACTGAATTACTATTTGATGATTTCATAAGTGTATTCTTAATTGATTGAAGAAGATTACGATTATAGGAATATCACGTCAAAATAGAAATAATTATCTAACCAGTTGAAGTCTAAGTGAATGTTTGATTGATTCATTGTATATTCACAAAACTTTGATCTGTTCCAAATCCTCTTAACTCATGATATCATATGAAAGGTATGTATTAAATCAGGTATTTGCAAAACCAAAGTAGTTGCATTTGGTGTTGAAAACTGGAACACAATTATAGTTTGAATTGGGAAAATCTTGAAATATGATTTCACATGTGATTAAAAGCTTTTGAATTCTTATATTCTGCGTGTATGAACGTGTTTTTAAAAGCAAATGCAAAAAAAATGTCTCAAGTAGTTATTTTAGGAGTTTATTGCTTAAATCTTTGTTTATTATGACATGACATCAAAGTGTAGAAGTTCTCGCTTCTTCACATATAAGTGATGAGCTTTGAAAATGTAAATTATTGTCTTTCTGAAGTCGATTTGAAACTTACAGTGGTTAGCCATTTTAAAAATAGGCTGAGCCTGTGAATGTTAAGAGCTATAAGAGGAGACTCTAGGAGAAATTAGAGGAGTCCTTGAACCTTCTCCTCATTCACTGATTAGGATAGGAGATGATAGATTTAAACTTGCTTTATAGATGGCAATGCCAATAAATAAAAATATTAGATTCTCTAACTGTATCAAGTGTCAACTCAGTGATAAAGAATATGTAATGTCAAGCAAAATAGGTTCTTGCAGCATGTGAGAATTATAATTGTCATCTCATTGAGACACAATCTTCTTTTTAATTGAAAATATGCTGTCTGTACCGTATAATTGATTATTTTCTAACTGAATGTCACTTCCATTCTTCTCTTCTCTCTCATCTGAAGAAAATAAAAACTAGTGGGTCCCACAACCGCACCGAGTTTATGTAAGAATTTTTCTGTTTCCAATGATTTGATTATTTGATATACTATTTTTGTTGGTTAAAATCTATTGAAGTAAGGTGATTGCTTGACGAAGTTTCTTTACCGTCATGTAATATGGTCCTTGATTACCATGATAAGTTGATCCGATGCCTCTAAATGTCAAATTTGACATCTGCTATTGTAGATCATTACGTCCATACTGGAAGATTTGACAAAGGTTTTTGTCACTAATTTAACCGTGTAGTTAGTTTGGTCAATAAATGTGTCTGCGTACAAAAAGATGCTGCTTTACCTTTAATTTGCTTGGACATTCATCTAGTTGTTTAACTTTAGTAATGTTATAAACAGATTATGTCTACTCAGTCAGGACATCATTCCTGCAACGTTGAGCTACGGTATCTGTTGAGGACATCATTCATCATCCACAACTAATTAAGGTCAACCTGAGTCTAAGAGACTTGAAAGGTACGTGCATTATGTAATACTTTTATTAAAATTACTCTAATTGAATGGTTGAAAGTTGATTCTTAAGAAGGATGACTCAGGGTTAGAGACCCTCACCTGGGAAGTTGGGGGAGTATAAATATATATACAGCCCCACCCATACCTCTTGAGAGATCGATTTTAGAAATATAACCTGTAACCTTCAAAGTCTCAAGGCAATAATCTTACCGGGTCTCATAATCGAGGCATCAATTTCTTTCGTATGTGATTAAATATCATTCTTACTTTCTGAAATTTTTTGGCTTCTGATCTTGTTACATCTGGATTTTTGCTGTAAAATGATCCAGTTGTTTGCCTGACGGAGCCTGCACAATAAAGGGAATGCAAAGTTACAGACCTCGTTGACATGATTATCTACTGAAAACAGATTGGCATTGTTAACCATATGGGTGGGGGGTAAGACTCATTATGGTTCGTGTCTTCTTGAATTGAGAATATTTCAGTGTTGGGAAATGTTTGTGTTTGGGATGTAACTGTAAAGTTCTTGGTACATAACATGGGACAGTATGTTGCAAAGAGTGAAAAATCTTGTCCCGGTCAGTGGACAAGTAGTTGATTATATAGTATTTTGTAAGGCTAATAGTTTATTTTTAGCGTGCACATGGTGTGCGTGTTATTGTAAGGATATTATAACTCCCTTGGTCCTCAAGAATCGCCCATATTCCATGAATGATCTTTTTAATAGATTCGCCAAAAGGAGGAATTTTTGTGTAATTTCTTCTTCCCCCTTTCTTCACACCTTACCCCCTCTTTTGTTACCCTTTTTTCTTCCATCCCATCCTACCCTATTTTAACCCCTTTCTTCTCCTTTTGCGTTTCGTGATTTTTTCATCTTTTTCTTTTAATAATTTGATGAAAAGTAGTTTCTATTTTGTATAAAAAATTAACATAACATAAATTTGTTTTTAGTTGTATTAATTAGTTTGTTAAAGTTTGACAGTAGAAATATTATTTTTTTGGTTTAGTTTATTTGAAAAATAAGTAATCTATTTTTAATAAAAATCTTATGATAGTAATTGAATTTATTAGGTAATGATGCCTAACACGATTATTAAAAAAAAATTGAATTTATTAAGTAGTTGCTTAAGAAGTTGTTTAGACTAAAGAAGGTTGAATATCTCTAAAATAACTTTTATTCGTTGAATGACAGACTTTTTTCACCCAGCGCTATCGAACAACTCAAACATAACATCATAGGAAACAAAACTTTCCTTTTAGCTTGCTTAAAAAGACAGACAGAATAAAAGTATATTCATGATAATTGATCAAAATAATTACTTATTATAAAAATATTACTTCATTGTCAGTTGAAAGTATAAATGGTTTAAGATTGACGAAAAACATTTTTCTTTTATTTCAATTTGAAGTATTAACTTTTAATAAATAACTTGTGTGAGAATGGAAGATTAAAAATAATATAATCCACAAAAATCATTATTTGATATTTTTTTTTAAATTAACAAATTATATTGTTAAGTTACATACTTGTTTATTTATATTAAATGATATATATATATATAGATAGATAGATAGATTGAAAATATATTTAAGTTAAATAATATTTCTATTTTCACATCATACGTCAGATAAATACGTATTACTAAATATATTACTTTTTTATGATAATCTCTTGATTGTTTTAATTTTTAACATATTTTCTATATCAATTTATCATAAAAGAATAATTCTTTAGAAGTTAAGTATTAAATATTTTTTATTTAAAATAAAATAAAATTATATTTAATATAGTCAAAAGTCTTATTCAGATTATAAATCTCATACAATGAAGTAAAATTAATTAATTAATTAATTAAAAATAAAATAATTTATAATATTTATTACTCTTAGTGATCTTAATTATTATAAAAAAGAGAACAAATAAGTTTTGAAAAAAGATGCATTAGTTTTATTAATTTAAATTGATTTTATATTTAATTATCTAAGACTACAAATCAAATCGATTAAAATTAATTTACTTTTTTAAGTGTGATGGGATATATGGTATTATGATATCTTGTCAACCAAAGAAAGTGGTGGGTTTGGGTAGAATCCCCTATTCCAATGGAGGGTCGGCGGAAAAAGTACGGCGGAGGGTCGGCGGAGAGGGAATCTAAGCATTTTCTGAAGATCATACTTCCCTCTGCCATTCATGCTAACCAAATGGTAACCAACAAATCTAAGCATTCTGTTTGCTTTTTTTTTTTTTTTTTTTTTTTTTTTTCTTTCTCTCCGTTCTTTCATCTCCATCATGCATCATTTTACATCATGCTTCCTTCTTTTTTTAGATCAAAGTTTGGAAATTTGTCTTTTTTCTATAAGCGCAAAACCGGAAAGCTTTGAACTTGGAGGAAGATTAGCTTAACTACTTGTACTTCTATGCATGCAAATATATTCATCACAAAAAGTAAATCTTTTTTCCATTTCCTTCAAAAAAATGTTTGTACTTATCTCTTTTTTGTTTCTTTTTCTTTGAGATACTTTGTAACTTCTTTGCATGTTGGACATTTGATGCTGATGATTAAGTTAAACAGTTATAACTGGCACTGCACTTGACCTGGGGTGCATGTTCTTCTTTGCTTCACTTGAGAAGAAAGTGTTGCAGTTTACATTATTTACTTAGTTGAGTAACTAATTTAAGAAGTGATCACTGCAGAGGATTCCCGAGGAGTTTATAAAGAGATTTGGAGATGAACTATCAACTGTTGCTACAATTACTGTTCCTGATGGTCGTGTTTGGACAATGAGGCTGAAGAAATGTGGTAAAAATGTTTTCTTCCGCAGCAAATGGCGAGAGTTTGTAAACTACTATTCTCTAGGGTATGGTTCCCACCTAATTTTCAGATATGTAGGGAACTCAAAATTTCGTGTTCTTATATTTGATATTACTGCTGCTGAGATTTGTTATCCTCCCCAAACTCGGGGCACTAATGAACCAAACTTGGAGAATTGGAAGAGATCTAAGTTTGAGGATCAGCAGCGGCGTCACAGCTATCAAACAAAAAAGAAAGAACTTATGGTGGGGAATGCGGTAGAAACTACTGATGAAGATGATGTGAATTTAATACGTCCGAGTCAGACTAAAGGAAGTAAGAAAAAAGGTGATTTTTCTCATAGGAAACAAGTCAAAAGTGGATGCAGTGAAAACCACACTTCTTGGGAGATAATAAAGGATGTTGCTACTGCTAGTGATACATTAATGCCAAAAAACCCTTTTGTTACTTGTACCATCAAGACTTCTCGATTGGTGAGGATAATTTAGCTTCAATATAGAGTTAAAATAAAGTACTGAATTATGCATGCATAATGTTTTGCACCGATCAAACTAAAGTTGGTGCTCCTTGTGCAGTATGTGTCAAGTGAATTTGCTGGCAAGTATCTGAAGCCAGGTGTTGGTATGAAGCTCCAAAATAGTAATGGAGAGCAGTGGGATGTTTCTTGCTCATGTTATAGCCATAGCAGAGCCATGGTAATATCTAGGGGATGGGCTAAGTTTATGAGGGACAACGATCTATCAGGAGGAGATCTATGTATGTTGGAGTTGATAAAGAGGGACCCAATTGTGCTAAAATTTTCTGTGCGTGGCGAAGCTCAGTATTATGACGATGACGTTTGATCAGCACCATGTAGTTTATTGATATGTAGCTTTTCAATAGTAATATCAGCTGTTAATTGGTTGGTGAATGGTGGGTGAGAAATTATGACTGGATTATATCATCTTGGTGGTGTCAGAACTCTAATCCAGCAAAGTACAAACTTTAATCCATTGGCATGTATGTGTGTGTATGCATTCCTTATTTCCACCTGTTAATTGCTTACATGGCTAAGACTTTCCTTGTATTCGTACACGGATTTGATAAAACCCCACCACCATGCATGCATCTTCCCCAACCGAAATGTCCTTTAGGAACCTGTTAAGGTATTCTGATTTATGTTCGATGGTCCCTCTATGTTTTGTCTTACTAAAATGTATAATCTTGGACAGTAAACACTATAGAATTTCTTAAAAAGTACAAGAGCTAGTAAAATGATTTAACTTCTATTTTCTTGTAAGAAGTTTCCTACAAGATTATAGAATTTTGAAAGAAGATTCCTTAGTACAGATGGGAAGGATGATAGATCACTGGCAATTTCACCTTGTGCATGCAAATGGATTAGACATTCTTTTTCTTTTTTGGTCTACGACCATGGTGTTGGAACAGTATATAGCATTAGGCTGACACTAAAATATCTAATGCAGGTACATTCTTATGGATTTGATCAAGATTGAAGAAATCTTCGGCAGGATAATATACTCATTTAATGTTTAAAAGATTACATTTTAAGTACTATTGTCAGAGTTTGTCTGTATACTATTTTGACACTGAATTGGGTTGGTGTACATTTACGAGCTTACCTAACTCAACGTATATAGCAGCTTGATTCCACCCTTAAGTCTGTTATTTTTTAAAAAATTTATTTTTTAAACTCCATTTTTATTATGAAAATTTAAGAATAAACCTTTGCATTTTCTGGTTTTGAAATTCAAATTTACCTTTTCCTTCACCAAAGATCAAACCCAAATAAACAAGACCAACATTAGACTGTATAATTGTAATTTAAACCATTGTAAACAAAATATGAGCAAGTTGGTCAATCCAACTCATTGCTAGATTCAAATTTGATTAAATTGGCCTAAAATTAATTTGGGTATAAAATTTTCAAATTCAATCCATATATAAAATGTATAAAGAGAATATTTTCCCATTTTACTCTAGCATGAACTCGCAACAAAAATTAGTTGTCAAAGCAGAAGTAGAACTACAAAATATTTCTATACACATGAAACAAAAAAACACTTACAGAAGTCACTTACTAATTGAATAATATTTTTGTCTTGAAAGGGGTGAAATCATGCTTCTTCCTCTATTATATGTTAAGATTATAAAAAATAAAAACACTGATCCCAATTGGGCCTCCTGTTTCATGGTCAATATAGAAAAGCAATATCAACTCTACAATTCTGTAATCCTAAGAGATGGAAAGATAAAACAAATCATGTTGTGCATCAAGCTATGGAATTTGAGCTATTTCCACCAAAATTTTGTGGAGAGATTGTGGCTTGGAGAAGAATGGACAATGATCACTGCCTTTGATCTTGAAAACTCCTTCAGGTGGATTTTCCCTCACAAGCTTCTCTTGGACATCTGGTGAAAGTGCACGATCATCCAATGTTTGGATGTAAAACCGGCGCCCGGTGCCATATTTGTCAGTAGATAAAGACAGCTTCTCCATGATTGGACCAAGAGGGCTGTGTCTCATGGAAACCATGGCTAAAGCAACATCCTGAAATACAACTCATTTCAAATATTATCAGAACTTAGAAAGTGTTAATGCAACAACCAGGAATAAAATTGTAATAAATAGAAATAGAAGAGAAAAAAAACATTTGGGCATAAGGAAAAGAACAGATATCTCCTTAACATTTGGACAAATTTCTCAAGAAGCCCTTTTCCAAAAGAAAAATAAGAAAAAAAGATGAAATAAGCTTCTTCATGAGCTAAAATGTATGCATAAGCTAATTTGTATAAACTCTTTTATTCAGCTCTTTCTATAACTGCTTCTGGATAAATTTGTCCAAGCAGACTCTTGGAAACATAAAAGCCTATGCTTGAATATATATATGAAAATTTTCACCCATGTTTGGAATAATCACAACGCCAACAAGTTCAAGCAGATCGGAAATGGATAATAGAAAAAGAAAAGAAAATCAGGAAACTACAAATTCAACAATTCTGTTCTTTCTCAGTCTTAAAAAGAAAACCGAGTCAGGTCAAATTCTCCTATTTTGTTAAAGGAATAAAATTGACAAGAATCAAGTATAAGCAAAAGGGATTGAATCTCAATGCTCTAACCATCATTCAGGTCATGCGTGTGTGAAAATCACAATCAATAAGAATCCTGAATTGACCATCCTTTAACATACACTTTCAAGGATTAACTTGACTACTTTCTGCTTAATCTGCCTTAAGAAATCCTTTCCTTTTCTGGGGCAATTAAACAACTTTCAAAATAAAAAATAGAAGTTTAAGAAATCATTTCGAACATTTGTCCATAAAGACCTGCCTTTCTTAAAGAATGTAGTTAAAAATTATAAATGAAATAAGAACTCTGTCCTAAAGCCTTTGGAAAGGGGGATAACACAACTACAACTCATGAGCTTTTAGAGGAAGGGGTTTAGTTCTTCAACTTAAAGCCAGGTTGGTTGAATACCAGGAAGCTAATTTTGAGCTCTGAGGGCATTATCTACCTCACTCTGAGCTCATAGATCAACAACAATTACAAAATTGCCTTTCAGTTCCACTATAGGTGGGGGAACAAAGTTGCGTTCTCCTCATTGCACTAACGGGGATAGCCATGCAATTGTACTCAATTTAAATCACAAGCATGAAGCTTGCAAGTGGAGTAAACAGTGAAGATAAAAGGTATGATCATCATCGAAGGTATATGGGCACAAATCATACAACTTCAAGTATCTAATTTGTATGGGCAGTCAGAATACAGCAGTTAAAACAAGTTGGAGGAAAAGAAATTAGAAATAGTCTTAATGCTGTGTACCTTCGTTGGGGATTGGTTAAAATATAACCCTTTCATCTGCTCCTTCTCAAACATAAATCCTGTCGGGGGCTTTTCTTTACCATTCCCATGTATCAAAAACTTTGATTCTTGCATAAATCGTTCAGCAGATCCCAGCTGCAGTGTAGACAACTGGTTAGAACTTCCAAAAAGAAAAAGTCAAATGGGATGGAATCAAAATAATAAATTATATAAAATATGTTCACTGAAGGATGAACATACAAGATAAAGAACTTTTTCCTCCAGAAATAGTATATTAGAGGTTTAGGATAGATGAAGTGCAATATATGTCCCACATATAACATAATTGGTAAGAAATGGTTCCAAACTTGGGAAGCTTTTGTGAATAATTTAAGTTGGATTGTATTTCACCACTCTCAAAAATTCAACTGATGACATAAGTAAACAAAGAGAAACTAACTAGATACCTCATCAGCATAAACATCAAAGGGTTTTTGACCATCAGACACCATTGTAGCACAAAGGAAAATTGCTTTTGCGATCTTCTGAGGATAATTTTCCAGCGCATAAGAAATACATGCGCCACCAATGCTATGACCAACAAGAATAACCTGCAAAGTTTCCATCTTCAAGAAATATAACAGAATGGTAGACAATAACATGCTTCAACTTAAAATTATGTTCAATGTCACACACCAAACCTTTTCATCCTCAGGAAGGTTTTCAAGATAAACAGTTAAAGGTTTTGAATAATCAGCCAATGTAGTGACACTGTTAGTGTCTGTGAGATCAATTCCAGAGCCAGTAAGATCTAAGGCAACTGGGAGCAGCCCTGCTTCTTCTAGAAGGGCAACAGTCTTGTACCAGCACCATGCTCCAAAACCTTCTCCATGGATTAGTACAAACTTTTTTATTTTAATGTTCTCCAGATTTACTGGAACCTGCACAGGATACACTATCAAGTCAGGCAAATATATCAAACAAAATACAGGGGCAAACAGATTTTAACTTTTCAACATGCACAAGCACAATCAAAAAGAGATAGCATTGTGAAAAGCCTGAGTACTGATTACACATTTCCTTTCCATTCTAGTTCTTAAAACAATCTATCTCCAAACATGAAACAACAGCCCCAGTTTTTTCTTTAGACAATTGTGCTAGACTGTCCTAAAAAGCTAGAAGAAAACCATTTTCCCATGAAGCTTAAGAACAACTAGGGTCAAATGCACAAGTATATAGCGGAGTCAAGAAAAGTGGGGTATGCTAACCAGTACAGGAAACAGGCGACTAATCATAAACAAATCGCATATTCTTTTGAAAGCACAGTGAATTGGCCATGTACTTTTCTAGATGCACCTTTTGAGGCACAAAAGGAACAACCCCCTTTTTTACCCAAAAACAAAAATAAAACCGAAAAAAGTAGCCCTTTGATTCCTTTTTGTATGTGCACTTTTCAGCCCTGGCTTGATATGTTGAGTCAACATGCTTCCACTCATCACAAACACTAGTATTCACTTCTACCCAACCCATATACACAAAGATCTTAATAATGGTATGCTACTTTTTGGCTGTGATAAAATGATTCAAAAATCAAAACTTTTCAATCAAAACACACAAATCATGGCAAATATAATATAATATAATAAATAATTAAATAAACAGAACAGGCACACACCTGCTTGCTGGCTGAAAAAGATTCAGACACAGCATGCCTTCTAGAGGAGCCAATTCTCCGAGACATAGACCCTTCAAACCTCTGAGACAATTGATGCTGCTGAAGCGCCATAGACAGTGCCTGAAGATGCAGCTCTTCCTCGCTCACAAGCTTCCTCTGTGATCTACCCATTCTCTTGCTTCTCGATCCAACATCTTTCGAATCCTTCTTAGTCATGCAAATAAAACTGTTACCCATCTTTCACTTTCTTCACTGCTCCTCGGAAACCGAAGAAAGCCGACGTTTTTCCTCTTCTCTGTCTGCTATGGTCCCTGATTTTCTTCCTTTATCGCTATCTCTTGTCTTTATTTTTATTTTTCGTGGCGAGGGAGGGTTGGAGGAGTTGTTAAGTTGTTGGGTATGAATGCCAAAAAAAAAAGGCAAAATATGCGAAGGAACCAACTGATTTTAGAGCTTATTAAATGCGTTGGATTTCAACGACTCCAGACTTTCAATTCATAATTCACTTCTCTTTCTATTTCTTTCAACTTCAACCTAACAAAAGAAAATAGACCTTTTTCTTAATTACTCTGCTTAATAAGTGTTTTTTACTTTTACAGAACAGTAGCGTAGTGTAGAGAATTGAAAGAGAAGCAGTGGACAAACTCAGCTCAAAATAAGCGCATAATCTGTAGATGGCTTTCAACGTGCAGACAAGTGCTACCCATGTCATCATTTTGAAAAAAATATATATATAAATTGCTTCAAAAAGAGGTCAAGTTTTTCGTCTTCTACTGTGCTCTTGTAAAGGCTGAAGGAAACTCTGTTTCTTTGGCCAAAAAGTACCTTCGTCACGTTAAACCTATGTTTTAGATTATTAAGGAAGGATTCGATAACGATACGTCGGTTTAAGAAAAAAAATCGTGCAATTTTGTTTTAACTGTTTTTTATTTAATAAAATAGGTAAAAAAAATATTATTTATTAAAATATGTGATACAGAGACATGATTTTTAAGTTAAGAATTCGTGTTGTGATAATGTCATTAAGAAGGAAAAACTGTGTTATGTTAGTCCGGTTTTGGTAGTAGAAAAAAATAAAATTAAAATCATGTTAGTGTGTCATGATTTCAATTAGAAAAAATAAAGTTGAAATTGTGTTAAGTTTTTTTTCTGATTTGGTTAAAATGAGATGTAGAAAGAATCATAATTTCTATCGGTCTTACTAAAATTTGATTTTCTCCTTAACATCTGGTTTATATTTTCTCACTTATTTTTATAATTAATAAGTTGATATTTTTCCAAATTATTAAATTTCACAGGTTTCACTTTTATTTAAATAGTCTATATCCTGATTTTTTTTAATATTAAACCAAATTTAAATAATAATAAGATACGTATTGAAAAGTTGTGTGGAAGAGTATATTATTAACACCTTTCTTTACAATGAAAACTGTAACATTAATTAATATTTACAATTACAAGTATGTTTTTCTATTTATTTAAAGCTAAATACATTTTAAAATAAATGAGTAAATAATAATTTCTTGTAATACTCCTTTAAATTGGCAAGTCAGGTTTCTTAGACTTGTAGGCGTGAATTAAGATTCTTTAATAAGAGTATGCCTAATGTAGAAATCATGGTAGTAATTTTCCTTGATCTTATAAAAGAAACTGTCCTTAAATATTTTTTATTGAGATTATGAACCTAATTACAATTCACGTTTGGGTTCAGTAAAGATTGTAAAGCATTTATATAGTCTAAATATGCTATAAACATATGGACAAAATTTATTTGTCTAATTATCAGTTTTAGAAATAGTCTCTTCATCTCCTTTTCTTTCTTTTTTTTCTATTCTTTTTCATCTCCTTTTTTGTTTTGTATTTTTCATCTATAGAAAACTAATTTTTAAAGATCAATTCACAAAATCAATATATATCAAATAAGTCAAATTGAGAATTTTTTACTGATCATTTAATGTCTGGATTTGTTCTTCTTTTCTTTTATCTCAATTTTATATTTTGTGATTGCAATTTTGTATATGATTTTAGAAATCTAATTAAGAATGGATTGATATCTTGATTGAATAATATTTAGAATTACCTAAAGGCTCAAACAGATATGAAATTATTAGAGTTCAAATGGTAAATGAAGTTTACCTAATCTAAAATTAAAGATTTACTTCATATCTTTACTTTATAAAGTGTAAATTGTATCTGAGACTTTATCAAGACTTGCTTGATGGTACTTACAAGGCTCTTTAGAAAGGTGTTTCGATAGTATTTTTTATTTAATTTTGCTGACTCGAGTCAAAAAAGATAAATTTCTCGTACCTTTTTTATTTGGGGAAACTACGTGCCTTCAGCGAAGTATCGAGTTTGATTCAAGGTTTTGTTATTGAGTACATATTGTCATTGAGTTCATTTGTACTATGATATTAATTTGATATTTGATATTAACCCTTATAATGTGTAGTTGTGTAATTGTAGCATGATTTTCGTTAGGCAGATACAATCTTAGGTTGCTTATTGAAAAACTTCATCTTGGTGACTAATATTTATATGGTCCTCATCTTGGTGACTAATATTTATATGGTCCTCAATGGGGCGTTTTTAAACCATTGATATAGTGCTTTCGTATTCACCGTCATTGTAGTCTTTGAATTTCAACTACTGTTATGACTCTGATGTTTGTGCATCCCACTCGGAATATCGATATGGTAGGGATTCCGAGAAGTATATATTTCAGCACTTCAACACAATCGACATTTCGATGATATGATTTGATGACACTATAATATGGTTGGTATTTCGATAAGTATATTTTTTGGCACTCCGACATGATCAACATTCCAATGATATGATTTGATGACACTCTAACATGGTTGGCATTCCGATAATATGATTTGACAACATTCCAACATGATTTACATTTTGATAAGTATATTTTTCGACACTTTGACACAGTTGGCATTCTAATGATATGATTTGATAACACTTTAACACAATTGACATTCTAATAATACGATTTGATGGCACTTCAACACGATTAACATTCCTATATGTATATATTTTAGCACTCTAATATAGTTGGTATTTTCGATTATATGATTTGACGTCACTCCAACATGTTTGTGATTCCGATAATATGATTTGACGACACTCCAACACAATTGACATTTTGATAAGTATATATTTTGGCACTCCAACACAGTCGACATTCTGATAAGTATATTTTTGGCACTCTGACACAGTCAACATTCCTATGATTTGATAACTCAACATGGTTGACATTCCAATAATATGATTTTATGACACTTCAACACAATTGGCATTTCAATAATATGATTTGATAACACGGTTGACATTCCGATAAGCATATATTTTGGCACTTCGACACAGTCAACATTATGATGATATGATTTGACAGCAGTTAGACACGATTGACATTCCAATGAGTTCTAGTATTCCGATGCAGTTGACATTTTGATGATATGATTTGAAGACACGTTTAACATTCTAATAAGTATATATTTTCGGTACTTTGACACGATCGACATTTCGGTGATATGATTTGACGTCACCCCAACACATTTGGCATTTCGATAATATGATTTGACAACACTTCAACACGCCTAAGTCTAAAGGTAGGACAAAGGAGTTGAAACGTAAAAAAAAAATAACTCATCTACTAGAAGAACTGTGCTTAGATGAATAATCGTTGTGCTAAAGAATCAATCTTTATAAAGTACAAACTATAAAAGAATGAAAATAGGCAATGGAGAAATAAAGCAACCATTACTTATAGATGATTAAAGGGAACAATGGTGATAAGTTTTGTTTGTTTACATAACATTATTGGAATTTGACCATAAGGAGATGAGTTTTGAGAATAAAAGTTACTTCTCATGAAAGCTAGATACACCTAGATAAATATCTTTGCAGAAACACTGTTAGGAATAACCACGAATATGTAGACCCCATTTCTACTGTTTATCACAGATATTTCATGTCTAAGAGTACTTATCTCTTTGAAACCTTAAGCTAACTAGGTCAGTAAAAGACAAATTGAGTTATAACTATGTAGTTACTTGTAACCAGAGATGTAATAATCACCTCACCTCTATAAATAAGAGTGGCAATTGACACCTAAAAACACAAAAAAAAAAAAAAAAAAAAAAAGAATATTGTGAAAGTATAATGAAAAGCATAGGGAAAATTTGTGAGGAAAGAATTTAGATTCTACTCCAAACTCAAAGGTAAGAGAAATGAGATATGCACATGTATTACATTAATTGTTTTTGATTTTCTTTGAGGTACCCTGAACTTCACAACTTACGAAAATGTTTTCTTCACATAATAATTTTTAAATATTTCTCTAATAAAATATTTTACTAATTTATGGAATGAACTTTGTTTTATAACTATATTTGGAAACTCATATTTCATAATTTTGATGTTAGTTGGATTGAATACCTTCATTAATAATAATCTTATTTATGTTGTTATGATTTCTCCTATTATAAGAAGGACCATAATGATGTGTTCCACTTTTGGCATATCCATTAATTATCTTTAGGGTATTTTTCAACCATGAAAAAACTAACATCAATAGTACCTAAACACACGAAGTTAAATATATTTTGGCCAAAAAGAAGAATTAGAACATTCGATCCCTCTCTTCTTTATACTCTATTTGTTTTTAAACTAATCTTTATATATATAATGACATGTATTAGGTCTCCTTTATAGTTTTTATTTATTTTAGTTATTATTAATTATACCTTTTCAATAAGTATATAATTTTAAAACACTATTGTTATATCCTATATTCGAAAATAACTAATATACGGGAAAATGAGCACAATTTTTAACAATAATTTTTTAAAAAAATCAATTTGTCTTTTAAAGAGAAATGTTGTGGATTTTGTCATATTTATTTTATTTTCTATGTAAATACGTTTGGATATTATTTTGCATTATCTATTTTTTTTTCATCCTTATTGTCGCATACCTTGGTTTTCTCGAAAACAGTTCATTTCCTCTTATCTTTCACATTTTTTATTGATTATAACTTTCAATTTTTGCTGTTTCTTTTTGTTAGAGTCATCGTTTTCTCTTCTGGTCCCTTTTTTCCCCTACAAATAGTTTTTTTTTTAGAATTAATTGTTTTATTCTTGATACTTACTTTATGTAACTGTAAAAAAATCTATTTAGTTTTGTCTTTTTTTCGTCATTTATAAGTGTTTATGTTCGTTTATTGACATGCATCTGCCTATATATGAAACTCTTTTGTATATTACAGATAATTTTTAAGATGGTGGTAAAAATATAATTTTGACATCTCTCAAAATTTTCTCTAATCTCTAATTTCTAATTATTTAGTCATCGTTGGTGGTTATCCCTTAAAATTTCACACATTTCATAATTTTTTCTCTGAGTAAAATTTGATCATATTATATAACATTTTTATTTTACTTTATTATTTGTTTGATGTTATTTTCTTTGAACAATATTTCTTACTTTCTTGGTAATACAAAAATTTTATATTGTGACAAAGGGATTATTATCATGCTGACATTCAATGAAAGTGAACTTAACTATCATTAATGAATGTGATTTAATTTTTTGTAACCATGTTAATGGATTTTGTGATGTACATAGATGCTTTATCGTTTGAAATAATTTTAATAATATAATTTTATAGTTTTTATTTATGAATATTTATCTCGTTTCATTTGAAGTTAGTTTCAATATTGTTGGTCAATATTTCTATATCATCAAGACAAAACCATGCAAGAAAACTTATTAATAGATTATAAAGTTAAAAATATTTTTATAAAATCTTTAGAAAATAAGTTATATAGGGCACTTCTTTAAAATACATCATAATTCGAATGATTTTTTTAAACTACGTTATATTTTTTCTTAAGTTAGATAATGATTTTTTTAATAATTATATTGTAGAAACATGTTTATATCAAAACGTACTAATAAATTAGTAACTATTTCGTCTTATATTTTATGAAATAAAAACTATATTAAAAAGCTTATATATATAGAGAGAGAGAAATTTGAAGAGTTAACTTTCTTACAAACATAATTACAACAAGTATTTATTTCTCTTACATAAATTCCAGTGTCCTTATAGAATAAATGTTTTTAATTGTTTAATGATATATCATTTATAATTGGCTTAATTGTTGTTAATACTTTATTGTATTTAATGAGTTTAATTCAGATGGATTATCTTAATTATTGTATTGGAAGGGGAAGAACTTGTTGAATTCCTATGAAGTTTTGAAATTTGAATAATGATGGTTACGAGTGCACGTTTCAAAATCAATTAAGGATGAAAATTGGTTATGACTATTCTTCTTTATTCACATTAATTATCTTAATTTTAAGAAACCAATTAAAGTTATTGACTATTTTGTTTCGTTTTAATAAAGCTGAGAGAATAAATTAGCAACTATTTGATAACAATATTTTAGAATATAATCTTAAAACAAAACAATTAAATGAAGAATGGTTTAGTATAAAACTAGTTTGAGAGTAGGCACGCACCGCTGTATGTTAGCTTTTGTTTTATGTTATTTGGAAGATTATTTTTAATTTATTATTATATTTAAGAGGCGGTGTACTTGTATTTTTTAATAAAAATTAGAAATTAATATTTAAATATATATGTTATGCTTGTAAAATAATTTTGATTGTGTTTTCTGACATAGATAGAGAGGGATATAAGGGTATTATGGTTAGTTATTTTTTATTTTAAAAAATATTGATAAAATAAATAGAAAATAAGAGTATATTAAAGAAGGAAAACAGGTCTTAAAAAAGTAAATTATAATTTACAAAAAATGTTTAATTGGACAAAGTATAATTTGATTCCGTTGGACAGTTAGGGTGAATAGGAGAGAATAGTGTTGAATCATGGTTTTGATTGGGGATCCAATTTGGTTGGGAAGATGAGAATAGAAAAATAGAACACTGAGCACAGCATAAGACAACACTTGACAACACCGAAAGAGGCTAAACCTAAAACCCTTCCCTTCCCGCCCTCACTATGAGGAACACAACCAGTGATTGAATGAGTGAGTGAGTGAGTGAGTGAAATGCAGAAACTGCTAAGCCCTTCTTCTTCTTCTTCATCTTCGCTCCCCTTCTTATCCATTCCTGTTCTCTCATATCCCAAAGTTTCAAACTTTCTACCAATGTCAGCAGCGCCGCACCCTCCTCCTCCTCCTGCCGCTTCTTCCCTCTCCGACAAGAAGAAGCCTTTCACAGCCCTCATGCCCCATCTCTCTTCTCGCTATCTCTCCTTTTCTTCCACTACTTGTTGTGTATGTAGGTTAAGTCTAACCCCTATCCCCACCAGGGCTAACACCCTTCTTCTCCATAACCATTCCCCAAACCGTCCCTTGTTTTCTGCTTCCCACGGCTCCTTTTTCCCCCACTCTCTTCATGGTGTTTCTGAGGAGACCAACCACGCAAAGGAAAAGAGACCCTTTAGCCTCAGGTTAACTAGGAGGCAAAAGGCTCCTGCTACTTCTTCCTCTCCCGCTCCGTCAAATCCTGATTTATTGGCCATCCCCGGTGTGGGTCCCAGAAATCTCAGAAAGCTCGTTCAGAAAGGTATCGCTGGTGTTGCTCAACTCAAACAACTCTACAAGGATAAGGTCTCTTCCTCTCTCTTAAAACCTGTTTAGTTGCACATGCTGTTTTAGTGTATCCTGTTCAGGTTGTTTGATATACAAAACATTTTCTCATTCCAGGAAATCACTTTTGGAACATCACATTTCTTGGAATTCGTTTAAAATATACATTCCTAGGAACTTGGATAAATTTGTTTTTTAGTTTTTTTAAAGTGATTCTAGGAATGCTAAGATTTATCGAAATTATTTTTAAAATTGTCATACTAATCATAGGAGTCTAACGTTCCTAATCTAAGATTCCTAGGACAGGGAAAATAAATCTCCTACCAAACGCCCCTTTTGTGTTTTTTTTTTTTCTTCTGAATTTGGTTCTCCTCAGTATCGTCCAACTCAATTTATAGGAATGATATGAATAATAAATGGCACTGCTTGTAATTCTTTGTCCACTCTTGTTTTAAATAACTACCGCAAGTTCTTATAAACTCATTTTTTAGCTATGAAGGAAGGATAAAGAAATGTTATTTGGATCATACTGACTATTTCGCAATTTTGTTTGTTTGGGTCATCTGCTGCAGTTCTTTGGCAAATCCAATGACAAGATGGTTGAGTATCTGCAGAGTTCTGTTGGGATAATCCACAAGAACCATGCTGAAAGTATAACTACTTTCATTAAAAAGAGTGTTGATGAGGAGTTGGAAGACAATTCCTCTGCGCAGCCTCAGCACAAGAAGCGCTTAACATTCTGTGTCGAGGGTAATATCAGCGTTGGCAAGACTACCTTCCTTCAGAGAATAGCGAATGAAACTATTGAATTGCGTGACCTTGTTGAGGTTGTTCCTGAACCTATTAACAAGTGGCAGGATGTTGGACCTGACCACTTTAATATTTTGGATGCTTTTTATGCGGAGCCACAAAGGTATGCCTACACCTTTCAGAACTATGTATTTGTCACAAGGGTGATGCAGGAAAGAGAGTCATCTGGTGGAATCAAGCCTCTTCGTCTGATGGAGAGGAGTGTTTTCAGTGACAGAATGGTGAGTGTTTACCTATTTGGTATTCTTGATCCCCTCTTTAAATCCTCTCTGGCTGTTGATTGTCTATTGCTCTTGTTCCTTTCCTTTGGTTTGGGGTGACTGTACTAGTTTACCGTTTTCCTCATTCACTGATGCAACTTCTTTTGGATGTCAGTTACAAAATAATAGCAACTACTGGATTTGAAACCACATTTCCTTGCTTTTCTGTTTGATTTTATTAGAGAGAAACCTATGCTGTAAAATCTTGATTTTTTTCAATCTCACTAGTCACTATTCAATTAAGGTTTTTGTGCGAGCTGTTCATGAAGCCAATTGGATGAATGAGATGGAGATCAGTATTTACGACTCATGGTTTGATCCTGTCGTGTCTTCTTTGCCTGGACTTATTCCTGATGGTTTTATCTATCTTAGGGCAAGTCCTGATACTTGCCATAAGAGAATGATGTTACGGAAGAGAGAAGAAGAAGGTGGAGTTACCCTGGACTATCTCCGTGACCTCCATGAAAAGCATGAAAGCTGGTTATTTCCCTTCCAGAGTGGTAATCATGGAGTTTTATCAGTCAATAAGCTACCCCATCATATTGACAACTCTTTACACCCTGATATAAGAGACCGTGTTTTTTATCTGGAAGGTGGTCACATGCATTCAAGCATTCAGAAGGTATAATATTTGGAAATCACGTGGCTGAATTTATTATTTGCTGGGGTTAGATTGGCTTAACCATTTTAACTATATACAGGTTCCTGCACTGGTTCTGGACTGTGAACCCAATATTGATTTCAGCAAAGATATTGAGGCAAAGAGGCAGTAAGATAAACTATCTCTTTCTCATATTAGTTCATTTTCCTTATCAAGGATTATGCTTTTCTTCCCTCAAACTTTGCATATGTTAGAATATTATGACTCTTATAGTCCCAAGGAGTCTTACTATGTCAGGGTTGTTTTTTAGCTGAGCTTCTACAAGCTGTAGTCTACGTCCAAAACTTGCATTGGAGTTAAATCCTACATCTCAAGCATGAGGGGTTTATATGGACTTGAGTTTTCACTCCATAATGGTTAGCTTTTATAGTGTTGTTCTTCGTTGGCTCATATCAATTTATATTATAGCCTTCCTCCATGTCTCTCCATTGCAAACGAGCAGCCTGGGTTGTGAAATTGTGATGCTGGCAATGCAGTCTTTACCTGGAATGGAATTAGACTAGTTGACAGCCTAGTTGTGTATGTGTACTGGGGTGCAGAGGGTGGTGGAAATGCCGGATTTTAGAATCCATTTGCAAGCTATAGGACCTGAGCCCCTTATTAGAAGTATGTCTACTCCCACTGCAATGGCTATAACTTTGCTGTTTGGTTTACCAAAGGTTTGTGTCATTACACTGGTGACCCGTATTTTAGTATGAATGGGAGTAGTTTTGCTTTACAATTTTAGAAGTTAAAAATAAATGCTACACTGATTCAATTTCATCAAATCACGACTTTCTTTTCACTGTTGTTAAAATAATCAGAATTTTTCCAACATTTTGTTTCCACTGTCATTGTATTAGAGACATAAAGGGAAAAGGCAAAGCTTAATGTGTTATTTTACATGCTTGTAAACTTTTAAATATTGAATGTACTGGTAGTTTTATAGGTTCTTTGGCAAACTTTATAAGTAGGTTTAAATGTTAAGAAATCTGTACATACACAATTAAACTTAATATAATGTTTGTGCTAAATTGGTACACTACTTTTCTGGTGGATGTGTGCATCAATTTTATGCAGTAGTCATCATGTAGCTGGTAAATAAAGCATATGGGGAAAATAACTACTTTCTCTTGAGCTATAAACCTATGGTCAATGCTGCAATTCAAACTTATTTATTCACTTCTGCAGACACTAAACGGGTTTGATTGACTTGCCTTGTTTTGTGGTATCGTTAGATTGTTTCATCCCTAGAATATACGGGAGGGGTATATCAATGTGATATACGTGTCCAGTAACTTACAACTAGGATTAGTTTTTTATAAATGGATGTTTTCCATCTTGCTAATAAGATAATTTTGTTTAGCCAATAATGGATCTGCAGGACTATTTGGTAATCAACAATTGGGTCTGGGCTTACTTTCTTTGTCCTTTTGCTATTAGGCATAATCCCCAAAGCTTTACCACTGTCAATTAATTAATTATTTGCTTTCCATGCAAATTTTGCACTTATTTAAGTTAATGTCACTCTTCACCAGCAAATCTTTAATTTGTCAGTGGTTCTTTATAATAATGGCTGTGGTGAGTGAAACGTTACATTTTCTGTAATTGATATATCTGGAAGTAAAGGTAACCAAGGTCTCCTTTAACAAGTAAAGTTCTTGTGATTTTACAATACTAGTTTTTAGAATTCCATTGGTGAGAGATGAAAATATATTGAATTAGAACTATTTATCTATTGATTCTTAAGGCATTACAATTTTTTGTTTTGCCTGTGATGCAGATATGCACGCCAAGTTGCGGAGTTTTTTGAATTTGTGAAGAAAAAGCAAGAGGTTCCATCCAAGGAAGGTGTTGAAGATGCGAGAGGTAGCCACGCCCAACCAAAGGTGCTGCTACCTCATGAGGGTGGACTGTGGCTACCAGATGGAAAGCCTTTTCCCCAGGACTTCAGACGAGCAATGTCATTCATGTCTGGCTAGTGGCTGCTAAACCTTGTGATTCTGGCCAAAGATAGACTAATGCCCCTTGTTGACGTGTTCAAGTTTTTCTTGCATGTAAAAATTGTTTAACTCCGAACCTTGACTGATGTAAAATAGTGGTGGTATCTATGGTTGCCTAACGTTTTCCTGACACACTAGTCTTGTTTCTGTGATTAGAAAGATGGTCTTTAGAATGTATTATCTCTTGAGCATATAATTTTCCCCTCTTGTGTCTATATTGCCTTATGTTCTACCGACCCAATTAAAGAACAAAGTTGGTATGTTTCAAAGAAAGTATACGAACGTCAGATTTGTCGGAAGGATCGATTATTCTTATGAGCATAATGCATTGAACAATGAGCATGAGATCGGGTCAGATGTCTCGTTAATTGTCATTAAGTTATAACTTTTTCAGATGATTGAGTATAGTACATTGTGAACAATGAGCACGAAATAAGGTTAGATATTCAAAAGATAATTTGTTTTGGTGTGTAATATTGCAAGATCCTGCAATGGTAGTTTCGGTTTGAGGAGAACTCAGTTGTGGGGGTAAGAGATGTGTGACAAAGGATCTTAAAGATGCTGGAGGTCAAGAAGTAGGAGAGAGAGGATAATAATTTGTGTATGAAAGATCATGTGTGGACATCTAGTAGGAAATTAGGTACAAGGGGGAAGGGAAGAGAGCATATTGTGAATTTTTTCCTCTTGCTCTCTCGGCCTTTTTTCCTCGGATCTGTAAGTTGCTATTGTTGTGTAACAACCTTCTTCCATTTTTTTTTTCTTATCCATCCTACTATAAATAATACCAAGAAGACTTTTCAACTCTTCATATTATACTGTTCATTGATTAAAGCGTGAACTGTCTTGCTAGATCTTACATGTTGAATGGTGAACAATTATAAGGAAAGAAAAAGACAAATTTCTATATTCTTCCTATAAGTTGTTGCCAATCATGTTACCCCGTTTATGTTCCTATATTTCTAAGTATATTGGTCAATGCATTAGGCTTAAATAATTAATTATGATGACTATGCTCAATTTTGTTAAAATGTAAAGACCATCGATTATTATGCTAATAAAATTAAGCAACCATTTATTAGATCACAATTTTTACTTTTATAATTATACAAAGACATTCGTAACTGGAAAAAATAAACAACTACACTAATTTATACCCTAACAAATCAAACACTTCAACTTTCAATTTTCTTATTTTTCATTTATTTTCCATCATCGGGCTTGTGTTTAGTAGGTTTATGTTCTAACTTTGGATTATAAAAAATTGTTACCAATAAAACTCAGTGAATTAAATTATAACAGCTCACAACGATGACGTGTAATTTCTATCGTGGTTTACAATGAATGTCATGTACAATGAATCCCGTGTTCAATATACAATAATTATGATTATGATTTCACAGCTAATTTGAACTAGAAAATAAAAAAGGGTAATGGTACAAAATAAATTACAAGTATTGAACAATTTGATCTCCTAAAGACAATTTCTCTACATTTATAGCTTCATATATTACGTCGTGTTAGCGTTTTCACTTTTTAGTTCTGCCTGTTTACACATGCAATCTGGCATGGGAAAAGTATATACAGATCCGCCAGCCTTTTTTATCTCGGTTCCCTTTTGATCACTATGACGAAGCATGTCTTTCATTTGCTGCTTGAATTCTTCCCATCTGCCAAATCAGTAAAAAATTCTAGTGATAAACTTTATAACGAGTACAGAAACTATCCAGGTATCTAAATATAGGCTAGGAATCTGATGGTGGACGGAAGCTGGGTAGAATAATAACATGGACATTTCAAACAAGAAAAATAAAATGATACAGAACATTTACATGTCTATTTGAAAACTGATCTTCATAGTCAGAAAGCAGACAAATCTAAAAGGCGGAACTCCTGTTCGTCCTACTAACGAAAATTATTGAGCTCATATTTCATCACTGTTTGCTGATCTTTCATCATTCCCTATTAGATTTAACTCTATATAATGTAAATACATTCTGTAGTTATTATAAGAAAGAATATTCAGTATTTCCTCTTTCACATATACATTATATTAGGATTATCAAATATAGAGGTCATTTTCCTCTTATTAGGGTAACCATATTCTAGACAAATAAACTTCATCTCCTAATTAAATATTTTACTGCTTGAATAAAAAAGCAAATATAAACCAGGAACTGGTCATGGTTGTACCTTATATTAGGATTGTCGAACAATAGAGCTAATTTTCTCTTGTCAGGTTTTATTGTCTTTGCATGCCCACCATACATATAGCGCCTGTGACCCATCAAGAAGTGGGGAAAATTCCCACCCTGGGTTGTAACAAATACTTCACTATGAAGGCAAACAGTATAATCAAGAGCGGCCAACCTAGTCGAATGCCCCTACATCATAAACATATGCATTACAGAATTTTTTTTTCTCCTTGAATCACCTTTCATTTCTATAAAGAATAAAATGATTTTTTGTTAACAAGCATAGATCACTTCAATACCATAAATTGAGCAAGCTCTTCTGGTGTTGCCAGTGTATTCTTGGTTTGTAATCGTGGAAACATCTGTTTAAGTGGTGCCATGTACTTTTGTTCTTTATAAATTTTTCCTGCTGCAACATATACTGAGGTTGTATTATCAAAACCCATGCCTCTAAGCATCAATCCCACCTACAGCATCAAACAAAATGAGGCATGAAAACTATAAGCTAAGACCCGTTTTTCATTTCACATGGTATCACTTGTAGATGCTGTAACATTTTTTTTTTTTTTTCATTTCATCCTTAATATCTTTGATAGCTAATACTTTCATTTGGTTTATTTCCTTTCAATGTGATTTGCTGGTGTGGCACAATCATTGAAATAGGTGGTAGAGAGGTTGGTAACAACTTTTTTCTTGCAGCTGTGCGATTTGTAACACAGCCCAAGCATACATGTTGCTGGTTGCGTTTTGGAAGGGAGAGATTACCACCAAAATATTGTTTCTCTCACAATCCCATTTCTAATACTCTTATCCTTGAACACCGGGAATCATTCCAACCTTTTAATTCCCTTGCCCATTATTCCGGAAATTTATTATCCCCGGTTATTGTCAATTAGTATGTCCTGGAGCTCATACATTGGCAGACACGACCAGGAGTCAGCTGAGTATTCAATAGGTAGAAAAATGCTCTTTAACAGACAAGAACAATGAGTCCAATGCTCTTTAAAAGATTGTGTTTTTCTAGTAATTTCCTATTTTAGTTCTGCCTTCCAATATTTCTAAGCTTAAATTTTGTATCGTCTCTTTTTTTCTAAAGAATTTCCAGTAACCCTCACAGGAATCTATGATGGCTACAGATCATATTTAAAATTAAAATGCTTCATTAGGGAAGCCTAACTAATTTAGCAAGGGAAAAAACAGAAAAAAGAAATGCCCCCTCGATATCACAGCATACCCCCACTGATGCTAGCATCTAATTGACCTCTTTAGAAATAAAAATAGAAAATAATTCAGAAGAGTCCTATTTACTAATCGTTTGGAATACTCGCTTGGGTGTCTAATTACTTTGTTCAAATCAAATTTCTAGCAAAAAAAAATAAAAAATAAAATCGCAACAGACTATTTAGGTTTTAAGGTATCAAAGCACATCCATCTTCTCTATCAATGAAAAAAATGGGGAAAAGAAATGGGGAAAAGAAATGGTAAAGATGAAGAACCCCAACAAAGAACAAGAATTTGTAACTGCATACCTCCAATGGAGTCAACGGGCATCTTCCATCCACACGATTAGCACCAGGCTTTATTATCTTATGCTTTCTTCTGAATTTACCTCGCCAACTCCTTTCACGAGCAATATCCATTTCATGTTTCTCCTCCTCCCCTCCATCATACTCACAGCATGAAAATGCAACCATATCCTTTATACAGAGAAAAAACAATTATAATAAATAATATACAATTAATAAGAAACTAACTAGCCAAAACACATAAGACATAAAATTGACAATAGCCTATTTAGAAACAACTTGTAAAATATAGCAGCAAAAGGTAATTGATGGATATTAAATCGTACAGTATACATATAGTCAATTCCAATCAGATGAACAAATACTAAATGCTAAAATGAATTACTATAACTAGATATATGGAAAAATCATAAAAATATCCTAAATTATCCCAAACTATATTTATTCCACATCATTATCCTCCTGACCTAGAACTCTATTTTTCAGCATTTCAAGAGGCTCTGCAAGAAAAATATTACATCCCCTTATCTGCAATTTAGGAGAGCCATAGAGAAGTCTCATGCAGGCTTATTCATTGCTCAGAACAGCGTATCCACAAGAGAGTGATACAGGCAACTCCTGCTATTTGATGGTGTGCAGAGACCATTACGTGCCTCCTGGATCTGATTTTGTTTAATTCATTGAACAACCCCAGAGGGATTACAGAGAAGATAGAGAAATTTAAGAGTCTAGGAGAGCTCATTTCAGCAGTTTTCTATGATAGAAGAAGACATTGGCGCAGTTTTCATTGTTCTTGATTTGTGCTTAGCATTTAGTGAATGGAAAAATGAATATTCCTGAAACACAGAAGTGCTTGACCAATTTATAGAAAATTGCCAGACAAAAGGCATTTGGTGCAACATAGAGTTTGAACATGCAGGACAAGGCTCTGAATATCAATTGATGTAGTAGAACCAGGGGGTCTTAAAAGTTCTAAATAGCTTGTTTATCAATAATTTGCCAAAGACCAACATAAAGTGATCAATAGGATATTTATAAGTCACAATGGAAAGTAGACATAAAGTCAACCTTGCTTCAAATATCACAGCTAAAATATAACGATATATATATGGGTGATGTAAAATCCTTAAACTATCAAAAGTGCAAACTGAATCTAGTAAATCCAACAACATAAGTACAAAGACACTCAAAAAATACCTCCTCGAAACGCAGATGCACCGAAACATACTTCCCTCCACTTTGGGAGCTATGTTTAATCATCCGATCAACCATGCTTTGTGCAAGTGCTTGTATAGGTTCGGAAAATCTAAGAGCTCCAAAGTTGGCAAAGCACCTAAGTCTTTGGATTTTCGAGGGCACTGCTTGAGCTAATCTATTGGAGAAAGGTGCAATGCGAACAGCCCTGTGACAAGCATAAGCAAATTCCTCTTAGGAGCCATACACAATATATGGCAAACTGGCTGTATGGAACTGAGGAACAGCGATCAAGATAATAATAAAAGATCATAACAAATTCAACAAGATCAACCCTGCATTTGTTCCCAGACAGAAGGGTGAGCCACAAAACCTAGGACATTTTAAGGAAGTAGATTTTAAATTCAACTACTCAAACTTTCATATGATGTTATCGTACTGACATATCTATCTACTTTTATGTTTTAAATGTGTTTGCATAAGCCTAAGTGATTCCAGAATTCTGAAGAGATTATCACCATGTAATCCGAAAATTGTATGACAGCAAATTATTCATCAAAACAGATTGAGACTAGGATGACAAGTAACCAAATTATAGCACAATTCAGGCACATCTATCAAAAGAATCAACATAAGAGCACAGGAGAAACATTTGTTGTTGGAATACCTAAGTGTACGGTCCATTACGTCTCTTACATATATATACTGTAAGAATGAAGAGTCATGTACAGCATGCTAATAAAAAATGCAGCAAAAGTCAGTGAAGTAGTATTACTATACATGACTACCAAGTCAACAGGGACACCGTACAGTAATGAGCTGTTACTTGCTGGGGACCAAAAATCAGGTATTTATTTTATTGTTAGGGATTTTATTTACATTAATGAATTTGAAGAGTTCCCCTTCTTCCCATGACGACAATTCCAATTTAAGAAGTCAATGATTCAGTAATCAAAGTATCGGTGAATGAAGAGATTTGATCTATGGAAACTCAAGTGCCAAGAATGCGATGAAATTATTTAAGTTGTGAACAATAGATATGTTTCTATCTTATTTGGCTTCCATTTTACATCTTTATCGTATGAAAAAATATGTTAATTACTATTGAGAATGACTGAACTTAATGAAAAAGACAATAAAAATTAGAAAACAGCATGAGGATTGGAAGCCAACCGATTCTGAGGAAACAAAAGAATATAGAAAGGCACACACCCCATTTCCAAAAGCTGAGGAAGGACCTTCTGAAGATAGTGAGCTGAACTTGACCAACCTTTTACTCTAAGATTGACAATATTACTTATGTTATTGTCAAATCGTTCAAGTACGTCAACAGGGAGTTCTTTCACCACATGCACACGATTTCCAAGTGATTGTATGAAGAAATTTTCATCAAAAATGTCACCAAAATAGCTGCCAGATATCAAGATGAAGCATAAGATTATAATACACGAGTAGCATCACTAAGTAGTAGAATTCTAAGAAATAAATCGAGAGAAAATGTGAGTTGTATATCATATTCTGATCTCAAACAATGACACCAGGCATATATACAGAGAAGCTCTAACAGACTTTGGTGAGCTGGCAACAATTAACTTAATTTAACTAACTGAGAAATTAACTTTGCTGAGCTGGCAATAACTAGCTTTAATAAACAAACTATGCAGAATTGGCCAAGAGCCAGTCAGCTTAATATATGCACGTATGTGTGTGTGTATATATATATATATATATATATATATATAGAGAGAGAGAGAGAGAGAGAGAGAGAGAGAGAGAGAGATTGAAAGAAAGTTCAAATGGATTATTATGAAACTAAGTGAGACTCAGTTCTATACAGACAAAACTTAACCAGTGTTTCATTTCAGGGGCATCACTTATAAGTTATCTACATAATCAAAAGCACTTCCTTTAAATGATTTACAAAAGTCGCTGACAACTAACCACTGTACATTCCAGAAAAACAGAAGGATGATGTATGTCATACCTAACCTCAAAACTCAAATAATGGTTTAAGATATTCTTTCAGCTCTTCACCAAGATGTTTGGTATTAGTTGATTAGTTCCTTTCTACGCATAATACAATCCCTAAATTTAAAGCCCAATCCAAATATTTCATCATCTAAAAATAAATTTCTAATCTGATATCATATCTGACCTATTCTGCACGCCAGTCATTTAAATGGCAGGCATAGAGAACATAATAATGAAACATTGACCATTTTTCAAATTCAGATACCTATTAAGTAAATAATAATTACAAAAAAAAAGTGTTAGAAGTACAACGAGATTTAACAGCCACTAAACATGAATAAATTATGCAACCACCATAATTGTCACCAATTTTAAAATCAAGCATAACGAAAGCAAGGTCAAACTCAAGCAAATGAGAATTCTGATATAAATAGTATAATAAGAAGCTGATTTCCAGTCCTAATCAATATCTAAATTGCTATAAATGCTATTCCAATTATGGAAATAATAACATAATTACATAAATACAATTGTACAATCCCATAAATTCATAAATTTTGGTAGTCTAATAGACCAGATATTTATTCTGATAATAATAACATTCCAGCAATTAATTCCATTGACATAATATTCTAAATTAATCCATTGACAAGCAATTACCTCGAGTCTCGCCATACACTATTTAAATGGAATATAGGAATAAGAAGAGTTGCATTTAGTAGTCCGGCCACAGCAACCGCATCACATATCTGCATAAAGATTAGTAATAATAAGTGCCAAAACAATAAGGACATGTGATGCAAAGTAGATAGCAATTGCAGTATCAATGTCCTTCATCTAAATTCATTAACTGTGTTAGCCTGACAATATATCACCATACTTCCATTCCGAGCAAAATGACACAACGACAAACATTAGGATAAAAGTATACACCAAACTCATAAAGCCCTCTAGATATAACTCATTAGGTACCTATTTACAAAACATTGTTGAAGAAAATGTCTAACCAAGACAGTTACAATAGGCTCAAGGTATTCTACTGCAGTTAAGACTAGAGAATTATTTAGTACAAGACGTAGAGGAAGGATTGAGTTGAAGTGTTCAAAGTCATTATAAAATAGAAAGACTTTTCACGGTTCAGAGAGCAATGAATCTCAATTCTATCTCTCAATGAGGAAATGGTATTATATGCTTCATTCATGGTTCTATATAATGAGACCTATAATTGAATTAACCTTCCATGATTATTTTTTTTTTCAGCATAGAAAAAAGGGAATTCCTCATTACTTGGAATGGAATTACCATCCCTGTGTACTGAACATGATATAAGAATTACAGATAAATAAACCAGTAAAATGTAAAATCTTTGGTTTCATCAATAGGCATACCGACAAGCGTTGCTGATTCAATCCACCATTTGCTTCAATTATAAGGAACCCATTTGACTTTGGCAATTCTAAGTCGAGAAAATAACATGAGAAAAGATGGCAAGAAAAAGGTTAGCATATTACTTCAACAAAGAGAACAAGGACACATGATAAAATAAATAATCAAGATTCTATAACGAAATGTGAACTTGAAAATAAATTGAATGGGAGAAAGCTAACTGCCAAAGAAACAAAATAGACTGAAAGTGATATAAAGAAAAATTATGCAACAACCAACTAAAACAAAGTTTGAAGATTGGAATATTTCTCATCCAGAGAAGAAAATACCTGCGTCAGGAACGCTTCTGTTAGCACAGGGCCTCCACTCTCTAAGCTCTCTACTAGTCCATGCTTTAATCAACTGCATGATTTCCATCGCAGATTAACAGTCAATTAGTTCCAGTTGCAAAAACAGAACAACAACAGATTGATCACAATATCAACAAAAAACAGTATGGCAGAGCCCAAACTCTTTTACAACAATGGTAAGTAACACAGGACAGTACTGCAGGAAGCTGGAGAAGGAAAAAAAAAAAAAGGATTAAGTACCACATTGCCCGTTCCATTATTAGCATTGGCAGCCTCAGCCTCCATGAAAGGCCATAGCTTTTCGAAGAGCTGAGGACTCCTATAAACAGAACCTGGAGGAGCACGCTTGTGTACAAGAACGACACCATTCTTTATACTGACAACATCGAAGCTGAAGGAACCCATATACAACAACATTCCAGAAATGTACAACAAAGGCGCAAACAGAAGCAAACCTCGCCTTCTGAAAACTGCCGACATAAGAATAAAGACCAACTTCTCCATGGAATTGCTCTCCTTAGACAAATCCCAGCTTCCGTTCTTGCTCCGGCCGTAGCGGAAGCGTGGCGACGACGGCGGCGACCGCGATGCTCCGCCCAGGCGGCTGTAACCGTGCATTTGGATTTGAGTAATTGAGATCCGCCAAGGAGATCCCAAATTGAGCTTCAAAAGGTTGGATTAGACAGACACATTGGATGAATTTGAGTGCGTGCGTGTGGTAGAAAGGGGAAAGGAAAGGAATGGCGAAAATTGGGCCTTTTTTTCTTTTTCCTTTACGAAAAAAAAAAAAAGAGAAAATAATATTCCGAGAAAAGGGAAAGGGCGTTGTGTTTGTCGGTAAAGAATGAGCGAGAAAGGAGGTAGCGAGTGTGATAGTGGTGCCTGCTGTTGTGTTTGGAGGAAGG
>Ga0209700_101156_pt1 | contig 53612 bp, 26 predicted proteins | sample SiratroredBW_FD_187528 | JGI IMG/M metagenome (GOLD analysis project Ga0209700, IMG submission 187528) | Root nodule microbial communities of legume samples collected from California, USA - Siratro red BW (SPAdes) (version 2) | ecosystem: Host-associated > Plants > Roots > Nodule | place: USA...
TTTTTTTTTTTTTTTTTTAAATGTTGTATGACGCATTTGAACTTGCATGTTGGTCTAAAAGCCCCACAAGTCAAGTCATGTGACCATTTTCTTTAAATAAAAAAGGTTGTAACTTGAAATTTCACGTAACGACTTCCGTAAAAAAGGAAAGAAAAAAGTTGCATACATAACTTCTAATGTAAGATTAAATTTAAATATTTAAACTCGATCGTAAAAATTGTGTGTCTCATCTTTTATGAGATTGGAAGAATTAAACTCATGATAAAATTGTTATTTTAGTAGTTTATATTTCACAATTATTTTCATAACCTCTTCATACTCGTTATGTTATAATCTGATATAAATTTGATATAATTAAAAATTATTTACTTTTGTTATAACTATTTTTAAAAATCATGTCTACCATCATATGTAATAATTAGAGAAAAATTATTCACACCAACAATATTTTCTTAAAATATATTAAAATATTAAAGTAAAAAGCTATAAGACAAACTTTTCCATATAAATAGATTTCGGAATCTAACTTAAAATTATACGTGAAAAAAATTTATATCCAAACAAAATTTTGTGAATTTGTAAGATGAGATTTGTATTTACTTATAGATCATTGAAATGTATTGTTTTTAGCCGACATGAAATCTTCAACACACTCACTTACACTGAGACTCTCCAACTCATGCGTAAGTGAGATTATATATTTAAAGATGGTCCGATAGAAATCCAATAATAGATGGCCCGATAGGTCTAATAACTTTGTTAAGACAAGTTCTGATATCATTTAAAAAAGTGAATTTTAGAGTGCTCTTTCAGCACCTCCATAGGTTCTTCCTCCACCTCTATAATATATGTAAAAGGAAAATTTTGCCCTTAGGTTAAAATATAATTTAAATTTTATTTTTACTATTTTTCGCCACATTTCCATTTTGCACCTCCAAGACCTCCATTTATTGCTCCATTAGTTAGAATTATGTAAAGATTTTAAGTGTACGGGATGTAATCTTTTGGATTTTATATTTTATATTTTCGTATGCAATTTTTTTATATATATAGAGGATTGTAGAATCTACAAGTTAAATCTGGATTTGATATTACCTTCGGATTTTATAATATAATGTGCTAACAAAAAAGTCTGTATATTGAGAGATCCCTTTTTTGAAAAAAAAAAAATACATTACATACAGTGCCCACATACCCAAATTCATTCCAGAACAACTTCTAAGAGTTTCTAAGTCAAGAAGTAAAGGAGGCAAAGGAGAAATTCATCCCATAATAACTTCCAGGAGTTTTACAATAAAAAAGGCGAACGAGGTGTGCATAGTGAAAGATGAAAGTTGAGTAATAAAGGGAGAGGATTAATATGTTTTTTTGTGTAAGAACAAAATTGTCATTTTGAAAAGATATGGAGGTGTTGGAAGAAGATATGGAGGTGCAGAAACAAACACTCTGAATTTTAAGTCTAACTCAAGCTTACAATACCGACTTATAAGGTTAAGTTTCACTCACTTATAAACTATTGAAAGGACTTATCTCTAGTCGATGTGAAATCTCCAACAAATATCACTTAAGATATCTCGATTATAATATCTCAATTTTAATTAAATATATTATCAAGAAAATTACAGTTTACTATTATTGAGTCTATAAAGATAAAAAATATATTATTACATAAGTGAAAATTTGAAATAATTTAAAAAATTATTTTTTGAATATTTATTGTTTCACTTATATATTTATTAACTTGAGTATCATAGTATTTTGGATAAAATATTTTATTATTGTATTCATGAAAGTAAACCTATCTCCTAACGAAGAAATATTTATATAAGTCTTCATTTCCTTTAGTTTACTCTATTACTCTAAAGAATACTTTTTTTTTCTTTCTCTAAAAGTTTTCATTTTACCTTCTTTCTATATTCATCTTTTCAAACAACATCATTTGTAGATCTTGATCACACTCGGTAATAGTCAAAGGGTTCAAGTTGAAAATTTACGTCTACTAGAGATAAGACCAACTTACAATATATAAATAGGGACAATATTTTCTTTACAAGCTAATTTTTTGAGGATGAGTTATGCTTAAATTTACTTCTTAATATAGTATCAGAGTTTATCCTAATGAGGATTGTTGGGCTTATTATGTCATCCACTATTGGGCAGTTGTTGGACTACTCATATATATCTAGTTCAACACATAAGATGTTTATGTCTCGGTATGAGAGAGGTGTGTTGGAGATCACAAATTAACTAGAGATATATAAGTGGGCACGATCCTCACCTTATAAGTCAATCTTGTGACGATGAGTTAGATTTAAACTCATTTCCTAATAGTTCAGGGTTTGCCTCAGCTGAGTAGTTTTTCTTACTTAAACTGGGAGCTTCTTGAGAACAGAAAAAAGAAAGCCACCTTAGATGATTGTAGGGGGTAAACTTTTAAATAGAGTCCTTTTGTGTGAAAAAAGTTTTGAGAGAGGAATTTGATGTTATATATTGATTAGAATCTCCATTGTTGCATGTAAGTAAAAATTCCTTCAAATGAGGCAAGAAAAACTACTAATGCATGTGCATTTGATATTCTTCAGTCACATGTAAAATCTGAAGAATTTTTGGGACATGTCTGTCTGAGGTTCTCCAATCATACATAGGATATGAAAATCTTAGGTGACGTGTAAGTTAGGGATTTATCTTGATAGGTGAAGCCTAGAAGATATAAGTGGTATGAGTGAGTGATGCTCTTTAGGAACATGGTAAGTGTAGAGTCTTTCATTGTAAGTTGACCTATGAAATTTCTTTATCATCCTGATTGGAGTCTTTATTTCTTTAGTCTTCAGCATACAACAAATTCATTGTTATGCATAAAAGGATTAATTTTGCAAATTGAGATGGAAATGTGTTTTAAAGTTCAAATGGGTAGTTTCATATTTAGAAGTGTATATGTGCTAATGCAAGATGTTTAGTATGATTTGCCAAGTGATAGTATCATCTGAGTCACTCTAGTGAGTGTTTTGTTTGATACTCTTCACTCAACAAAAGCAAACGTTCTTAAGTGAGAATATCGTTTGAATTACTCCAGTGAGTGCTTCATTTAATACCCTCAGCGAAAGCAAACACACTTAAGCAGAGATATCGTCTCAGTCACTTTAGTAAGTGTATCATCTAATACCCTCATCAAGCAAAATTATTTTATTCAAGCACAAATATCGTTTTATGTCTTCACTCAAGTGGTTTTTCAAAGTTTATCTAAGTATGAGTGTTATGTATATGTATGGTCATATATAGAAATTATTTAATTGTATGATGAAATGATTTATTACTTTAAGTGATTTGTAATGTATACATATGATATAAAGGCAAATACGAATGACATGATATTATATGATATGCGGGTTTGAGGTCATAAATCTGAGATGATATGTGAACCATGAATGAAAGTATATATTAAGGAAATATCTATGTTGTAACAAAAATTTTATAGATTCATTGATTATATATGTAAACCAACACATTAAGTGGTGAGAAACTAGAGCATTTATTATATCTTGAGAATACATGTAGATATATGAAAAAGTGAATAAAACACATATTGAGGTCTGGATAAGGATATATTCTAAACTCACCCTAATCCATTTAGTTAAAGTTCCGAACTTTAAGTATTAAGATATGTTAGGTATTAAATCTCTAGAAAAAAATGTTTAATATGAGTTTTTTTAAAAGATATCATTATATGTTCTTTTGATAAATATTCTTAACATGTGGATCTATATGTTATCTATATCTATGTGAACATGAATTTGATAGACAGAAACGATAAATCATGTGACATTATGAATTTTATTCTTAAGTTGAATAAATTAAGAGTTTATAAGTTTTTGAAAGTTTGTTGTGATAGTTTACGGATAGGAAATATCCTGATTATTTGTATGAATGCAAAACAAAGTTTAAATTTATTAATGAATGATTAAATCTTATACTAAAGGTTTGAGACAATTAACCAAAACATGTTATACCCTCGGGTTTATTAGCGGAAGGAGCACCACTGCTCTCCACTTAATAAAACGCAAGACGAATGAACTTGAATCAACAATGGCTGCTTCTTCAACTATTCTCATTTCCAATTCTTGGGGTGTGTTTTGTAGACTCAATGACAAAGTGAAAACTTTCAGGTAGGTCTTAGTCTTACGATTAATTTCAAGAGTAAGTTGATGGGGAACATACATAACATAAGCTTGCCATTTTTCTAAGGCAATTTGATTATGTTTTCTTTTTTTGTTGAACTTCAACTCTGTATATGATTCTCTTTTGATATATGATTATCTATTCATGTTGTCTGCACCACTCAGTCCATGTCCATGTAAATAGTAAGATGTCATGTTCTTGTAATGAATACACACTTGGTTTCTTTCTAAATACAAATGCAACAAATTTCTTACTTTTTTCCATAGGTGACCCAACCTATCAAAGCAAATTGGATAGGGACAGATAAAAGCAACGAATGGGGTGGAGGAAAAAGGGATCAACACAGGTACCAAGGAAAAATTATGTGGGGATCTTATAAGTAAATTTATTATTTTGAAACTAAGTTTTAATCATGACTTTGATGCAATTGATAGATATGAGTTTTATATGTGTGTATTATAATTTATATTATTTTTATTACGTTAAAATTAAACAATAATTAATAATTTATATTATAGTATATTTTCAAAAGTATGTGTTATGTTAATTTTAATTTGTAATAAAGTATTAAATAATTTTATGTTAATATTTTCTTTTGCATATACACACAAAAATTCATCCTGACTATCTTCGCTTAAAGAAAACATTTTACTCACTGAAACATTGAAATCCCTTTTGTAAATATCCCGTTCCCTTGATTATGGCTAAAGAAGTTTTGAGATGCAGGAAACAATACCAACTTACAATGAGTTTTGAGAAAAATATGATACAATTATAGGAGGCATGAAGTTACTTTAAAAATTAATTATTTATCTAGTCTTTTTTAATTAAATAATTAAAAGTAAATTAATCTTTATAACTTTTAGAAAATTTATGTTGAACTTGATTAAGATTGATATTATTTTAAAAGTGGCTTTAGGTCTAATTCAACTTTATTATAACTTTTATATATTATATATTATGATTTATTTATACTTTTAATTAATATAAAATTTATTATATATTATAATTTATTTATATTTTTAGCTATTGAAAATTAGAGTGTTTAATTTAAGGTAAATACAAATAGAATAAATATATAAATATATAAATAATAATAATAATAATAATATTTATTTAAAAAGTGTATTCATTTGTTTCTTGGTTAAAGGATATTTTATAATTAAATCGAGAAAATTAAACTGATTGAATAAACTTTTTAATTAGTTTTAACATGTAGAAAACTTTTTTGTCTTACTAACAATATTTTATACAAGAATATCACTAGGTTGTCCCAATTTTTTGAAACATTATTTGAAGTAACATTTTTCAAAAACTAACATTTTTATTTTCTTCTTTCATTAAAATTTTAATAATTTTTATTAAGAATTTCGCTTTTATTTTTGAAGAACTATGATATTCGAAGAAGGGTTGAATAGATTTTAGACTTTCTTATCTTCATCTCAACTCTTATATTGTATTTAGTTCTTCTTTTTAAAGGTTTCACTATATTCAAAATGAGTTATATCTGAGCATTACTATTAGCAAATATAAATATATAAGATCATTCTTACTTTTTTCATCTTAATCTCTCTTAAAAACTAATGTCTAATGTCTAATGTTTTGTTTGTTTTTTTATGTAGTAGAAGCACTGAAAAGCGTTTTTGTATAATTAATTTTTAATATTTTACATATGTTGTTTTTACAAATAATAATAACAGATTAACATTGTTTTACTTGATATACAATGACACGATATTATATTATTATTTTATAACATATGTATTTGAAATATGTAATGTGCCTGAAAATATATGTGCCTGAAAATATATATAAGACTGGAAATATATGCAGGTTTTGGGCAACAACACGGATAGCTACAGCATTTTAAAAAAAAAATAACTTAAGCTACGGCGGTTAAGGTCATCACTGACTTTGTAAACAACACCTATTAAGGCAATTGTAAGCTGGAATCGCCTTAATAGGGGTCTACAATGGCGGTTGCAGTGTTTAACCGCCGTTGTAGACCCCTATTAAGGCGGTTTCTGCTTACAACCGCCTTAATAGGTGCTATTTACAATATTAAAGTGTCATTTCTGCTGTAGACCCCTATTAAGGTGGTGCCTGCTTACATCCGCCTTAATAGGTGCTGTTTACAATATTAAAGTGTCATTTCTGCCACTGTGAAAGATTTTTTACAGCGTTTGTTGACGAACAGCCTTGGTATGTGACATATACGACAGTGGTTGTTTAACCGCCGTTGTATATGACATAGTTTTTACGACAATAGAAACGACGGCGGTGGCGGAACCGCCTTCGTAGGCCCTTCAGAACCGTTGTTAAATGGTCTTTTTCCACTAGTGGAGATATGGTAGATGACAGGAAATTAAGTTTTTTTTTATATTTTAATATTATATTTTTTCAAAATTATATTATTTACAATTAATTGAAAATTATAATTTGGAAGTCAAATAAATATAATGGAAGTAATTTATATGTAAATATAAAAGTATAAGAGTTTAAATTTAATTAAAATTAAAATTTAAAATATCCTAAAATATGTTTTACCAATAAAATAAATTAACATTTCAATAAAATACATTTATGCAATGGATGAATTGAAAACAATTGAGAATGGATGGAGAAGAATTAAAATTGTCCTACATTACATTCATCTATATGTGAATATACAAGTTAAAATCAATGGTAAAGTAGTAACCAAAAACTTGCCACCTGATTTTCAACTCCTTCCAACTCAAAACTTCTTTGTAAAAACAACATATGTAAAATATTAAAAATTAATTATAGAAAAACGCTTTTATTAATTTTAGTAATTAAGTTAATTAGATGTATGATAAAATTATAAATAAAAAATTAATTATTGTTTCTAATTTTATAAATTAATTATTTTATATTTAATATTTAATATTTTAATTTATACCTATTCATATTAAAACTAAATCAAAAGCGCTTTTATAATTTATTATATTATCTTTTTCTATAACATTAATTCAACCTATTATAAACTTTTCAGTAATTTTCACTCATTTTTTAATTAATCTAAACAACTTAGTTTTTCACTTATTTCTTTTCATTCTCACCTACTACAATATAAACACAAAGTAAGGTTACAACACTTTTAGCCAAATAGAAAGCATAAATCTAAGAGAAAAAACTTAAAATAAAAACCTTCTTATAGAAGTGTAACTTCTAAGTTAAAAGGATTCTACAAAGTTAATCTATATAAGTGCAAATAGAGAAGAATGTGTTAAGCTTGTAGGCTTTTTATATGTTTAGCATTCATTCTCTCTTTTTTTTCACTTTTATAGATGCTCAAAATTATAATTGTCTCAGAAGAATATTTTCGTGATATTCACGAGTAATTTTGATACTTTTTAAATTTTGTGATGCAAAAATTACCAAACTTAATAATGCATCATTTATTTAATCTTTAATGATTTTTTTTTTCAATTATTACATCATCATTTTTGCTTTGTATTATTTATTTTAATAAATCTCTTACCAGTTTTGAATACATCATTTTTCTGTCTTTCAACTTTTTTAGAAATTCAAACACTCGAATCTTCTATTTACTTATAATTTAACTTATACTTATTATCAAACTAAAAAAAAAAAATCAGATTAAGGAAGTAACTTTATAAACGTTTTCAGGAAGTCTACTAAATCCGTGTCTTATTTGGATAAAATCATAATATTCATCAGAATTCAAGTTAGAAGAAGTCTTTTCTTTCAAAATCAAATTTATCTATCCTTTAAAAATTAAACTTTACTTCTAATAAATCTGAAGAGTAACATTAACAAATTAAAAAATCTTCAAATTATTATTTTTTTTCCTTGTTTATGAATTATTTCATTAATCTGTAAAAAAATTTCATTAAGAACAAAATTTTTGCTCTCTTAACGGATTGCACATATATGACATATTACATGTGACTTTATATCATTGATAACAAATAAAAAACAAAATAATTAAAAAGAGACAAACTCACATGCGAAACAATATCACCCTTAAAAAAAATTTAATTATTATGTATTTCAATTGTTGCATCACTAATTATATTTATGCATTTCCTTTATCAGGTGTGATATAAATAATTATTTATTTGTCGAAATTATTTCTTTTCATACACAGTTGCTCATTGTAAATATTTATTTAAATATTATTATAGAATGTTATAATTTCGGGGGCTGTTATAAATAAATAATAAGATTAATTTTATGCTTTATTTTAAATATAAAAATAAGATCAATGAGTTGCATTTGTTATTAATAATATTATACTATCTAATTTTATTATCTTATTTTTCTATAGAATATATAAATATATAAAATAATCAATTTCATGCTTATTTATATTTATTATCATAAATTTTTTATCAATAATAAATTCTTAGTAATTTGATACTTTATGAAATAATTATATTTATTATCATAAAAAATTTATCAACAATAAATTGTTTAGTAATCCTATACTTTATGAGATATACTATTTTTGAACAGCTATAAAATTACGATATCTACTTAAAAGTATGATATTTTATATTAGTAGAATACATTATAATATATATATAACAACTATTTTGTAAATGAAAAATTTAAAAGTTTTAAATTTAACATATCTATTTCCATCATTTTATATGTTTTTAGCTACTTTAACATATTATTCTACCCAACATTTATGATATAATAACTTAGTTTACATTTTATAAAAGAAACATATACTTTTTTATAAATAAATATATCTATTAACAAATTTTATTTATTATAATAAAATAAGATAATAAGTATATTATTCATTATATATTAATAGAGATGAATTATTTATGTCTCCATATATTTTAAAAAAATATTAATAATGGTGGTTATATTAAAAAAAATATAATAGTAGGTAGTTAGATGTATTGTATTGATGATTTGTGTAGTTAATTTTACCATTTCAATAGTCTATTTTATTTTTTTAATTTAAAAATATAATTAATTAAAAGAAAAAAAAAATCTCTTTAGGTACTATTGTTATAGATTCTATTAAAATTATGTTATAATAAAAAAGTTAATAATAAAGAATCAAATATTTTAAATAATAATTATAGTTAATTATATCGGGCACTTATTTTTTTCTGCTATTTGTTATTTTGTTATTTTTTTTCTTTTTTCTGTTGTATTTAATTTTTATTTTTTACATTTAACTTCAAATATTAGTAGGAGTAAAATAAAAAATAATTTATTGGCGTAAAGTAATACATTTCTATTACATATTATTATAAATTATTAAAATTAAGAAATAAATAAATAAGCAATACTTCTGAAAAAGATAAACAACACTATCCCCAACCCAATTAGTTGAGGGCGAAAAGAAATTGTGAATTAATATGTTCGAAAAATAGTAAATTCTCTTACAATAAAAAAACAATTATATATTTCTAAAAATTGGGGTTTACACATGTGCCCTTAACGAACAGCCAGCCATCACCGTCTTTGCGAAAGATATTTGTGTGCCGACGACGTCCTCAAACCGACACCAGCCGGTCGCCACGTGTCCCATAACCGTGGCCGGCGCCGTATCCGCCATCCACGTTTCGAGCGCCCCACGTGCGACAGAGGCCCAAAGCAGCAAACGTGGCAAGGGTGGTCGCGGGGCCCACGGTGTTGGGATGATGTTTGGTGGGGGACTACGTGGCTGTCATCGCGTGGTGCAGGGTTAAAGTTGGAAGGCGAAAGTGCGGGCCCGGGCGACAAGAGTCCCTTTCCTCCAGATAAGGATGGGCCCTAGATGGAGATGGGCTTTTTGTGTTGTGGTCTGTGGAGGTGATGTCACCGCTCTCTGTGTGTGCGGTCCTTGTCGTGGGGGCCCCAGGCCCACGTGCTAGCCCACGTCCTGGTGCTCTCAGACGCGGTGGTAGGTTGTGAGCGGATGTTATTGTGATAGATAGACAGCGCTGACAACAACTCCTAATACTCCCTCTTCTCAAATATTATACAGTTTTTTTTCATTCTCATTTATTATCAAATAAAATAATAATAAAAAAAGACTGATAATACAAACAATATTTTCTAAAACAAGATATTATTACTTCTTAAAATGTCATAGATTATTACGTTACCAACCAAACAAACTCTCACTCTACTTGTTACTTTCATGACGAGGAAGAGTAACTTGTTCCTCTTTATGGCTTCTTTTGTTTGTGAACCTTGCAAGTAGAGAATGAAGATGAATTGTATCTTAACGGTGCAATGGTAGTTTGATGAGTAGTATGGTTCCTGTAGCTTGATTAAGAGAATTCATGCAGAGAAGTTTGTGAATCCGAAAAAAGTGCAAAGTGTTGCTCCATCCAATAATCAATGGAGTGTAATCCTTGAGATACATAATGAACCATTTGATGATTTGAGACACGCACACCTATGGGCTCACGAAAGGCCATTTTCTGATTAGTGATTACTCAAAAACTGGCTCCTCAAACTAAACCGGTTCCTGATTTTGTTGTTGAAGTGAAAATGTAGTGTTTGGATAGTCAAAGGGAATGTGCATGGATGGACACTAGCAAGCAAATCACACTTTATTACGTTGAGTGGCCACTATCTCAGGTCCTCCAAGATGGCTTCTCTGTAGAGGCAATTGGAAGTGACATTATTAGGTCATTATGAGAGAAATTAAAAGCCTCGCAATTGATGTTGAACTTTCAGGAATCGGTACATGCAACTCATTAAAAATGGACTGAGACTACTCTTCAACTCATTCCCAAAAGCACACCTCATTTTTGTCCTTTTAGAGTGTAAAATTCCATGTTGTAGAAAACCGTTATGGAGAAGCTATAAGTAGAATCAAACACTGTAAGTATTTTGGGGTCATCCAATGTTCGAAAAGAACCACATGAACTTAATTCTTAAAAAATTGGTCTTGAAAAAGAGAATTGTCACATCTTATATTCAACATTTTGATCATATTGCTAACGAGTAATACGTCTCTAACATAGGTTCTCAGTTAAAATCCATGTAATTAGCCTTCAAGATATAGGTGCACTGAAGCCAGTGAGTTGTCGCAGGAGGAACCATGCAATCAATTATACTCGTAGAATATGAAGGAAAATAATCCATGGACACACATAGGTCACCTACAGAGAATATGCTGATATAATGATTGGAAAAAAATAGATTAAGGGAAATAATAAGTTGTTTTATGTATTATTGTACAACTAAATTACACAATGATCAAATTGTTGCTGTTCGGGTCAAGTTTTCAAGAGTAAATGCCATGTTCTTTTTTACTTAAGAATCGCATGGAAGCAACATGTATGTGCAGGAAAGTTTAGTCACTAATTAAGATGATATTAAATACTAAGCATTTAGACAAAAAAATGATATTTTTTTTTATAATTTTATCATTGCAGCAATATCATATAACTAGTCATGATGACAAATAGGTTAGAATAAATTTTAGTATCGCATTGTGTCACAATTATTTTTTACAAGATTAATACGTGTTATGGATGATAAAACAATCCATTTATTTATAATCTATATATGACCATTTATAAGTGAATTTCTTTAATCTATCTATCACAAAATATAAAAAGAAAGTTATCAAATCAAATCCACTTATTTAATTTTATAAATAGTTAATGATTCATTTATTATTTATCATAATTTAATAAATTTTTAATCAATATTTAAGGGATAATAAAATTACTTCAACCAGTTTTTTCATAATTAAATCTTTCTTAAATTTACTCTTCTAAAAAAATTCAAAAATATTCTTTTATTTCTATTGCCAAAATTATTTTGAAACTAAACTTTTTCGAAATTTCATTTGGTTGAATTGCATATCCATCAATGAAAAAAAATGTTAATGGATAAATTGGACTTAATGATATTAAATGAGTAAGATTGGATTGAGTTTTAATGAATTCAAATAAATTAATAATTTTTTTATCTGATTCATTATAATATAAAATAAAATTTATTCAATCCATCAACTTTTTCACGATAAAAAAGTTAAGACTTGTATTTTGAAGTATAACATACAAATAAACATATTTATATATCAGATGAAATATAGTTAAAAAAAAGCTCAACATCGTATACAGTATCATCATAAAGCTTAACATTGGATAAATTATAATTAGAAAGCTTAATATAAGATTATACATCTCCAATAAATGAAGCACTTCATACTTAAACTGAACGTGTAGTTTGATAAAATAAAACTATCTCTTCTACTTGTCCTTCGACTAAAAAATATATCCTATTAACTACAATAACATAAAGAGACTATATTATCTTATCAAGAAAACCAATTAACAAAATGCATTAAATGAAATGTACAATGATGATTTTCTATATTTTCATTCCAGGAAGGTTATACACTTAATGCACAATGCATTAAACTTTTTGAAGTCTTCTTATGCATTCACAAGAAGAGGACCAAAACATATATCAACCATTTTAAAATGAAACATTATCTCAAACGGGAAAAAAAAATGTAGAACTCCTCTGTGAGTATCTTTCTAAAATGATTGAATATAACTTTCTTATTCATTTTTTTAAGAAGCTTCAATACGTAACGATATCTTGTCTATTTAGGATAGTGTTATGAGACGACTAGTACCAAAAGAATGCTGCAGAAGTTGCTTGGATAAACAAGTAAATACAATACATGAGTATTTGACCAAAAGTGGCTCATAAGAATACTTATTCTTGGATTTGAGATACACTAGAATTTGAATGTCCCCAAAAAATAAATATAGTATTAGCGATACTAAATTTATGTGTATCTTTCACTACTTGTTTTTCTTTTCCCAATTTTTTTTTCATTTTTTTAAACAAATCTTTGTAAATTAAATATATATATATATATATATATATATATATATATATATATATATATATTTAAGAAAAAAAATTAAAACACAATTTAACTCTTTTTTCTTATTTTTTTTCTTTGAAAATTGTATTCTAAATTTTGCTCATATTTTATTTTTTATAATCTTTGATTTCTATTTTAAAAATATTCGTAAAATATTTCATTTTGAAAATTTATTCAAAGATTATTTGTTTTAAATAATAAAAAATAATCATTTATTTTTAAATAATAATTTTAAGTGAGAAGTTTTGGATTTATTTTCATATAAAATATGTAAATGTTGTATGATTAATGAGTTATATGATGATATTTTTCAACATCGACTAAGATAATCTTTTAAACTTTGACTAGAACTTGAATTAAATATCATCGCAAATTGATTTTTTTGAATTATTCAAATTATTTAATTTTAAATAATTTTTATTTTGTGATAATTAAAATATTTTATCTATCTAAATAAGACAATAAAAAATTAATAAATTTACATTATTTAAAAATATTTTAAAACTAATATAATTAAAATTTAATATATTTGTATTTCCTATAAGTTATGAAATTCTTATTAAAATGTTGAAAAAAATAGCTTAATCACTAAGAGAATAGGGGATAAAGATGGGAAACACAAGGAGGTTGGATGAATGAAATGAGCCCACTTCACATTATCTTTATTGCTGTATGTTGACAATTTTGTATAAATAACTGCTTAAAAATTAATATAAAAGTTGTAAATAATTTTTAAATAAACATTGTTTGACAAAGATACTATGTAACAGTTACTTTATTGTATTTGTTTGTAAAGTTTTATAACATGGATATCTTATTTTATTGAGTCCGCATAAAACGTGAATCTTTATTTCATTCTGTAGTCTTGTCAATTTGTGCTGTAAATAAGATAGGTTAAAGGGTAATTAACAGATCTTATTAAATATTTTAATAATTATGGAAAATATTATATTTTTTATTTAATAATAAAAATCTTTCCTTATTTTTTGTAACAAATATTTTATTTTAATGCAATTTTTTTATTTTCCTCAATTAACCAATAAAATATTAACTTGCTTAGATTTAACTTGCACATTAAAAAAATAAAAAGTTGAACATTTATCATGTATGTATAAACGAAAAAGTCATATAGTATTTATTTTTATTTAATTTTTCTATTAAGTATATTCAAGTCTTTCATTTGTGTCAACATTGATGTAAGTAAAACTGAATTTAAATCTCTCAGACAAACTTTCAAATATACGTTTTGTTAAAATGAAAATAAAAAGTAATTGACTAATTAGTAGAGAAAATCTTATTAAAAGTGATTAAATAAATATATATTTTATGCAAGAAATAAATTAATTTGTGTACTAAAAGTATCCAAATAGAAAAACATTTTTAGTATGTGATATCCAAAATAAGAGCTTTTAAATAAGAAAATGTTACTAAAACATATTTTCTAACATACAATTCTTATTAGATTCTTTATTATTCTCTAAAAATCATATAGATTTAATAACAAAACATGTAGGTAATATTATTTTCTATTGTTAAGTTTTTCACTAACATATTTTTATTACACTTTTGGGTCAATTTGTTGGGTTCAGGGCTCGTTACTCTTGTTTTGGGCTTTAATTGAATTGGGTTTGAAAGGAGCCCAGTGAATCAATCACATGGCAAAAGTTTAACAAATTCTTCCTCCACTCCCATATCCTCTTCCTGCACTCCCATATAATTTTTTTATTCCATGGCTACCTTTCATGAAATTACATAAATACCGTTATCATTTTTTGAAATTGTGAACCGGATGGAGTTGCATCCGGTTCTCATTTTTTAAAAAAAATACAAACCGAAAGACCTCATCCGGTTCTCAACCCAGCAGATTGGAAAATCCTCAAATTTGCCGTCGACAGCCCCCAAATCCCAAATCAACTACTCTAATCATCAATATCACCTACTAATTGCTAATAAACATCACAAATTGGTTACCTAATGCTTCTATGAAGGATTAATTGAAAGATTTTGAATAACGAACGGAAGTCGCGAATGACTTACCTAAACCGGACGAAGGTTCTCTTAACCGGATGGTTAGCTAACGAAACGACTGAAGGAAGTATTTGGCTCACTAGCACAGCGGGGAGAGCTTTGGACGATGTTTATTAGCAATTAGTAGGTGATATTGATGATTAGAGTAGTTGATTTGGGATTTAGGGGGCTGTCAACGGCAAATTTGAGGATTTTTCGATCTGCTGGGTTGAGAACCGGATGAGGTCGTCCGGTTTGTATTTTTTTTGAAAATGAGAACGTTACTCTTGTTTCATTGTCAGGGCTCGTTACTCTTGTTTTGGGCTTTAATTGAATTGGGTTTGAAAGGAGCCCAGTGAATCAATCACATGGCAAAAGTTTAACAAATTCTTCCTCCACCCCCATACCCTCTTCTTGCACCCCCATATAATTTTTTTATTCCATGGCTACCTTTCATGAAATTACATAAATATATTTATCATTTTTTGAAATTGTGAACCGGATGGAGTTGCATCCAGTTCTCATTTTTTTAAAAAAATACAAACCGAAAGACCTCATCCGGTTCTCAACCCAGCAGATTGGAAAATCCTCAAATTTGTCGTCGACAGCCCCCAAATCCCAAATCAACTACTCTAATCATCAATATCACCTACTAATTGCTAATAAACATCACAAATTGGTTACCTAATGCTTCTATGAAGGATTAATTGAAAGATTTTGAATAACGAACGGAAGTCGCGAATGACTTACCTAAACCGGACGAAGGTTCTCTTAACCGGATGGTTAGCTAACGAAACGACTGAAGGAAGTATTTGGCTCACTAGCACAGCGGGGAGAGCTTTGGACGATGTTTATTAGCAATTAGTAGGTGATATTGATGATTAGAGTAGTTGATTTGGGATTTAGGGGGCTGTCAACGGCAAATTTGAGGATTTTTCGATCTGCTGGGTTGAGAACCGGATGAGGTCGTCCGGTTTGTATTTTTTTTGAAAATGAGAACCGGATGCAGCCCCCATCCGGTTCACAATTTCAAAAAACTGTAAACCGGATGGCCTAGTCATCCGGTTGGAAAGGGGAGGGGTTTTATTAAGATAGGGGTATTTATGTAATTTCATGAAGAGTAGCTATGGAATAAAAAATTATATGGGGGTGCAGGAAGAGGGTATGGGAGTGGAAGAAGAATTTGTCCAAAAGTTCCATAGCTTAATGATAATTTTTTTTTTCACAGCCTTTTTGTTATAATAAATTAGCATTGATATTCACGGTTGTATGAATAACTAAAGAATTTTTTTAGAACTAGAATTATCCTTGAATATTTGAATAAAATATACTTTTACACTTATATTTCTGTAAGTGGCAAACTATTTACAAATACTGAAATACATATATTCGAACTCATTACTAATATTTTGATTAAATAATTTGATTATTTCATATCTTAACTATAAAATATAATAAACAAACTATTTAACTAAAATTAAAGGGAACACAATAAATTAATTTAAAATTTATTTTTTTAAATAATCACATTAGCATTGCCTGTTAAAAGACATACCAAAGAATTATAATCGATAATTTTTTAATATATAATACATATTAATTTTTATTATAATACATATTATAATCATTAATTTTTTAATATGGAAGTGCAGAAAGAAAGCATGAAGGTGCATGATAATTATTATTTTTTTCAACTGTTTTTCTTATTATAATAAATTAGCGTTGATATCCACCGTGGAATGAATAACTAGTCTAAAGAATTTATTTAGAATTAAAATTATCCTTTGAATATTTGAATAAAATATATTTTTACACTCATATTTCTGGAAGTCGCAAACTATTCGCATACTCTATGAATAATGAAATACATATATTCAAACTCATTACTAATATTTTGATTAAATAAATTTATTATTTCATATCTTAATTATAAAATATAATAAACAAACTATTTTAACTAAAATTAAAGTGAACAGGATAAATTAATTTAAAATTTATCTGTTTAAATATAATCACACTCGCTGTTAAAAAAAATACGAATGATTATGATCGGTAATATAATGTTCATTTTTTTAATATATAATACACTATATTTAATTTAAATTTGCATGTATGGACCCATTAATTAGAAGAATACAAGCATGGATCAATTTCTTACTTACACATAATAAAATGTTAAACATTTTCAATTTCAAATAAATGTTATCCTCTATCATTATGAGATCTACTTAAAAAAACGATTAATTTTATAAATTTTAACCCCTTTTATAAGTTACTTTCTTTTAACAGAATAAAAAACTTAATTAACATAATTTTGTTTTTAATATTTGGTGTGAATATATGATGTTTAACCATTATGCCTTTTCTTTGAGTTGTATGTTAATTTATATATACATGTTATATTTTTAACACTTGTTCATCTAAATATCCAACTTTATTTATTTGCTTATTAATTTACATATTTATTATAAATCATTTAAATTAATATTATTAAGCTATTTATTTGGAATCAGTATTTGATAGTTCAATCGTCACTCAAAATCTCTATATTTCATGAGCACATAAAGTGGGAATATGAATATACTTGAATTGAGAATGATGGAAAATAATTTAAGTAAATATACAATGTTGAAAAGTATTAATTATCATAAATTAAATTAGAGACACAAATCATGATGTTGTAATGTAACCTTGCAATTTTAGAAAATATAAATTCTTCTATATACATCTTTTTGCTTACATAGCATAATTTTTTTTGATATTTCATGGCGGGTGCAACTTTAGCTCCTCTCATTTCATCATTTCATAACACAAAATCCCAACTTATAATAGATGAAACTTCATCTGAAAATATTTAAAAGAACTGTGCTTTTGCTATTTTAAGTTAGTGACCTATCATTAACACTTGTTATACCCATTTAGGTTAACATGGAGCATGATGACAACATGGTAGTTTTGACCAAACCCCACATTGTATTAATAGATAAGGTTGGCAATCTTTCATTATGGTCTCCAAGGAAATAAAAGGGGTTATATCTTTCATTTTAAAATTTATTTTCTATTTTTATCTCATTAAAAGAAAAAGAGTTTCCAATATGAAATCTCAATTTTCAAGGTGGAGTCATTAAAGATTATTGAATCAATATAGTGAACCTACTATGATTTTATTAATCAGTTAAACATGATTGAATACAATTAGGGAAATAGAGCTGAAACATTGTGGTGAGAGTGCATATCACAACTAGTTTCAAAAATGGTTTTGATGCCCCTAGTTTATTGTATTAATGTTATATTATTTACGTGTACCATCTTATCATACTATTAATATTTCTATTAAGAATAATAGGGTGATCAAGTAAATAGTGTATCTTTAATATTTAATTTTTTGAAATATTTTTTTTTATTTTGTTTGAAGTATCTATTTGAAAGATCCTTTTTATTTATAGAAATGGTAGTAAACTTTTAAGTTGTTGGATAAACGAATTAGATGTTTATATTTATTAATCTTTTTAATCATAATAGAAGGTGTCATTATCTTAATTAACATTTTTACTAATTAATCATAACCTTAATAGATGTCTGTGCAAGCTTAAATCATGAGCTCGGTTTAATCAAGGAGGAGAAGTTAGCAATGTTTATGGTGTTTGATCACTCCACATGACAGTCTTCTACCAAGATCTCGGTTCTCAATCTTCTGCTAGAAAGCGAAGGTATTTGTAAAAGGTTCTCCAACACTCAAGTTAGTATTCGGTATTTGAAAAGTTTAGAGCTTGTTAAAAACGTATCTTTGATCAGATGGGGCCCTGGTATTTATAGACAACTGTATGGATTATTCATATTTAGCTTAGATTATCACGAACTTCTAACTTAATTCTAAACTACCGTAAATTTAAGATGATTACTTATTATTAATTAAGATTAGGATTGTTAATAATTTGTGGATACTCAACAAGTACTCAATGTAGTATCTTGGTATCATCTTGGTTTAAAACATTTAACCATATCAACCTAGAACATCTCAACCATGTCCACTTAGAACATATTGACTTAGAACATCTTAATAATGGATAATATAATTACTATTATAATTATCATCATCTATCTATAATGGATAAACTTGTTATTGATGTAAAGGTAGTTAGTATCATTAATTTACATAATATCATTATTTCCATTCGAATTATTAATGCTAATATTTCACTTATATCATAACATCCTAAAATTAGTTATCCCTCTACTATAATTTCAATAAAAAATCTCTACTAACATAATGTATTTTAAAATATAATTTAAATATACATAATATATATATATATATATATATATATATATATATAAGTATTTATAAAATAAAAGACAATATAAAGTTTTAATTGTTCTTTAGATGTTGTTTCTATACTTATCACTATATATAGTGCAATCATAACAGGTAGTTCTAAGCTCTAAGCACAACTAACACATATAAAAATAAGTTATTGAAATAAATTTTTAAAAATAAGATAATGTATATAAAAAAAAACAATTTTATTAACAATATGTAAACAATGACTAATGCCTTCTGAAAGATAGTATTAAGTATGTAACACAGAAATTAAAATACTACAAAAAAAACTGTTATTACTAACAGATAAAATTTTGTCGATAAAATATCATTATTACCAATTATTACCAATTTTTAACAATCATCACTACAATATTGTAAACCTATGCTCTGTAGATACTATAAATGTATTAGTAGACTATTAAGTTTGACAATTATTAATTATTTATACGTTTAATAATACAAATATAATAAGCATATCTATTTCATAAATTTATACAAAATTCCTATTTTATATATGGGTTGGAATCACAAAGAGTATAATTAGTATATCTTTTACATTTTTCTTTAGTCTCATAAAGATCTTGAACTTTCAAATATTCTTCTGTCTTAAACTCGGAAAAACAAATTAATATGACATCACTAAAAAAAGTCTAAGTAAAAGCAACAACATAAATACAATACTGAAATATTTTTATATTACAAATTTTAGAACAGTCTAATTTCAAAAGAATACACGAATCGTAAATTGTATTAAAAAATAGATAATACATTTATTCTTACCTTCTATTCTTACGTTCTATTTCAATTTTTAAATTTTACAAGGACCCTAAATTTTTTTCATTCACTTCATTTTCAAACTTACAAAAACATATTAATACAAACACCAACAAAAGTCCTAGTAGAGACAATAACAGCATTCATATATTAATAATAATTTTTTAAAACGAAATAAACCTATATTAAAAAATTAAAAGAACTATCCAATTTAAAAAGGACGAAAGGAATACAAATTTTATTAAAAAACAATTAATTTATTAACTTTTTCATTTTGCTTTATTCTTACTAAAATTCTAAAATCTTATATATTTCTTAATCTCAAATTCACAAAATCAAATTAATATAATATTATCACAAAAGTTAAAATAAAGACAAAATATTATAAATACATTGATGATATATACTAAAACAAATAAGATAAATTTAAAATCATCCAATCTAAAAAAAATAGGAATCACAGATTATATTAAAAAATAATTATTAAATTTATTTTTACCTTCTATTAACAAAATAAACATGGTAAAAGTTTAGTAATCATATACTGTCTTTTCGGAAAGTTAACACATTAGCATATAAATGAATATAACACTATACAAATCTCAGTACAACAAAATAGACTTATATCAACCTATACATAGTGAAAATTTGAGGACTGCGAAAGGGTCAAGAGTTTGGGCGCAAGTCAACAAAATAAAAATGGGTTATAAGATAAAATGAACACTCTAATGAAAAAATAACCTACAATTGGAACATCTTTTACAAAATAAATATGGTAATAGAGGAATATATTGTTTCTTAGTTTTATTTAGAATATAGAGAAATTAAACTTGTTATGATGTTGAAACAGTTGACTTTTCCCAACCCAAAAAAAGGAAGAATAAGGTGAACACCAATTATCTATAAAATTTTGTAGCCAATTCAAACAAGACCATAGGAAAATCGAATAAAAATTGTTCAGAAAGTAACATATCCTGTTCCTTTACTCAGTCACACAACTCGAACTATGAGTCGTAAGCGAGACAGGCACTATTTTTACCGCCACGACGCCTCCGCCGCCAAGCGCCGCCGCCCCTTACCAGAGCCCGTGGAGGAGGAGAGACCGACGAGGCCTGCGCTGCCTTCCGCGGTGGTCGTGATGGGCCTCCCTCAAGACTGCTCCGTCCTCGATCTCAAGTCTCGCTTCGAGATCTACGGCGCCATCTCCCGCATCCGCATCGACCGCGACGCCGTCGGCTACATTACATACCGGTCAAAGGACTCCGCCGAAGCCGCCATAGCCGCCGGTGTTGACCCCTCCTTCGGAATCACCGTTAGTTCCAAAAAGGTGCTTCCTTTTACCCTTTCGTCACTTAGGGTTTCTGAGTTTCCTGTTTTTTTATTATGATTCGTGAATGTTTAGGGTTTTGTCTGAAGTGTTTAGTACGAGAAAACTGAACGCATTTGAGGAATTCAGCTTAGTTGTTTGTAACTGGATTAAGAAAAATGGGAGCTTTGAATTTGAATGAGAAGGCTCTGAACAAATTTGACGAATTTTCCACCCAGCTGTTTACAATTTTGGTTAAAGTTTGAACCTTTAAGTCTGTGTCTGGATCAACGTGTTTTAATTAGAATTGATTTGGAAGTGAAGTGGGTTTACCCTTTCATCCGATACAAAAGCTATTAAACTGCCATAGTTCATAATCGATTACGAACACGAAATCATATTTAGAAATTTTCAACAATACAGTTTCTATGTTTGGATAAAAGTTGAAAACATGCTTTTTGAGAACCACAATATACATTCCCAAATTCTAAAGCACAATGGAGAAGGAAGAATGTGTTGCTATTAGGCCATGAGGAACCTAATTTGTGCTCAATTTCGCTGATTGTTTTCATACATGGAATCTGCTTGGATGAATTTTTCTAGAAGCACTTTGAGGAGAAAATAGTAAGAAAAATTGAAATTAGTTTCTGTATGAATAGATTTATGAAGGGAGATTTGAATGAGGTTGTTGTGTATAACAGGTTCAAGTGTTGTGGGCAACAGACCCTCTAGCCATGTGGAGGGAAGGAGTTGGTAATAGCAAGGATAAAGGGAATATGTCAAAGCTTGTGCGTGCTGAGGCACCATTGAGCAAGCATGGAAGAGGTAATAGACTTGCTTCAGCAGCTATAGGGAACACTAAACGTGGTGAGAACAGCTCAGGTAGTAGCTCAGTTTTAGAAGTGCCTTTCAAGGGCAGAGAAATTGTTGCTTATGATGATATCCTCTAACTATCAAAAATCTGTACTTTTAGAGTCATATCATTTTCTGTATCAGTAATTTGAATTTGGCATTTAGATCCTTCTTGTTTTGTTGTTAAGTATGTTCTGAGTTGGTGAGCTACCTTAGGAATTGAGTGTGAAGCACACATGGTAAATGTAATGTAAATAGTTGGTTTTACACAGTGATGTGTTATGTTATCTCTTCAATTATTTATTTGAAAGTTTGAAATTGTTCATTTATGATTTGCTCAAATCAGAAAACCTTTTATTTGAGTAAACTCTTAAATTAGCTGCTGTGACTCTGAATATCTAATGTTTTAGTTTGTTCTGACAGTCAAGAAAAACTAAAACGAATGAACTGAAGAAAAACCAATAATATATGATTTTTAAAATATCTAAAACTGAAATGCTCCATTTGTATAATTTTGAAGACTCTTTCATAGGTTTACTGATTATTGTCATTTTTCTTCAATTCATTTGACTCTATGGTTTTGCTTTCATGACCAACTCAGACATTCATTACAAGTTTGAGGGCTTGGGTTATAAAGAAAGAATTAAATCTTTAATGTAAAATGTAAAATTATATTGGAACTAATTAAAATGCAAATTTCAATTATGTTTGATAATTTAAGATTAATTAAGTTATTATCATATAACAAACGATTAAATTTTAATTTGTTCAATGATCAAATTTAATGCTTTGAGAATAACAAATTATCAATAGAAACTGAATGAACTAAACTGTACGACAAAAAAAAGATCAAATTTAGATTTTAAACAAAAAAAAACTTAAATTATAAGAATGTAAAATATATTTAAATCTATTTTAAAATTAAGATGTAATTAGCGATTTAGTCTTTCATCTTTTCAGGTAGAGTTAGTTTGATTTCTTATATTTTAAAAGTTCAAGAAGATATGATATATTTTTAAGATGAATCTTAACTGTTTTTGTAAATTTATAGTTAACTCTATAAATAATTAAAATAACGTGGTCGCAAAACAATATTTCTTTATGAAATATTTTATTTCATATAATAACAACTTTTAACTGATATTATAATTGGAAAAAAGAAAACTCGCCACCTTATAACCCTTAAGTTACTATTATTTTTATTTTTTTTTTAACTCAAGATTTGAATTAGTTTGTAGTTTCTCTTTTTCACTTTTTTAATATCCATTAAAAAGAAGTGTTGAGAGAGGGAGGGTCTTTAAATTTTTAATTAATTTAAAAAAATGAAAAGAACAAATTAAATATTAATATTTTGAGATGAAAGATCAAAATTAAAGGCACAAACAAGAGTGTGATTGGTGGGATAACAGTGCGATTGTGAAGACAGTGCAGAGACATAAAGCAGCGATGGAAGAATCCGAAAAAACAGAGAAAAAGGATGAAAAATCAGAACAACTTGTGTGGAGTTGGGGTGCTGGTACCGAGGGTCAGTTGGGAACGAAGATTCTTCAGGATGAGCTCTTCCCTCAACTCCTTCACCAACCCTCTCTCTCTTCTATCTCTTCCCTTGCATGTGGCGGCGCACACGTCATTGCCTTGACCTCTGGTATTCCTCCGTCTTTTCTCTTCTAATTTGCAATTTTTCTATATGTTGATATCATGTTAAACTAATGATGATGATAATCTGTAGCTGGGAAGGTGCTTTCATGGGGTAGGGGAAATTCTGGGCAACTAGGCCATGGGGAGGTTCTGAGTAACGCTTTGTTTCCCAAGGCTGTAACGTCATTGGATGGCTACTTCATAACCCATGTCGCTGCTGGGTGGAGCCACTCAGGTTTTGTTTCAGGTTTGTTCTGTTCTGGCTGTATCTTAACTGTTTTTGTGAAAGTTGAGGTTACTTGGTTTTCTGTTGAAAGTGGTTTTTTTTCCTTTTGATTTGGTCTTCTTGGTTGGTTTTCAGATAGTGGGTGTGTCTTCACTTGTGGGGATGGCACGTTTGGTCAACTGGGTCATGGCGATTATGCCTCACAGTGTTCTCCTGTCAAATTGTCATGCTTTGTTGATCAGCGTGTTGTGCAGGTTGCATGTGGAATGCGTCATTCCCTTGTCTTGTTGGAAGGTATTGGATTGGTTTTAGTTGGTGCCTAGAATGTGTGTCTCTCACTTAGTATTTGCATGTTACTCCTTTATTTAGCAAAGCGTGTTGTGATGCAGATAGTATAGGAATTCAAGTTTATGGATTTGGCTCTGGGAAGCGTGGTCAGTTGGGTGTCAGCAATGATAAGGTTAAATCTGTTAATGTTCCAAGAGTTGTTAGTGGCTTTGAAGGTGTTGAAATCTTTGGAATTGCTGCAAATGGAGATCATAGTGCAGCAGTATCTGGTAAGACCACCACTTTCCTCTTCATGATATCCGTGGCACTATATTGTTCTCTAAATGGTTCCAATATCTTCAGTTGATGGGCAAGTTTATACCTGGGGAAGAGGCTTTAAGGGCTTTGAAGATGCTCAGGTTCCTCATTGCTTAAGCTCTTCATTGAAATTTATCAAAGTTGCTCTGGGATGGAACCATGCTTTACTAATGAGTGGTATTGACACTACATACCCAACAAATTTTATGATTTCCACATTTCTATCAATTACCTATTTAATAAGTGCATTTTGTTGTCAATTTCTTTTGCATAGGTGAGGGAGAGGTTTATATGCTAGGTGGAAACCACCTTGGGGTGCTTAGTAATCTTCAGAACATAAGCCCCCCGTCCAGGCATTTACCTGGTAATGCATTTGAGTTAACGTTGAACAATAAAAGACATCATAACTTACACACTTTCTTGTTGCATACATCTCTAATAATTGAGAATGTAACTTATTGCCATCGAGTTCCATATTACTAGATTTAACCTATCGATTTGAGGTCATCATCATACATAACCTTTGCCACTCTGCTGATAATTCTTTTATATTAGTTAAATGCAAAACAAGTATTGTAAACTGACTGTATATTTTGTAAAGTTCTCAATGGATTCTGGCGATCAAAGAGTCATCCAATGCGTAGAATTATTAGATCATGACACTGCATAAATTCATTGGGGGTTGAGAAAAATGCGAATTTGTGTCATGGAGAATGTTTATACAGCATTACTTTACTCTTGTATTTATATTATGCCTTGTTTATTGCGTAATATTTGGTAGATTTAAGAGAAGTCAATTTGGAGAAAGTCCCTGGCCTTGATGGGATGAAGATTACTGATATTGCCACCGGATCCGAGCATTCTGTCATTGTCACAGGCAAGATTGTACTCTTTTCGTTCTTGAGGAGTTTCGAATCACATAAAAAGTACTAACTTCTTTACTTCCTATTTTCAGATAATGTAGAAATAAGGACATGGGGCTGGGGTGAGCACGGTCAACTTGGTTTAGGGGATACTTGCGACCAAATCAGTCCTGTTACAGTAAGTCTAGGTTATGATCTGAATGAAGCTGAATCCATTAAAGTTTTCTGTGGAAGTGGGTTCACGTTTGCTGTAACCATACCCTAAATTCTCCTCAAACTCGATCAAACAGTAATTTATATGCATGCTTAAAGAAGTTACATTACCATCAGCTTGGCCTTGTTCTGAACTTCCAGTGACAGTAATAGAAATGGTACATTCCAAGAATGCCTTCTGCTTAAATATTATTTTGGAAAACCTTGAAGGGAAGTGAATATGTGTGATCCTCTTGTCAACCACACAAAAAATAGATGATAGATGTTAAAGTTTTTCCAATTTATGGACTTTGCTAAAACTCATTTTTAGTCCATTTTAAATACCTGATATTCTCCCAACAGAAAGTGAAAGGAGTTATTTCGGCTTCTTATTATATATTCGAATTGACTGGGACTTTGGAATGTCAAATATGGTTTCTTCCATCGTCACTGCTCATCAATTGAAGAAGCATAAGTAAAGAAAAGAAAAATATCTACTAGATCTCGATCTCAAAGCATTAATTTCTAGAACTGTAAAAATATGCTACATTGAACCATTTCTCATCTTTTACAATTGATCAGGAAGTATGCCAAGAACAACATTCAAAACAGTAAAGGTGGCTATGTAACCTTATTACCAACATGTACTCGTACTGATACGATGAGGCACCACTCCCACAATTATATGAACATGTTAAAAATGATTGAATGGGATTAGTTGGTATCAATCAAGATATCTACATCTAAAAGTAGTACATGGACTAAGTAAAAGAATCAATGAACTTCTCACCGAATATTTTGTACAAAAGCGAAAAAATGGGGTGAAGAATGGTAACTAACCTAGAGCATGTCATCCTCCTGTGTCCTACAGATATTATATCATGCTAACTTTCTCATGCATCAATCAGTAACGATAAGAAGATTATTCTCATAGCCATCGCTGTTAACAATAGGACGCAAAGGATCAATTTTCCATTCTCCATCTACAATGAACTTCATCTGCAACAGAAAAGCAAGTAATTAAGATATGCCTGTACGTGTATCTCATTGGACACAACATCAATAGGTTAAGTCATTAGCAGATAATAATATACAACTAACCTCATATCTTCCAGGATACAGCTGCAAGGTCACAGAAAACATACCACTGCTTAACCTCTCCATTTTTCTCTGCAATATAATTACTATCAATTAAAGATTTTATGCATTTAAGTCAAGTGCGCTCAATAAAGTAATCTGAAAAGCACCAGGACAATCTATATACACAAAAATATAGGTATGCTTAAGTATGCACTCGATCATTCCGAATCAGAACTGATTTTGCAAAATAAATAGACAATAAGGAAAGCAATTTAATTTTTAATTTTATCAATCAACCGCAAACAATTGACCTAGGAAAGCAAATAGTGGTTTATCAATCCATAACCCATGTTAAATGCGCAAATCCTTAAGTGATAACAAGCTCGTCTGTGAACACTGATCTACTAGACAAGCACAAAATGGAATAAACCCTTTTTGAGAAGGTGAGAACCATGATATGCATCTAGAGAAAGATGGCATTATGAATAGTTTAATTACACTTATTTAACCAATGATATTTTGTAATACAGTATGGTTGAGTTATTCGTAAATCAGTTTTTTGATATAAAACACTGGAAATGATTTTTTTTGTTATTTTTTTAAACACTAAAACATGTTCTTTTAGTTAAAAAAACATTTTTCAGGAAAATGTACAAGCATGCAGGCTGTAATATCTACAAAACAAGTATAACGTTTTTTAACAGGTGCAATTTAAAAAAAAAATACCAAAATAGACAGATTTTGAAAAAGTCGTGTCCACGCACCCTTTACACGATTGAAGTTGTTACTTTCATATTTTTAATTTTACAATTAATATTTTCATATAAAAAAATTTATACTAAAATATCAAACATCCTTTTTTAAATAATACACTACATTACAAGAAATAATCTCTTTCAAAAGTCAAGTATTGGTCAACAAGACATTGGAATTGTGTCAACAAGAAATGACTAAAAAAAAAAAAACTTGATAACATCAATCAAAGTTATGGTGGTTAAACACGACTTTTTTGTTATACTAAAATTGTGTCAAGTTAGTATGACTTTACTTTCATAAATTTAAACTCATGTCGCGTATGCACGACTTCTAATATGACTTTACTTTCACAAATTTAAACTCATGTCACAACGTATGCGCACGACTTCTTCACAATGAAGTCATGTCAAGGTGACATAATTTACCTATTATAAATTTTTTAGAATCTGTCTATTTCAGTAAATTTTCTAAAATTGCCACCAATTCCGTGAAGAAAACCCAATCATAAAGTTCTTGGAAAGAGATTAGACCTTGTTGGACCAACCATCAAAGGATCCTGTTAAAAATACTTCTGAAGCATAGTTTGGCCAAACTATACAAGTAGTCTTCAGCATTTGAAAAGCTTTTTGAGCCTTACCAATCTTCTTCTGCTTTTCTTCGACTGCCTTATGAGCATCCCTGGGAGCAAAGGATGTAAATTGTTAAGATGTTATTTATCTATCTATATATATGACACATTAATTGAATGGTGTCTGAGGGATACATTATTGCCAATGACATCTTTCCTTCTAACACCGCCAACTTAGCCTGTATAGAACGCAATTTGTCCTGAGCATTCATGATCTCATTTTCCTGAAATTCCCAAGCATCGGAAAGCTTTTCCAGATCATCAGAAGAGCTCTTATGGACCTATCGAAGAATATGCAGCATGCAGATCAGGACTAGTTTAGGATCCCAAGGAGAGGCCTTCATAATAACATTTGCAGTAAATTGAGAGCAGTGTCAGCAAGTTTAAGACATTGAACAGTTATTACGAGATTTAATTGGCGTAGTGTTGGAGTAGCTACTAGCTACCACATATTTAGATCTGTTTACTGCAAAGAAACTAAAAGAACTCCTTGCTAACAGCAGTCAAACCACACAGCCACACAGCATATATCTGTCTAAGTCCGTACTAAGAGCAGAGATAAAGAGAGATGCCCAAAAAAGAAAAGGTTTCGGATAAAAGCGACAATTAAATTTCTTTAATGACAGATATTGGATAGATTTAATGCAAAATTTTAGATCCAGTATTGGATATACATACACTTACCATCTGCTTTGCAATTTTATCTGAGCTAGACCTCAACGAGTGAAGTGTAGAAGATAGCTCGGATTCCAGATTATGGATACGGGATTTAATGTCATTGTGCTTTGCATTTCCATCAAGAGAATATAATCCTGTTTCATTGTTTAAAAGTTCAGACGAAAACTCCCTTCTGATGAGGATATCAGGTTGTCCTGAAGTATCACTCATGCCTCCTTTCTGAGTTTCAGTGGGAACAATTTCAGCATCTGCTATGTCATGATTACAAAGATATCAGTTGATCCCCACTACAAGAATAAGATATGATCTGAAAATGTAACGATACCTTCAAAATCTGCATCTGGAAAACCATCTCTCTGAACAATCCAACTCCTCCACATCTCTGGCTTAAGTGAGTTTTTTGAATTTTCAGTACCTAATTGTGATCCGTTCTGATCATGTTTGATCTGAGAACCACTGGAATGACTGCTTGTGGGGCTCAATGAGGATGCTCTGCTACTATTTTCAGGGCCAGCATCTATCTATACAACAGAGGAGATACAAAAGAAATATTTTAAAATTCCAACATTGTGAGGGGCGTAAAAACTGTAATATTTCAAAAACTGAATCTCTCAGCTTCAGGGTGCAACAGTTCATTCACATGTTCATTGACCTGTAAAACTATACCTTCATTAGCTTTAACTGATAGGAAGAAGTATATAGTATTAGAAACATCGGAAATGTGGATGTTAAATAGAAATTTTCATTATTCAAATGTACCTGAACTTCGAAATATGTAATATTTTTTTAATATTTTAGCATATGATGTATGTAGTACTGGAAAACTAAAGAACAACCAAGAGCATTTGAAGGGGAGAAAAATTGCTTACTGCATCCATAGTCGTTCTATGATCACATTCATCTCTGTCTTCATTAATTTTAGAAGAAATACCATCTAAGTCAAGTCCAAAAGACCTACTTCTTTGTTTCTCCAATCGATTCAATATACCGGCAATGCCAGATTCATTGTAAGCTTCAATTTCTCTGTAGACCAGAAAGTATCACTCAGGACACTGCTTGTCATTTGAGGTTACATCGAATTCATCTATTTGACAACAGGAACAATACAACGGAAGGAAAAAAAAAAGTGGATACTTATAAATTAGCTCATTCTTGCTAAATTAAGCAACAATAGCCAAGCCTTTTCCCACTAGGTGTGGCCAGCCTCACTGATTACACCACACCATAATGTCCTATCATAACTCATATCTCCTGATAAACTACTGTCCTCTAAATCTCACATAATCGTTTTTCTGTAGCTTTATTTGGTCTACTCGACCTCTAGCAATTGGGATTTACTCTCCTCAATTGCCACTGGGGTTTCAACAGATTTTCTCCACACATGCTTATACCACCTAAGACAAAGTCGTTACCCTCTTCCCCATAATAGGTTCCACTGCCACCACAAGTTTCTCTCGGATGCATCCTAATCCTATCTTGTCTAGTATGTCCTCTCATCCCACGCAACATTCTCATTCTACTATATGTATTTCATTCTCTTGTTGGTTTTGTACCACCTAACATTCAATTCCAAAATCTTATAACTATGCAGTACATTTACCCCTTAAACTTCACCTATATTTTTCTGCCACAAACACCCAAGTCACTCCTCCATTTCATCCAACCTACAAGAATCTTGCTGCCATATTCAAGACTCCAAGGCCCATATGCGGCCTTCAAACCTTCCACACACACTTAGGTACAGTTTACCGCAAGAAAATTCCAAATATGCACAAACGCGGGAAAGTGGGAAACAGGGTACCAAAAAAAGCAAGAGACAAAAAAAGAGACGCATCATCATAACAAAATTCTCACACTGAATCATCTGTTCGGGAAGAAGAGGAATGTGAAGAAACCCCAGAAGCCCGAGTCGCATTACGGTCAATTCCATAGCTACTATTATCTTCAAGACCGCCAATTCCACTGTACCCGCCGTTCGATTCCCATCCAAACGCAAGCCACCCTCCCTCATTGACAATAGCGTTAACCAAATCCGCCCTCCCTGCAGCAACCAACTCTTCCTTGGTGGGAAACGCTTCGGGCTTATCAGAACTCTGCATAAACTCCAGAATCTCGGATTCAAGAGAGGAAAACTCTCCGTCCCAATCTTTACACCGCCGCAAGAACCCAGTGCAGGACCAGCATAAACCCTTGTAGCAGGCCCCCCTCCAAGAATAATGGAGAACCGAACCGGGTTCGACCTCGAACCGGCGCGCCCGCGCAGTCGAGCCGGGGAAGTGGAGCGGGGCAACGAGGGAAGGGGTCAAGTGAGGCGAGAGCAGCGAAGGGGAGGGTGCGGTGAGGAAGTGCATGGTTGGAGCATTTCGTCGAACAGTTACTATGCGACAGAGAGAGAAAGAGTGGTGCGCGCGAGATGAGAATAGAAGAAACCAAAAAAGGTACTAAAGAGTGAATCAGCTAAGGAAGCAACGAACAATGCCTCTAGTGTGGAAGGAAAAAGAAGATACTACTTTTGTGTTTTCATGATTAGAATCAAATCAGATATTATCTATTATCTTATACACCTTGTAATTACGCACATGGCTGATTCAATGAAGAACTGAGAAAGATACTAGACGAAATGGATAGTGTGTTGGTGGCATTTAATTTGTTTCGACGTTGCAACCACGCCAAAAACCCTTAAAAATGCAATTATGTTCAAACTTACCATTTCACTACCTTTTCTACTTTATTTTCATTAAAATTGAAAGTTCATGTTTAACTGGTAAAAGACAAAAAAAGTTATACTTCCAAACATCAAATTAATGCATTGTTTTCTCCAAGTTGAGTAAAGGAACTTTATAGTGCTTTTAGTTTTATCATGAGATAGTGTAAACTTGATTTAAAATAGTAATGGTGGCTAATTTTAAAGTATGAATTATATTTAATCTTATTTAAAGTTTTAGACTAGATTTTAGTTGACGAATTGTTTTATGAAGAAATAAGAGGGTGAGAGTTCTTCTTCATTTTCATTTTCTATACAACTCTCTTTCGGTTCTTTTTTTAATTTCTTTTATTCTTCTTTATTTCATTCTTTATTTATTGTTTTTAGTAACAATTTTTGTTTAAGATGATAGTTCCTGATTTTAATTAGGATTCATTTTCTTTGTGTTCTTCTTTTTCTTTTTCCGTACTTATTTTAATTTTATATTTTATTGTTTTGATTTATAATTATTTTATTTTGATTTTATTTAGTTAGAGTGAAAATTGACGATTAACGATTCTTGATTTGTTTTAGAGTTATTTCTTTTTATTTCTCGTATATTGTTCTATCTGTCCTTGATTATTTTATGTTTTTTTTCTTTATTTTATTTTTTTTTAACTAAAGTATGTCTTATTTATCCAATTTTGATTTTATAATTTATACTACAATTCTTGTGAAGATGTATGAATTCCTTCATGAGTCTTGTCCAATTTCATTTTACACTTGTCAATTTCTAAATTTCAGATTTTAAATTTGTACTCATAAGAATATTGGTCATATGGGATTTTCTTATTCAAAAAAATTTGATATAATTTTCTTTGCAAATAAGTGTGAATTGAAATTAGGGAGGTTTACTAAGATAAGTCACTCTATAATTTCTTTTTTTTTTCTTTAGATGATAACTGTAATGATATTATTTTAGTTCATCTTGTTTCTGCATATTTTTAGAGTTTATTCTTATTTTTATTCCTAAATTTGTTTTCAGATTATGGTCTTAGTTTAGAAAGTATCACACTCTTTTAAATTATTAACTTGTTTAGGAATGGAATTCCTTCAATGAAATCAATAAACTTGTATTTTCTTAGATTTGACTTAAGTTGATAGTATGCTACACTAACAAAAGTTTTATTTTGAAAACCATAGAAAATTAAATTATTTATTATTAAACGAATCTCGATAATTCTCTTTAGGACATAAAACATAAATTTAAAGTGTAATAAATAGAAATTCTAATGGTCTCCAAAACAAATGACAAGATGTTATAAGAGATAAAGAAAACTAATTTAAAAAAAATATAGTAAGATGAAATATCTAATGTTTTAACTAAAATAATTTGTCTTTCTTAACAAGAACACTTTTTCTTTTAACTTGTTATGCCACTTTGTATGTAATTTGGTAGAATAGTTGTCCTTTATTTCACTTACTATGTGAATCAAGTTTACATTCATGCTTAAGTTCATCTTTTGGAGCTTAAGTTCATCCTTTGGATGATAAGTTGTGCCACCATTTTAAATTGAAATTTTAATTGTTGAAAACTCATTGTATGTTTTATTATATCCTAGATTACTTGAAATAATATATGAACTCTAAAAAAAGAGACTTGAATAAAACATTTCAAACGACTTTGTAAAACTTTTATGAAATATATATATATATATATATATATATATATATATATATATATATATATATATATATATATATATATATATATATATAAACGATCTAATACACTAGATCATTCGTTCAAAAGAATATTTTAATTAACTTTTTTTGTAAAATCATGGATAAAAAAATAATAATATAGATTTGTAAGAAAAATAACGATAAACACTTATTTTTTTATTAACTCACTCAAGTTGTGCTATATATATTTTTTCTTTAAAAAATTCTTAAAGAATCCACTATAATAAAATAGTTACATAAATATTTTTATTATCATTATGAGTATACCAAGACATTCTTAATTATTCCTTTATCTCTTTTGAAATAAAGAATATAGAATATGAATATTTTTTAACACAAATCACTTTTTAATTTTATAAATATTAGAAAATTATAACTTTTAGCTAAAGGTTGTTTGATTGTAAAGAATAACTTCTGTAAGAATTATAATTTTTTTATAAGATAACTTCACGATAATAAAGAATTTATAAATAAGTTTTTTATGTTTCTAACACTAAAAAAAAGTATACAATTCTGTTTAATCAGATACGAACACTGCATACAAAAATTATGTTAACGATTACTTATTTTGTATGGAAAATTTTTTCTATTTGTAAGTTTGTAAGATTATTATTTGTAGTTGGCGTGTGTGATCTTTACTAAATATGTCAAAGTTTTTTCAAAAATTAGTGACTTTAGACTCATATATCTTTTATACTATTGAACAAATATATTTAAAATTTATTATTAGGTGTATACTACTGTATTAAAAATCAACATAAGAAAATGTAAATCAACTTTACATGTTACATATAGCCTAGTTTGAACTTTGTAGCAATACTTTTTCATATATATATATATATATATAATGTATTTTCTAATATGTAATTAATTTAAAATTTTAAAATGTTGAAAATAAGATCAATTTAAAATTTACTCTCTTTATTTTTTTATTATAATTGTTAATTATTAACTTTTTCAATTTTACTTTTAATCTTTTTCTCGTTAATTAATTATAAATGTTTTATTATTGGTTAACTTTTATGTTTGTTCATTTATTTAATGTATATTTACTACAAGAATCTTAGTTTTGAGGGAATCTGTTTACCACAAATTTCGTTCCTTTATATATTAAGATTTAATGTATATTCTCAAAAATAGCTTTAATTTTGGGAGACGTTGTTGCTTATGATATATATATAGGGAATTAAGATTTTTTTTTTTTGGATAAATATAGTCACTTAAACTACAAGCAAAATGCTTTTCAATTGGTGCACCAGAAATGAATTATCACAATAAACTTGGAAAATTTTCACAACAATAACTAAAACTGTATGATAAACAAGACATGGAAACTGAAAACTGTAACAAAGTTCAGAAAAATCAAATCATTATTGGGGCCTTTTACAGAAGGAGAAACACCTTTAAATTGCCTTCCTGATCTTCATTTTTAGCTTTTTGGTAGGAAATAAAGGGCTTAAGCGGTAGAAATGGGCGAAGCTCCTCAAGAAAATTAGTTCAATTTTCTTGTTAAATATTAGCTTTAATTTTTTTTCATTTTTTTAATTATTAATTAGGTGTTCATGTCTATTTTTATATTTATTAATATATTTAATTACTTAATTTGTATTCACATAAAGTAATCTTAATTTTGAAGAGAATTTGTTTATCCCAAACTTCACTCCTTTTAACAGATTAAATATAATGAAATAGTTATCAAGATGTTATGGATTAAAGTAAAGCTAATTTCTCTTAAATAAGATCCCAAGTAACAAGTTTTTTTTTTAACAAATGTTGATTAATAAAGTTGGTGAATACTTTATATTAATAATAATATTGACGATCTAAAAAAATATACACAAATATGATTACATAAGATTGAGTAATTAAACTGCTTTTTAAATTTATATTTTCATACTTTACTTATATTCATCCTCATTGTATGTGTGTAATGAGAGTTATAGAGTCTTAAAAAAATAGTTTAACAGTTAAGATTAAAAATAAGGCCCCACTCTCATTAAAAAGTATTTATGAAAAAACGTTTTAATTTTTTAATTAATTCCAGAAAGACACTTATTACTATTTTAATAAAAAGTTTGACCATTAAAGGAGTTGGATTTAAAAAATTTAGATTGAATTGGTAGTGGATCCACATCTTTAAACAAATTAATACTTGACATCTTTAAACAAATTAATACTTAATATTATACATATACAAAGAGAAGGCATTGAGTCACTTTAAAATAGTTTTGATATTTGGATTATTTGAATGGACTAATTAATTTCTATTCTAATTAACCAATCTGAATAATTTATATTTATTTATTCATGAATTAAAGTTAATCTTTTACGTCCTATTTTTTCATTTTTTAAATTTTAAAAAAGATCAAGGTATATCAACCTAACTGAACTATAGTAACCCACTTAGGTTAACTGACTCTTAAAAACGAGTTTAACTCGATTCAATATCATTTGGTGACAAATTGAGGAGAAGTTAACCAGTATAGGGATTCTCTTCACTTGTACTCTTTGCACGTGAGAAAGTCAGAAGGCTAAATCAAGAACAAGTTATATAAGCTATGGGTAGGTTTAGTAAACAAGTACATGTTGTATAAGCAAGTAGACATGCTCTATGGCATGACTTTTTTATTTTTATTTTATTTTAAATATGGTTGGACCATCCAAATGCTCTATGTTGAATATTAGAGGTGATAAAATGGGTTTGGTCTATAGATAAGATTGGTGTTTTCAGTTTGTCTTCGGCCATCCACCTAATGTTAGATGGAAAGTAGGATGGCATGGGAAAACTGACATAGTAATCTGTTTTTTGTTTTTTTAATTAAAAATTAAAATAAAAAATTTAAAAGATTATTTTTTTATTATATTATTTGAAGGATGAAATATAAAATAAATTATTAATACTTATAAATTAAATTTCAATAATTAATTATAATAAAATAATAATTAGCTTAATTTATCCGATTAAAAACATTAATTAACTAATTCAAAATTAAGAGATAATTAAATTTTCTTTTAATATATATATATATATATATATATATATATATATATATATATATATATAACAAATTTTAAAATATAAAATTAAAAAAAATTGGTGGGACAATCTGTCCATTCCCAATCTATTTTATTATGACAAAGTAGCTCGTCCCTTCTTACTTGTAGCAAAACGAACCACTGAGGTAAAATGCGCTGAACTAACCCATAACCCATTTTGTCACCTTTATTTAATATAACTTTTTACAAATGAAACAAAAATAACACTTATAATTGAGTATTACCATTTCATCTCTGTAGATTATTAAATTTTCACAGTGGTGCATTATATATATTTGATATCAAAATTGACGATGACATTATTTGATATCATTTGATCTCACAAGAGAATTTATATATATATATATATATATATATATATATATATATATATATATATATATATATATATATATATCAGATATTAGAAAAAGACGAAGAAAATGTGTTTATTAGAAGATACACAAAGTATAGTTTACAGAAACTATTTATAATATACTATATAATAAAAATGTATAGAAATGTACAAAATTGTATAACTATTATATTTGTTTATTAACATCCTTCTTAAATTTATGGTGGGATTACATTTCATCTTAAGTTTATGTCTAAATTTAATAAATGAGACAATTGATAGAGGTTTAGTAAAAATGTCAGCAACTTGAAATCTTTCAGGTAAGGAAAACAAGATGAGTTTGATGTTGTTGAACCCGGTCACGAACAAAGTGTAAGTCAAGCTCAAAATGCTTTGAGTGAGAACGCATGATAGGATTTGCAGCTAATAAGACAACACTTAAATTATCTGAGTTAATAATTGGAACAGCACAAGGAAGACGAAGTTCATGTAGAAGAGACGAAATCCATATAATTTCAGACAACACAACAGCAATACTCCGATATTCTGCCTCAGTACTATTACGTGAAACAACTTTTTGCTTGTGGGAGTTCCAAGAAATAATGTTGTTTCCAAGATAGACACAGTAACCTGTTGTAGACTTTCTATCATCCCCAAAATCAATCCCTAGTCAGCATCACTAAAACCTTTTATAGAATAATTTGATGAAGGAGTGAGTTGTAAGCCATGAGTAATAGAACCAGCCAAGTAACGAAGAAGTCGTTTGACAACCTTCCAGTGATGTTGCTGAGGTTGATGTATATACAGACAAACTTTGTTAACAGAGTATGCAATTTATAGTCTTGTAATGGTAATATATTGAAGAGCTTCTACTATTGATCTATACAGAGTGTGATTCTCAAAAGTTGTTGAACCATCTTGAGTAAGGCGAAGGGAAGACATCATTGGAGTAGGTTGCGGTTTTGCTTAATGCATATTGGCATGTTGAAGAAGCTCTTTGATATATTTGGATTGTGATAGATGAAGTCCACCATTAGATGTCCATGTAGCCTCTATGCAAGAAAATAATGTAATGAACCAAGATCCTTTAAAGCAAAAAATTTATTTAAAGAAGAAATAACATGAGTTATAGCAGCAGATGAAGATCCAGTTATGATAATATCATCTACATATATAAGTATGAATATAGTAATATTATTTGTAAATTTTGTAAAAAGAGAGGGATCACTCTTGGTTGCTGAAAAACCCAGATTATTAAGAGTAGAACTTAGTTTTTGAAACCATGATCTTGGTGCTTGCTTAAGGCCATAAATAACTTTATTAAGTTTACAAACTTGAGTTGGATTAGAGGATACAAAACTTGGTGCTTGCTGCAAAAAAGCATTGTTGATGTCTATTTGATGTATAGACCATCTTGATGTTATAGCATGACTGAGTATAACCCTGACTGTTGTAGGTTTGATTACTGGGCTGAAGGTTTCATTGAAGTCAAATCCAGGTTGTTGGTGAAAGCCTTTTGCTACAAGCCTTGCTTTGTGACATTGAAGACTCCCATCAGCATTATATTTGTTGCGAAAAATCCATTTACATCCAACAATAGTAGCACCAAGAGGAGGATTCGTGAGAGTCTGTGTTGTTAAGGACAAGAACATTGTATTCCGATTTCATGGCATCATACCAAACAAGATTGGACAAGGCTTCTTTAAAATTTGTAGGTTCAATTTCAGATGCAGAAACAGAGTAAATCTTTGGTTTAGAAATACTTGATTTTGCCCTGGTAACCATGGGATGAATATTTTGAATGATTTGAGGAGTATCCTCAATTTGAATAGGCATAGTTGTTGAAGCAGGACACACAACAGAATTTGCAGCATTGGATGTAGCAACAGAATTCATAAAATCAGAGTTTGCAGCAGGTTGAGCAGAATTTGCAGCATTGGATGTAGCAGCAGGTTGAGCAGAATTTGCAGCATTGGATGTAGCAGCAGAGTTGTTTCCATGGGAGATAACAGTAGTACCTGTGAGTGTAGAGTGAGGTGCAGGAGTAATAGTAGTAGCAGATTGTATCACAATTAGGAGATTATCACAAATGGAAGGTGTGCAAGTCTGTTTTATGCTTGTATGTAAAGGATTATCCAAAAAAGTGAAAGGAAAAAGTTCTTCATTAAAGACCACATGTCTCGAGATGTACCGCTTACTAGAAGTAGAAAGACAGATGTAGCCTTTATTTTGATTATTATATCCCAAAAATCGACATATTTCAGAACGAAAATTAAGCTTTGACTTATTATACGGACCTACAAGAGGGTAACATGCACAACCAAAGGTTCTGTAAAAGGTATAGTCTGGTTTTTGATTAAAAATCTTTTGAAAAGGAGAAATACCATTCAAAACTTTAGTTGGCAAAGTATTAATAATATGTACAGCAGCAACAAAAGCTTCCCCCAAAGATTTTACAGAAGAGAAGCGTGAGCAAGGAGAGCTAAACCAGTGTCAACTATATGTCTGTGTTTTCTTTCAATTGAGTCATTTTGCTCATGTGTATATGGACATGTTAGTCTATGTCTAATCCCATGCTTTTTAAGAAAAATATCAACATTTAAAAACTCTTTGGCATTGTGAATTTGAATAGATTTTAATTTGTGGTTTGTTTGAGTCTCAGTAAAGGTTTTAAAGGTAGCAAAAACAGAAGCAATCTGAGATTTAGCATGTACAATATAAATCCAACTATATCTTGAATAAGCATCTAAAAATGCAACATAATATCTTTCACCATTTGTACTAGAAATAGGAGCTGGTCTCCGTATATCAATGTAAACAAGTTCTAAAGGATGAGAATAAATCGTTGTAGATTGGTGAAAAGGCAATTGATGCAGTTTAGATTTAACACAAACATCACAGAAAATTTTAGCAGAGGATTTAGGAAAAGGTATATTACAATTGCGTAAGATTTGTTTGATAGTATGAAATGAAGCATGACCAAAACGTGAATGCCATAAAAGTAAAGTATTGTTTATAGAGGCAACAGTAACAATGTTAACATTGAGATCAGAAGAGTGTTGTAAAGTAGGAAAGACATAAAGACCGAAGAAACCCTTTAAGGATAATCTTATTTGTGTCCTGCTTTTTAACATAATAATAGTTAGCATGAAATTCAAGATAAACGTGATTATCTTTGGCAAACTTTGAAACACTAATTAGATTTTTTGAAATATTAGGAACATGTAAGAGATTTGATAATAATAAGCACATGTTACTCTGAGGAGAATACAAAGAAGATGTACCCACATGTGAGATAGGCATACCTGAACCATTACCCAATTTTACAGTTTCATTTCCCGTGTAAGCTGTCTTGGAGGTGAAATTGTGTAGATTATTCGTGATGTGGTGAGAAGCACCATTGTCCAGATACCATAAGGGATCAGTGACAATGGAAGGAGTGCCTAGTAGAGACGATGTGTCTGAATGTTCTGGAGACAAGCATTGAGAGTGATTAGCAGAAATAGAAGTTTGACTACCAGATTCATACTTGTGCCAACAAGTTATCGCTGTGTGACCAAACTTGTTACAAATCTGACATTGGATTTTCAAACTGTTTGAAGTTGAAGGTGTTTGCCAATATGAGCGATTAGGGTTCTTGAAACCAAAGGATTTGGGATTTCTGTTTAGGGTTTGATTCTTGTAATAAGATCTGTTATTACTTTTATTGAAAGAACCAGAAAATTGGTTTCTTGGATTTTTTGTTGAAAACAAAGAAGCGAAAGATAGATTTACACTCAAACTTTCGTTAATTTTGAACTTTTCAAGACGCTCTTCTTGAGATAGTAGCAAAGCTTCGATTTCCTCTACTGTGTACGGATCTACACGAGTTAAGACAACAGTGATGAAGGCTTCATACTCTTCTGATAAGCCATCTAAAAGAACCTCAATGTGTTCTTCGGTTGAAATAGGAGCTCCTATAGCAGCTAACGTGCCCACAATCTTCTTTGTGTTAAGAATATAGGCGTTGATGGTGTGATCACGTATTGGTGTGCGGAGTTGAACCTTAAGCTTCTTGATTTTTGCTCTTGATTGGGAGGCATAGTAGGTGTGAAGCTTTTTCTTGTGATGCGGAAGACAACCCTATTATCTTGGTAAGAATGGACGTGTGCATTGAGGCTAAAATCCATGACACCAAGAGTTGATCTTGTTGTTCGTAAGCGAGAAACTCTGGATTAATAGTGTTGCTTGAGACGTCTTCACAGGAGTCGAAAATTGCGATAGTATATTGTGACCATCCAAGAACTTCATTAGTTGCAAACCTTTCACAGTAGTAAGCACTTGTTGCTACCAAATCAAAAAATTGTCATCGTCTAATTTGAGAGAGATAGGAGTATTGAAGGTTTGTGGGAGAAAGGAAGAAGTTTTTGAAGATTTTTGAAGATTTTTGAGAAAACATGGAGGGAGAAGAGAAAAAAAGAATCAGAAGATAGATACTGGATACCATATGAGATATTTAAAAAAGAAGAAAATGTGTTTATTAGAGAAGATACCCAAAGTATAGTTTACAGAGATTATTTATAATACACTGTATAACATAAATGTATAAAACTGTATAACTATTATATCTATTTATTAACAATATATATATTATATATATATATATTCCTTCAACACTTCTTGTACAAAATACTCATTTAAATTGTTAGCAAAGTGTCATAAAGTTATGAATAATCAGGTAAAGGTGTAAAAGCTTACGAACCCAGACTCCGAGAAGGCATGGACATGCAAATATTAGTAACTAATTAAAGGAGATTGGGCTTGTGTATTTCATGGAAACTTGTATTTTCACATGTTCAAATTAATAACTACAAGGAAAGTCTTTTTTATTTTTTTATTGCTGATTTTGATGCATGCATGCCTTTTCCTAGAAGCTAAGAAAGAAAGAATTATTTATTCATAAAGTTTATCAGTTTGTTAGGAGGCAAGTGATATAAGAAATACAACAAATGATACTTTGGTCAAAACTAGAACTAATGGATGTGAATAATCAAAGAAAGACACGAAATCTTTCTGGTCTAGCTGCTGCAGGAGATGGAATTCAGAAACATCACAAGATGATTTGGATTCCTCAAATGCAAGAGCAATGGAGAAAAAACCTGGATGGAAGACTATTGCTTATACCTTAGGCCTCTGTCTAAACATAAAATGTGCATGCATGCATGCTTGTATACCAATTATTGCTGCTGCTGTTGCTGATGCCTATATTGGAAAGTTCAGAACCATTGTATGCTCTTGTTTATTATTGTCAAAACACATATAACATGGTTAATTGAGATACCAGACCTTACATGTGAATCTAATTTGAAACTCTTAAAAGGGTCACTTTAAGTAAACAACTCAGGTACTGAATCCTCTCATTGTGACTCCATGATTAATGAAAAAATGTCTTTCTCTCTCCAACGTAATCATGTCATGTTATTTAATGACATATAAAGATCTAAACTTTTTTTCCAATACAGTCTGTTCAGTTTACACATATTTTTGGACTAATTGCTTCTTTAGCTGATTCTAAATACCATTATATCATATCGAAGACAAAATTCTTGGTAAATGTTGTGAAGATGCAACTTGTTTTATGCACAGGTGGTCAGACAAAGCCGCTTTGATACAAGACAACGAACATGATGCACAAAGGTAATGTCATAAATTCTTGGAGGCTTTGCAGCATTCAGCAAGTTGAAGAAGTCAAATGCATGATTAAAATGCTTCCAATTTGGGCTTCTGGTATCCTTTGCTTCATACCATGTGCATGAAAATAGACCTACACATTGGACCAACTTTGAAATTCCCTCTGCATCATTCAGAGAAGTGTCCTTAATCACCATTGGTATATGGACCCCATGCCATGAGCTCTTCCTGCAACCAGTTCTTGCAAAAACCATCAAACAAGAGGAAGGGTTCACAAGTCTTCAAAATATCATAATGTCTGCCACGTGGCTAGCCCAGTTTGTGTTACTAGGATTTTGTTAGGTGTTACAATTGTTGGACACGTTGAGTTCTACAACAGTGAATGGCAAGAGAGAATGAGAAGTATAGGGACCTCGTTACAATAACTTTTGGTGGCATTCTCAAATTATGGTGCCACCTTAGTGCTGAACATTATGCAGGAAAGTGTGTACAAAGTTAGGGAAAATAGATTGGATTGATGATGACATCGACAAAGGAGGATTGGATTAGTATTATACTTCCTCACAGCAGGATTAGGTTCTCTGAACCACGTTTACCTCGTGTTTTTATATGGACCACGAAGCGATATTTGACACTATTCAATTCTGATTTTTCGTATCCGGGTTTCAGATGGAGAGGTACAAGTTTTTCATCCTTCAGTATTTGGTATTTGGAATATTTAAGGTTACTTCGATATCTTTCATCAGGTGTGCGTGTGCATGCTATTTATTGAGAAGATCGAGAGCACTTTTTACATGGATCTGTTAGTTTTTCAGTTTTTCAGACTGATTCTGAGAATACTGTGCATTGATTAGTGCTAATGATGTTTAAAGCTTAATTATCATTTGAAATATGTATTCGGCTGATGTCATAATGGATACATGTCGGTATGTATATATTGTGACCATGTAGAATGCATTTCATCTTCTTTGTTAAACGCTGCTATCACAAGGTCACTTTAAAGCTTATAATGTGCTATGATACCATGAACCTTGAGATGTACCTTTAAAACATAATTGTTCTCCATTTTTTCCAGTTAAAAAAATAAATCTCACAATATCTCTATATTTTAATATATTAGCATGATCTTGTAAGATCAGATTCAATGTCAATTTTTTAGCCTTATTTTTTTTTAAAAATACTCTTATTACTATCGAATAAGAAAAATTACTTCATTTTTATTTTTCTTCAACCAAACGGCCTACAAAAGTCATCTTTCATCTTTTGTTTTCTATTTTTTTTTTTTTCATTTTCCTTCCTAAATCACAGATTCCTTAAAGTAATGGTGGTCACTTCTCCATCAATAAGTACGTTGTGACGTGTGAGTGAGAGGTCCTTCTAATAGGCAATTAAAAGTTAAGTACAATTGTTTTATCGTTTTAAAATAAAAACTGAATAAAAATACAAATACTTTTGTCAATTTATTTAACTACAAGACATGACTAAATACAAGTAGAAAATTTAATTATGATTGGTCAAACACACTTTTCTATTTTTTTTTAAATTTTTTTAGTTTACTATACCATAACATATCAAATCTCATAATTTTTTAAAATTTTTTCATCACAGAAAATTTACCTTTACTGTGAAACACCTCAAGATCCACTATACCATACAAGAATTCATGAGCTCCTGCAGAAAAATTTTCAATTTCATAAACGTTAGAGTGATTACATTCAATTCCTTTCTTAATTCATTGGTTCTAATAAAGCCAATCCCAAAATTAAATCAATTACATATTTATTTCGGAAAACAAATTCCTTTTAGACTATTGATTTTTTTTTTTGATCAGCAATAAAAAATTATTGATAATACAAGAGTTTAGAGTGTAACTGCTATTTTACCTAAGATTTAAACTACAGATTTAAAAAGCTTCAAAATTATTTAAGAATATAAATACTAATAATAATATACAATATACTTTCTTCTTTGAACTTACTAAGACCCCTTTTAAGGATAAGATTATGAAGAATTCGCCAAACTCCAACGCCTTATTAATCAATATCTAAGAGTATTGATCACAAAAGGTAAAATTAAAAATAAAAATATAAACGAGATAGGAAAACGTTGTTTTACATTTTCTTAACATGTTTTCACACTTTTTTTTAATAAAAAAATCTTCTTTTTATCCTTTAAACATTTTCCTCAAGACACATCAAGATCCATCATTCATACCATTTTCATAGATTTGCTCCACAAACCATTGATATGACCCAAAGAGGTTGAGGCTGCAAGGATAGGACCTAAACTATTCAAAAGATGAACAAATGAAGTGCTGAAGGAATCTTGAATATGTGGTATGAGATGAACATTACTACTTCCATATCCAACACCAAAAAACCAGGAAACCACCTTCTAAAACTTTGTTTTATCCAAACGTTTTATAATTTTGGCCAACAACTGGTGCCTCTCAGATCACGTTGTAGATCACACTTTGTCCAATATCAACTTCAATCAATCTTTTCATCCAATCTATGTTATCTTTAGAACACTCAAACATATATTGTTGTTTTAAATGTAATAATATTTTGTTGCTCTTTAAAATTTTTATTTCACTTATGGTTTTGTAAGAAAATATTTAGCTGTATTCTTGGTTGCTTTGTTTTAGTCTTCTTATTTAACCTTTCCTTATTTACATCATAAAATAAATAAATAATTTATATTTTTAAGAGACATATATATATATATATATATATATATATATATATATATATATATATATATATATATATATATATATATATATATTATATTTGAATATTGGGTATGTCAAAGTGCCAAAGAAAAATGAAGATGTGTTGTTAGTGATAAGTAATGATGTGAAATTAAGTATTTTATTGAATTGAATCATAGTGATTGGTTACATGGTTTGTAGTGGTGATGAAGTGCAGAATGTCTCATCATTATTGTATAATGATGATGATAAGGGATCATGATGGTTGGGAAGACCAAGATTCACAATCTTGAAAATAAGAAGACATTAATAGTATGTATACTTTTTGAAACTTTTGAGTAGAAATGTCAACGAATAGGATGACCATTCTGTATAAAAGAAATTATTTATAGATATTCATTGATAATTTTCTTAATTTTAAAAAGATTGTTTAAGTTTATTCTTTAAAATATAACTTAAATAAAATTTTAATTTTAGATTATAATTCAAATAAAATTACATCATAAAATATGAAATAATATTAGCCTTTATAAAAAAATTAAATACATTATACATTAAAATATAAATTTAAATGTTAATCTCTTCAAAATCAATTCAATTTTATGAGTCTAAATAAAAATATAAGTTCATAAAATTAAATATTAAATTTAATTATTGGTATCTTTTCTATCAACCACTTTAGTTTTGTCATTTTATTTATTTTAAATATTTAAATAAAGCCACTGAAAAAATAGTAAGTATTTGTATGCCGGATAGCATGATACTTAAATAATTAAAATACTTATATTTATTACCAGCGAATTTCCGTATCCATTATAGAATTTACCTAAGAATAATTTATATATATAAATCCTTCTTTTTATCATCCTTACTTTTATTACTCAAAGGCGCACGTATAATCAAATTATTTAACACATACCCAAGCATCAAATTATTTAACACATTCAAGTATGATAAATCATATAAAAATATTTAATTATTTAATAATTATATCAAACACATTCATTATCTACCAAAGCAACAATGAGATATATAAATAATAGTTTATAAATATTATTAAATTTATCAACAAATTTTAATATATGTAATTATTGATAAATAAATTAAAATTTTTTGTTTGAATCGTAACTTTAGTATTAGAAACTCTAAAATCTTAACTTACTGTCAAGATATTCTCATAATTCCCAAAAACACAAATAAAAGTTATTAACCAAATCAGTTAAAGAAATAAGGTAAATTCCAAGAAGTTAATGTTTGACTTTAAACATAACAATTGCATCAAGAGTCTTTAAAATTTGTTACTTAAATTATAAAGGAACCCATTTAAATGATTTTTAATATCATAATTATAGAAATTCATAAGTTAAACTAGTTAACAATCTACTTATATGATCACTAATAGATTTCACCTATCCTCATTCAACAAGTTAAAATACATAGCTTGTTTTTTTTTCAAATTAGCCCTTATAACCTTGCATTTTATCTAAAATGTAATTACTCATCAAATGGCACGACAAAACAACAGTTATATTGACTCACGCTTCTAAATCAACAAACTTTACAATAGTATATAAAATTTAGTCCCTGCATAACATTGACCTGGCATTCAAAATTTCAATTAATAAGGACCACAACAAATTAATTTAAAACTAAACATTCATCAAACTTTATAAATTATAATTTAAACACCAAATCAATCAAAAGTACCAATTTGATCCGTTTAGTTTCCAAAACACTAACAAGGTCTCAAACCCCAGTAAGACCACAAACATTATAATATTTTCAATCCAAAGTATATAATTTTATTATCCAACCCTTTCACGTCTTTTTTAAGAGTCAACAATGTGATCAGGAAGTTTACATGTAAGAATCTTAATCCACTCACAAGCAAATTATAACTTATAAACCAAATTGAAACTCCAAATAAAGTTAGTTTCCCTACTCAAATATTTACTTAAAAGATAATAACAAAATACAACAAGATTAAAAAACTTGTAATATTTTCAATTCAAAATATATAATTTTACTCTCGAAACATCTTACATCATTTCCAAAAGCAAACGATATGATCCTTATAAGAATTTTAATTTAAGTAATAAAAAATTAATATTTATAAACTAAATTAAAACTAAAATAAAATTAGTTTCTCTTATCTCAAATTTCTTATGTTGATACCATAAACGATTCAATCTCCATAAAGTTTATTTGTTATAGTTTTCACGATAATAAACACTAGAGGAAGATAATTTTATATATGTTATATTCGTATGAACTTTCTATTGTATGTTTTATGCTAGCTTCAATTCATTAGATCATTTATAGATCAAATTGTTTAATAAGTTTATTAGATTATTTGACATGTTTTTTATATATAAGCTCGTCTAACTTATCTATCATATCTTCAATACATAAGATCGCCTAACCAGTTCATCTAATGAGTTCATTTGTTTATTTGTCCATTAAAACATTTGTATAATAATACATCAAACAAAGCTTATTATATTTTTTGAAGTCTAAATAATGGTTTTGGTTAAAATGAAACACAATCATATTTGCAATCACAAACGTTTTGAAAGATAAAACAATATCTTTACTAAATAAATAAATCACTACAAAAAAATTTGAATTTATCAATAGTTAACTTAGTAATACCAAAATTTTGTCTCGATAAATAAAAGTTATTGACAACATTTAAGAAATTTTTGAAATATTTGTTAATAAATTTACTGACAAAAATAATAAATTTGTCAGTAATTATTGACAAAAATCTATCAATAATTATTGACAGATTTTTTATTAATTAATATGTAATTAAATTTTAAGAATATTATTTTATTATTAATATTTTTATTATCATTTATTTTATAATTATTGTTAATGTTTTTAAAATCTGCTACTGGAAAAAAATCAAATCCAGACATTATAAGTACACACAAAACCTATATAACCACAAGCAGATTTATTTTTAAAGAAAGATCAATATTTTACACAAATTTAAAATCTTACTAAATAAGACATTAATTATTAATTTCAACGAAAACTAATCCTATTTTTTTAAGAAAAAAGACAAATGTTTTAATGTTTATTTTGATTTCACTTTATTAATTAAAGAAAACAAATGATAAAATTGTAGGACCATTTTCAAATAAATAAGGATAACAAGAATATGTGATTTGGTGCATTAGTAAGTACCGAGTAATAAAGTGATAGTAGCGACTACCAAGTAGTTCACGCATCAGTTTTCTGGATTGTTCGTTCTAGCTCTTCCACTTTTTATTTTTATTTTTTTCATCATTTTAGACACATAGGGTCAACTCTATGAACTACTCCCTCCAAACAAGGGTAGTTGGCTTTCGTTGAATAAGAAAAATAAAATAAAAAGTTGGTTTATTGAGAAAAGAAACTCTTCACTATTGTTTCTTATTCTCTCTTATAGACCAATATATCTTTAAATTAATGTCAAACATTTATGCCTATACTACCCCTAACTTTTTTTTGTAGAATAGGAAATTAAAATAATCTAACAGCAACTATATAGTTCTGAAAACGTATTTTCCATCAAAATAAAGTAATATGACAAAATATTTAGATTTTAATTTATTTAACATAAAATTTCATAATCTTAATATAACATACTTAAAATTTCACATCCTAGTTAAATCTCTTAAAACTATATTCCACACAAATAGATATATAAATAAATTATATACACATCTATTCATATATATCTTTCATTTATAAAATACTTCAAAATATATCCCTCTACATAGGGATTCTACAACATTAATAAATAAAAAAAGAAATATAAACATGTCCTTCATGATCTTACTAGAGAGTCTCAATACCTGTAAGAATTTTATACACACGTATAATATACGATCGTCACAATTTTTAAAATAAACAAACATCGCACAAAAAGAATGATAAGTTAGAGTGTTTTAAAAGATATAATCATAAATTTAAGTTTCTATCTCGAATAAACTACAAACACATCAAGCTTTCATAATTTATCTCACACATCACATTATAATTATCAATTTTCTACAATAACTCAACCAATTTCACATGTTAGAAAATACACTGACACATATACATATATACTTCACTCTACTTCCGAAAAACTCGTGCATTGAATAAGATTTAAAGCTCTGCACTTGTCATATGAGTTCCAACTGCGAAATCCATACAACTAACAGAGATATCATATTAACCATATGTTATGAAAATAAAGCAATGAACAACAATGAACATGAACGAAAAAGAACAAAGGATATGAGAGTGAAAAGTATATCTCTCTTATCTAATTGATGAAAGAAAGATACTCTATATAGTACATGGAATAACAAGATCATAACAAAATAGTTACTCTAACATACCTCACATAATAACAAGATCATAACAGAATCACTAATAATCCTCACATAATAATTATTTATTAATACCCCTCATGATGAAGCGTAGAGATCAATTAAACTCATCTTGGACAATAGATGTAAGAACAACTTGGGTATGAGAAGTTTTGTACAGATGTTAGCAACCTGTGACTTGGTATTGATATAGGGAGCAAACGGAGAACACCATCATGAACCGTTTCTCTAACCACATGACAATCGATTTCAATGTGTTTGCTACGCTCATGAAACACAGGATTGACAGCTAAATGTAAGGCAGACTTCTTGTCACAAAAAAAAAAAAACTGCAGTAGCTTGAGGAGCAATATGTAAATCACGAAGCAATGAGACAATCATTGAATTTCATAGGTTGCTAATGCCAAAACACGATATTCAACCTCAGAGGAGGATCATGAAACTGTGTGTTTCTTCTTGGATCGCCAAGAGATTAATGAATCACCAAGAAGAATATAAAAGCCAGTAACGGAGCGACAAGTTTTAGGGCATGATGCCCAGTCTGAATCACAAAAACCTTTCAGTTGTAAAGGACAATCACTAGGAAAGAAGAGCCCCTGACCAAGATTAGTTTTAAGATAACAAAGAACCCTGAGTGCTGCTTGATAATGAGTCATCGTAGGAGCTGATAAAAACTGGGAAAGATGATTGACAGCAAAACAAATGTCAGGCCTAGTGTTGGTCAGGTAGATGAGTTGTCTAATGAGTCGTCGATACATGGAAATGTCTTCAAGGAGATGACTCTTTTTGGAATGGAGCTTTATTTGAGGATCCATAGGAATGGTAGAAGTTTTGCATCCTAACACAAGACTGCAGCATCTAGAAGCTCTAAAGTGTATTTCCTTTGGTTAATAAAAATACCCTTGCTTGATCTAGCAACTTCTAATCCAAGGAAAAATTTCAATTGACCAAGATCCTTAATTTTGAAAAAATAATCAAGTTGAGACTTAACTGAAACAATCTCTTGAACATCATTCCCTGTCAAATTCATATCATCAAGATAGACAAGGATGACTGGTGAATGCAGCAGTACGAGATTGTTTAGTGAATAAAGAAAAATCATATTGTGATTGGGTATAACCCGAAGCTATAAGGACTATAGACAACTTTTTATACCACTGTCTACTAGCTTGCCTAATACCATAAAGAGATTTTCTCAGCTTGCAAACCTGACCAGGTTTTGGGGAACTACACCTTTTGGAACCTCCACATAGACTTCTTCATGAAGATCTCCATGCAAGAAAGCATTGTTGATATCAAGTTGTGCAAGGAGCCAATTTTTAGTGGCTGCAATGGCCAGTAAGAGCCTTACAATAGTGATTTTAGCCACTGGAGAAAAAGTTTCTTTAAAATTAATGCATTCTTGTTGTGTGAATCCTTCGGCTACTAGCCTATCCTTGAACCTCTCAATTAAGCCATCATCCTTCTGTTTAGTCTTATACACCCAATTGCATCTCATTGTTTGTTTTCCAATCTGAAGGTCAGCAAACCTCCCAAGTTCCAGTTTGAACTAAAGCATTAATCTTATCATCCATGGCTTTCCTTCAGTTCTCATGCTTCACTGCTTGTGCATAAGTTTTAGGTTCTACAATGAAAGAGATACTAAATGCAAAATGCTTCTGATTGTTAGAAAAATTTATTAATTAATAAAACTGGAAATAGGATATTTAATTAAAGAGGAATTTTTGCTCTCTATGCCTACAACTATGTTGCAATATAAATCCTTGAGGTAAGCAGGATGTTTGGTGCTTATAGTGGGTTTTCTTATAACAGGAGATATAGGATTATTAGGAGCTATGAGAGTGGAAGTGGAAGAATTTTGTTGTGGGACAATATATGGTATTTGTTGGTTTTGTAATGGTGAGGAGGATCTAAGGAAAGAGAGATCAGTGTCTTGATAATTAGGAAAATGTGGCATGACAAAATTTTCACTACACTATCTGTATGATTGATAATATGTTTAAAAGAAAAACTATTTTCATTGAAAGAAACATTTATGGACAAAAAAACCTCTCTGATGTGTAAATCATAAAGAAGTGAATCCTTGATTCCTCGTCTGTGACCTAAATAAACACACCGCCTAGCCTGAAGATTAAGTTTCGTCCTATTATGAGTCAAAGTTGATGCAAAAGCTTCACAACCAAAGACTTTAATAAAAGTTTAAAAGTTAAATCAGGAGAAGAACCATACAAAATATCATAAGGACTCTTGTTATGTAAAACCTTGTTATGCAATGCAGAAAAACAACATGAGAGACTGCAAAGTTCCAAAACAATTTTGGCAAGTTACTTTGAAAAATAAGAGGCCCTAGTAATATTTAAAATGTGTTGATGTTTTCTCTCTACCACTCCGTTTTGTTGTGAAGTCTCAACACAAGATATTTGATGTTCTATGCCTTTGAGAGAGTAAAACTTATGCAAATTAAATTCATGTCCTTGATCAAACCTAATGCATTTGACAGTAGTAGAAAATTGAGTTTCAACTAAAGTAATGAAAGATTTAATGCAACCTTGTACTTTTGATTTAGTTTTCAAAAGAAAAATCCAAGTATGTCGCGAAAAATCATCCACAATAGTCAAAAATATATATTTCCATCCGCAGAGTAATGGCTAATGGTCCCCAAATATCCATATGTAACAAATAAAAAAATTTATTGCTTGAAGAGGTGCTTATAGGAAATGGAAGTCTTTTCTGTTTAGCAAGTGGACATATTTGACAAAAATCATCACATATTTTGCTAGAAATGTACTCAAACTTTGTTGACAATACCGATAGTTTGTCCTTAGACAAGTGACCTAGGCTAAAATGCCAATCATTCACCTTGTTAACAGACACAGAATTTATTGAAATTAAATCTGGGGCAAAGTGTTTTCCTGGTCCCTTAGGATTTTCAAGAACATAGAGTCTGTGGTACATCTTAGCAAAACCAATCATCCTCATAGTATGATTGTACTATATTTCATCAGTAAATCTAATGGAACAATTAGATTTTATAGCTAGTTGAGATATTGAAATGAGATTGAAGTTAAATCCTGGTACGTATAATACATTATGCAGAATGAATGTAGTAGAAAATATGATAGTGCCTTTAATGTTTGCATAAATTGTAGTTCCATTAGGTAACTTGATAGGAACATCAAGAATAATTCTATATGTAGCAAAATTATCTAGAGATGAACTAATATGATCAGTGACACCTGAATCTAAGATCTAAATGACAGATTTTGGTAGTGATCTTAGGTTGTAGATGATACCTGTGGATGTATTGGAAATGTGATGATGTTCAATGTTAGAAGTTGCAGGAGATTGTTGAAGAAGAGTCACGAGAGAGTTATATTACTCTTTGTTCAAACTAAAGCTAGTAGATTGTTGTGATTCCTTTTGGTTTGTAAGTGTCTTACTCTCATTTGTCTTTTTAATTATAGTGACATTGTTAACAAAAAAATTTCTCCTTTTGTAGTTTGGTAGAAAACCGTGCAAGTAATGACATTTATCAATTGTGTGACCTCTTCTACAACAATGTATGTGTGCATCTCTTATTATTGTAATGATTATCATCCCTGATCCATCTTTTGCCTTGAGAATTCTGAGAATTTCTATTGAAGGAAACATAATATACACTGAAATAATCATTCAAGCATATATTTTTATAATAAAATTATAATTTGTAAGATTTTGTGGAGAAATAAAAATATATCCCTTCGTATATGTTAGTTTGTTCACATAATTGATAAGGCTAAGAAAAGAACTGGTCGAAAAAGAAAGGAATGCGTCATATATTACTGAAATTTTCAATAAGAGGGAAATATATAAATGACTAAATAATAATAAAATAGCATATAGTTATTTTTTTCTGTAAATGTACCTTTCTTTTATCATAATTTTTTTTAAGAATCTATAAACAAAAGAATATTATTAAAGATCGTAAAATCAATATAAGTGAGGACAAATTTCAATTAATTTTATGAGATTAAATTAAAATTAATACTTTTATCAAAGTTATAATATATATATATATATATATATATATATATATATATATATATATATATATATAT